>Ga0182743_1001532_pt1 | contig 22321 bp, 20 predicted proteins | sample eDN3rd30CKraftOP_FD_128522 | JGI IMG/M metagenome (GOLD analysis project Ga0182743, IMG submission 128522) | Enriched Organic Plus compost microbial communities from Emeryville, California, USA - eDNA 3rd pass 30_C Kraft OP (version 2) (version 2) ... | reverse complement strand
TTGACCCACACATAGCCCGCCTCGACGTCGCGGGCGAACGCGTGCGCCGTCGCGAGGTCGCGAGTGAAGACGCTCGCCGTGAGCCCGAAGCGCACGCCGTTCGAGATCGCCAGGGCTTCGTCGTAGTCGCGGAACGGCATCGCGGCGAGCACGGGGCCGAAGATCTCCTCCTGCGCGAGCCGGCCGCGCGGGTTCACGCGGTCGAAGAGCGCGGGACGCACGAAGTTCCCGGCGGCGAGCTCGCCGTCCGTCACGCGGTCCCCGCCGACGACGAGTTCGGCGCCTTCCGCCTTCCCGATCTCGACGTAGCGCAGGACCTTCTCGAGCTGCTGCCTCGTGACGATCGCGCCCGTCCCGGCCGCGGGATCGGTCGGCAGCCCCGGCTCGATCGAGCCGATGCGCGCCGCGAGGCGCTCGATGAACTCCTCGTGCACCGACTCGTGGACGAGGAGACGCGAGGTCGACCCGCAGGACTGTCCCTGCCAGGTGAAGTTCATGCCCGTGACGGCGCCCTCGATCGCGAGATCGAGGTCGGCGTCCGGGAACACGACGATGGGGTTCTTCCCGCCGAGCTCGAGCGTGACCGTCTTGACCGCGACCTCGGCGGCTCGCCGCTGGATCGCCCGGCCCGTGTCGGCCGATCCGATGAAGGCGAGCCGGCGCACGTCCGGATGCGCGACGAGCGCGTCGCCCGCCTCGGATCCGAGGCCCGTGACGATGTTGACGACGCCTGGCGGGAAGATGTCCCGGACGAGCGCGCCCGCCGCGAGGGACGAGAGCGACGTGAACTCGGACGGCTTGCACACGACGGTGTTGCCGGCGGCGAGCGCCGGGGCGAGCTTGCCGAACGTGAACAGGAGCGGGTGGTTGAAGGCGCCGATCCGCGCCACGACGCCGTACGGCTGCCTGATCGAGTAGATGAGGCGACCGCTCGCGCTCGGGACGGTTTCGCCCTGGAGCTGCAGCACGAGGCCGGCGAAGTAGCGGATCGACGCCGCCGTCACGACGACGTCGAAGCGCATCTCCCGAAGGGGACTCCCGTTGTCGAGCGCGTCGATGTGCGCGAGCTCGTCGCCGTGCGCCTCGATCGCATCGGCGAGCCGGTACAGGTAGCCGGCCCGCTCGAGGGGCTCGAGCCGCGCCCACGCGGGGAACGCCGCTCGCGCGGCCGCGACGGCGTCGTCGATGTCCGCCGCATCCATCCGCGGCACCGTCGACAGGACGGTCCCGTCGGCCGGGTTGATCGAGTCGAGGACCGCGCCGCTGCGCGCGGGACGGAACTCGCCGCCGACGAATGCGAGCGCGGAGGGGACGACGGAGTCGAGCAGGCTCATCGCGCCGCCCCCTCGGGCGCGAGCGCCGCGATCGCGAGACGGCGCAGCTCCTCGTCGCTCGTCTCACGCAGGTTGTTGAGTCGGAGCGGGCTCGGCGCGGCCGCCGCGACCATCGCCTCGACCGCGTCGTCCGGGAGCGCCTCCGGCGGATAGCGGCGCTCCGCCCCGATCCGCTCGTAGAAGTCGTCGATGAGGTCGATCTCGGCTCGAGCGGCGTCCGAGAGCAACGGTCGGTTGAACTCCGCGACGATGGGCAGGAGGATGCCGTTCTGCCGACCATGGGGCACGTGGATCGAGCTCGCGCTCGTCAGCGCGTGCACGAGCCCGAGTCCCGCGTTCCCGCACGCGATGTTCGCGAGCGTGCTCGCCTCGAGCAGCGGGTGGAGCACGGTGGGGTCGCGGTCGTCGAGCGCCTTCGGCAGGAGACTGCGGATGAGGCGCAGCGCCTCGAATGCCGCCGCGGTGCTGAACGTCGTCGCGCGCTTGCCCCAGAGCGCTTCGAAGGCGTGGCTGTACGCGTCGAGCGCAGCGTCCCGCATCGGGGCGTCCGGGAGGTCGACGAGCAGCTCGCCGTCGAGCAGGGCGACGTCGGGCTCGTACCCCGGCCCGGTGAAGGCGACGCTGCTGACGACGTCGTCGCCGTAGAGCACGAACGTGCTCGACACCTCCGCCCCCGAGCCCGCGGTCGTCGGGATCGCGATCGTCGGGAGCGGGCGCCGCGGCGCGAGGCCGAAGCCCCACGCGTATGTCATGAGCGGGTCCGGGTTGGGGATCGCGAGCGCGACCGCCTTCGCGAGGCTCAAGGTGCTGCCGCCCCCGACCGCGATGATCGCGTCGACGCCCTCCCACGCGAGCGGTGCCGCGTACCCCTCCGCCGCGGGCACCGTCGGGTTGACGTCGGCGTACACGGTCGAGACGAGCTCGATCGCCTCGTCGGACCGCAGCTGCTCCTCGAACTGCTCGAGCGCGCCGATCTGCGCGAGCCCGCGATCGCCGAACAGCGCGACGCGGCGCCCGCCGAGCGATCGCACGTGCTCGGCGAGGGTCGAGCGCGCGCCGAGGCCGGTCACGATGTGCGTGGGGGTCGAGAATCCCGGGTACGTGGACGCCATCGTTCACTCTCCTTCGGGTGGTGGCGACTCGACGGTAGCGCCGCTCGCGCGCGCGCCGGAAAGACCGATCGAGTCGCCTCCTAGTATGTGGATGACATAAGTCGCGAACACGAAGGAGTGCGGCGATGAACCTCGAGGTACGCCATCTGCAGCAGTTCGTGGCCGTCGCCGAAGAGCTCCACTTCTCGCGCGCCGCCGAGCGCCTCCGTATTCCCCAGCCGGCGCTGAGCGCGCAGATCAAGCGACTCGAGGCGGCATTGCGATTCCCGCTCTTCGAGCGCAACACGCGGCAGGTGCGCCTGACGGCCGAGGGTCAGCAGCTCTTGGCCGCCGCGCGGGCGGTGCTCGAGAAGTGGGACGACGCCGTCGTCCTCGCCAACTCGCTCCGGCCGGGGGAGACCGGACGCGTCTCGCTCGGCATCAGCCTCCGGATGCACTCCGGCATTCGGGTGGACATCCAGACTCGGCTCGCGGAGCTCTGCCCGGGCGTGACGGTCGACTTCACCGCCGAGGGCACCCCGAGGCTCGTCGACGACGTCGAGGCGGCGCGACTCGACGCCGCCGTGTGCCTCGCCCCCGCGAGACGACCGGGTCTGCGCTACCAGCGAGTGCGGGAGGACCGAATCGTCGCGGCGCTCCCGGTCGGTCATCGGCTCGCCGGGCGCGTCTCGATCGAGCTGCGAGAGCTCGCCGACGACGTGTGGCTCATGCCGGATCGTGCGCTCGGCTCGACGTCGCTCCTGCAGGAGATGTGCGCCGCCGCGGGCGTCGCGATCCGCACCGCCGAGGACTCGACGACGAACTTCGACGACGAGTTCCTCGCGGTCTCGACGGGCGCGGGCATCGAGGTCGTGTCGAGCTCGATCGTCCCGCGTCGAGCGGTGGACGGGGTCGTGTTCGTGCCCGTCGAGGGCTGTCACGTCCCGCTCGAGGTCGTGTATCGCGCCGGGGCCGTGACGCCCGCGCTCGGACACGTCATCCGTGCGGTCATGGAGTCGCAGGGGGCGCCAGCACTTATCTGACGGCGGTATGAGTGCCGGCGCGGTCGGTATTTGTGGGCGCTCCGAGCGCCCCAACATACTGAGTGCCATCCGCGGCAGAGCGCTCAACGACGAGCGTCGAGCAGTCGCCGGCTCGCGCCGTCACATACGGCGACCGTCGGTCGGCGCTGTCGCAAGCGAATCAACGAAGGAGTTGGCGACATGTCGACAGTCCAGGCCGTTCCCGCGCCCGCCCGGGCCACTCGAGAGCAGCGACGTCAGCTGCGGCTCGTCGTGGTCTCGAGCTTCCTCGGGAGCGTCATCGAGTACTACGACTTCCTCATCTACGCGTCGATGTCCGGTCTCGTGTTCAACGCGATCTTCTTCAGCAACCTCGACCCGGTCACCGGCACGATCGCGAGCTTCGCGACGCTCGCGGCGGGGTACTTCGCCCGACCGATCGGCGGCGTCATCTTCGGGCACTTCGGCGACCGGATCGGCCGCAAGAAGATGCTCTACTGGTCGCTCACGATCATGGCGGGCGTGAGCTTCCTGATCGGCTGCCTCCCGACTTCCGAGCAGATCGGCGGCTTCGCGGCCCTCCTGCTCGTCACGCTCCGCCTCGGGCAGGGCATCGCGATCGGCGGCGAGTGGGGCGGCGCCGTCATCATGACGGGCGAGCACGCGAAGAAGCACCGCGGCTTCTGGACGAGTTTCACGTCCGCGGGCATTCCGACCGGCGCGGCGCTCGCGACCGGCACGATCGCGCTCGTCTCCGGCCTCATGTCGACGGAGGACTTCCTCAGCTGGGGCTGGCGCGTGCCGTTCTGGGCGAGCATCGTGCTCCTCGCCGTCGGGATCCTCGTGCGCATGCAGGTGCGGGAGTCGCCGATCTTCGAGAAGGAGGTCGAGCGCACCGGGGCTCGCCGGCGCTTCCCGTTCGGCGTCGTGCTCGCCAAGCACTGGCGGCCGTTCCTCATCGGGATCGGCTTCACGCTCGCGCAGTTCGTCGTCACGACGATCATCGGCGCGTTCATCCTCGCCTTCGGTCCGCAGCAGGGCTTCGCCCCCCAGGAGATCGTCCTCGTCGTCGCGATCGCGAACATCGTCTCCGTCCCGGTGCTGCTCGCCTGGGGCGCGCTCTCCGACCGGATCGGGCGGCGCACCGTCATCATCATCGGGAGCGTCGCGACGATCGTCATGGCGTTCGCGCTCTTCGCGGCCACATCGAGCGGCTCGATCGTGCTCGTGGGCCTCGCGGTCACCGCGCTCACGGCGGTGTGCTCCGGACCGATCGCGGCGGTCGCGACCTCGGCGGTGCCGGAGCTCTTCCCGACGGAGGTGCGCTACAGCGGCGCGTCGTTCACGTTCCAGACGGCCGGCGCGCTCGGCGGTCTCGCGCCGCTCATCTTCACCTCGATCCTCGCCGGAACCAACGGCGACACGTTGCCGGTATCGATCATCGTCGCCGCCCTCGCGGTCGTCGCGATCGTCGCGACGCTCATGACGCGGGAGACGGCCAAGTCCTCCCTCGGGGCGCGCGTCGACGAGAGCGAGGCGCCCATCCAGTAGTCGGGGTCGGCCCGCGCGACCGAGCACTGCCGGGAGCGCGGGCCGACGCCGCCCGTCCCCTCGCCGAGCGCCCGCAACGCTCATATACCGGCGTGTATGGATGACGGTCCGACCCATCTTGCTCCGCCCGCGGAGCGCGGGACAGCATGGGACCCGAGAGGAAAGCGCCCGGGCCCAGACTGCACGTCTCCCGCACCGGAGTTGCAATCCGTTTAGGACGTTCGAAGGAGCACGTTCATGGAATTTCGTCGATTCTCCGCAGTCGCCGCGGGCGGTCTCGCGCTCGTCCTCGTCGGCTGCGCCGGCTCGCCCGGCGGCGATCCGGCCTCGCCAGGCGCCGAGGAGCTCACGGTCGTGAACGTCGCGTACTCGGTGTCCTCCGCGCTCAGCGCGGCCCCCTTCGCCGTCGCGACCGAGAACGGCTACTTCGCGGAGAACGGGTGCAAGCTCGGGGAGCAGATCGAGGAGGCGACGGGCGGTTCGAACACGCTGCGGAGCGTCATCGACGGCGGCCTGGACATGGGCGAAGTCGCGACGAACGCCGTGATCGAGGCGGCGCTCTCCGGCACCCCGATCACGATCGTCGGGGTGAACGACCACATCCGCCCGCACGACATGATGTACGCGGTCCGGAAGGGGGAGGACATCCACGGCGTCGAGGACCTCGTCGGCGGGGGCCGTCTCGGCTTCACGAACCCCGGCTCCGCGACCGAGGACATGGCCTACCTCATCCTCGACGCCGCCGGCCTCACGCCCGAGGACGTCAAACTCGTCGCGACGAACGGCCTCGGCGGGGGCATCGCGCTCCTCGAGGGCGGCGACGTCGACGCGGCCATGATCATCCCCGCGATCTACGCGCAGAACGGCGACAAGTTCGACATCGGCTTCGTCGCCACGGACTACGTCCCCGAATACCAGGCGACCTCGTACATCGCGAGCGACGAGTTCCTCGAGCGCGATCCCGACGCCGTGCGATGCGTGCTCGCGGGCCTCGACAAGGCGATGGGCTTCATCCTCGAGGACCCGGACGCGGCGGCCGAGATCTACGCACAGTACAACGAGGACTACACGGTCGAGCAGCTGGCCGAGGAGCTGCATCTGGCGATCGAGGCCGACTCGCTCGCGGGCTCCGTCGGCTTCAGCGTCGAGGGCTTCGAGAAGGTGGCGCTCGCCCGCGAGCTGCGCACGGGCGAGCGGACCGAGATCCCGTGGGCCGAGTTCGTCGACGCCTCGTACCTCCCGAGCGGCGCGGCGAGCGAGCTCCCCGAGTAATGGTGGAGACCGCAAGGGTCATCGTCGATCGCCTCGGCAAGTCGTATGGCGGCATGCCGGTGCTGGAGGACGTGTCCTTCAGCATCGGCGCCGGGGAGTTCGTGTCGCTCGTCGGGCCGAGCGGTTGCGGGAAGTCGACCGCGCTCGAGATCGTCGGCGGCCTCAACAGCCCCGACAGCGGTCGCATCGAGATCGCCGGCTCCCCGATCACCGGGCCGCGCTCACAGACCGGGATCATCTTCCAGGAGGCCTCGACGCTGCCCTGGCGGACGGCGCTCAACAACGTCGCGCTCGCGCTCGAGATGCGCGGCGTCGGCAAGGCCGAGCGACACGAGGCGGCGCGCCGCGCGCTCGCGGCGGTCGGCCTCTCCGGCTTCGAGCGCCACTACCCGAGCCAGCTGTCGGGCGGCATGCGGCAGCGCGTCGCGCTGGCCCGCGCACTCACCGTCGAGCCCGACGTCATCCTCGCGGATGAGCCCTTCGGCGCGCTCGACGAGCAGACCCGGCTCGTCGTCGCGCTCGAGCTGCTCTCCGTCGTCGAGCGCACGACCGCGTCGGTGCTCTTCGTGACCCACAGCATTCAGGAGGCCGTGCTGCTCTCGGACCGGGTGCTCATCATGGGCGTCCGACCGGGGAGGATCATCGATGAGGTCCGGATCGACATCGAGGGCCCGAGAGGCCCCCACCTCATCGGCTCGCGGGAGCTGAGCGAGTACACCGACCGGATCTGGCAGCCGTTGCGCGCCGAGGCGCAGAAGGCGCTCGAGATGCAGGGGCCGGCTCGACCTTGAGGGCTGCCGCATCGAGGGCGCGAATCCCCGGATACCTTCGGCCGGCCCCCGCGAGGGTGCTGGCGCTGCGAGCGTGGCAGTGGACGCTGCTGCTGCTCGCGCTTGCGGCGCTCGTGCTCGAGATCCTGCCGCGCGTCGGCGTCGTCAGCCGCGCGACCCTCCTTCCGTTCAGCGAGATGGTCGTCGCCGCCGTGCAGCTGCTCCTCCGGCCCGACTTCTACACGGACGGCGTGCTCCCGAGCCTCCTGGCGATCCTGATCGCGTTCGCGATCGCCGCCGTCGCCGGCGTCGCGATCGGCTACCTCATCTGGCGGGTCCGCCCGCTGCGCCAGGCCATCGACCCCTACCTGACCGCCTACTACGCGCTGCCGATCTTCGCGCTCTATCCCGCGCTGATCGCCATCTGGGGGCAGGGGGCCGGCCCCATCACCGCGCTCGCCGCGCTCTTCGCGGTTGTCGCCGTCATCACGAACGCGATGAACGGGTTCGACAGCGCGCCCCCGATCATCGGCAAGCTCGCCCGATCCATGCAGGTGCCCGAGCGGACGTACTTCCTCAAATTCTTCCTGCCGTACGCGATGCCGTACATCCTCATCGGCTTGCGACTCGCGTTCCTCTACTCGCTGCTCAGCGTCCTCGCCGCCGAGTTCCTGCTCTCGAGCGCGGGACTCGGCCACTTCATCCAGATCGCGTACGTGCGATTCGACATGGCCGAGATGTACGGCGCGATCCTCGTCGTGTTCGGGCTCGCGATCCTCGCGGAGCGGCTCATCACGCTCGCGGTGCGCAAGCTCACATGGGTGGGAGACCTGACGTGACCCGATTGCGTGCGAAGCGGACAGGCGGGGGAGTCCGGGCATTCCTCGGCCGCCTCGGGCTCCTCGCGGTCGTGCCGGCCGCGATCCTCGTGGTGTGGTTCATCGCCGACCTCCTCGTCGACAGCACGGTGTTCGCCGGCCCGGTCGAGTCGTTCGGCCAGATGGTCGGCACGCTCTCGTCGCCCCGGTACCAGGCGAGTCTCGTCGTGACGCTCGAGACGGTCGCGATCGCGTTCGTGCTCGCGGTCGTCCTCGGCGGCGTGGTCGGCTTCGCCCTCGGCCTCGCCCCGTTCTGGTTCCGCGCCGTCGGGCCGATCCTCCAGGGGATCTACAGCATCCCGAAGGTCACGATCTTCCCCCTGTTCCTGGTGTTCCTGGGGCTCGGCCTCGTCAGCCGGACGTCGTTCGCCTTCGTCCACGGCTTCTTCCCCATGGCGATCATCGTCATGGGCGCGACCGCGAACCTCCGGACGACGGACATCTACCTCAAGCTCGGGGCGAGCCTCGGCATGTCGTTCGGCCAGCTCGTGCGCACGATCCTCCTGCCGGCGATCCTGCCGTCGTTCCTCACGGCGGCCCGCATCGCATTCGGACTCGTGTTCCTCGGCGCGATCCTCGCCGAGATGTTCGCGTCGAACGGCGGGCTCGGGCACGAGCTCGTGCGCAACATGCACCTGGTCCGGGTCGACCGGATCCTCGCGCAGGTCGTGCTGATCGGGATCATCGCGATCATCCCGAACGCGCTGCTGCGGACGCTCGAAGTGCGCCTGACGCGTCGGCTGCGGCCGGCCGGCTCCTAGCGCTCGCTCGCGCCGTCGCGCGCGGCGGCGCGCTACGCGACCGGCGCCCCGAAGTCGACCTCGCGCACGTCGTAGTGGTAGATGTCGTCGTGCGCGATGCCGGTCTTGTTCCGCTCGCCGGCGGGCTTCGGGTCCCAGCTCTCCTTGAGGTGGTACTTGTCGCGGCCAGCGCGCGCGCGGAGCACCATCTCGTTCGCGCGGGGGAGGCGCAGTCCCTCGTAGCGGGCGAGGGCGGTGGGGATGTCGTCGGGCGAGGCGGCGACCGCCGCCGCGAGCACGTAGGCGTCCTCGACCGACATGCCCGCGCCCTGCCCGATGAACGGCGGCATCGCGTGCGCGGCGTCGCCGAGGAGCGTGATGCGGCCCTGCGTCCACGCGGGGAGCGGGTCGCGGTCGAAGAGCGCCCACTTGTAGTACTCGTCGGCCGCCCCGAGGAGCTCGAGGAGCGGCTCGTGCCAGCCGGCGAACGTGTCGGTGATCTCCGAGGGGTCGGCCTCCTGGGTCCACGACTCGCCGGTCCACGTGTCGGTGTCGACGTGCGCGACGAAGTTCACGATGTCGCCGCGGCGCACCATGTAGTAGATGACGTGCCGCTCGGGTCCGACGTAGAGCGTCCAGTCCCTCGTCTCGACGGCCGCCGCGACCTTCTCGAACGGCACGAGCCCGCGGAAGCACACGGTGCCCGTGAAGCGCGGCGAGTCGGCGCCGTGCAGGCTCGCACGCACCGCGGAGCGTACGCCGTCGGCGCCGACGACGAGGTCGGCCTCGATCTCGCGGCCGTCCGCGAGGCGGAGGACCGCCCCGTCGCCGGTGTTCTCGGCGCCGACGACGAGCGACTGGAGATGCAGGCGCTCGGCGGGGAAGTGCTCGGCGAGGACGTCGACGAAGTCGGCGCGGTGCAGCGAGATGTAGGGTGCGCCGAAAATGCTCGAGTAGCCGCTCCGGTCGACGCGCGAGACCTCGGCGCCGTCGTTCCAGCGGCGCACGACCTGCCACTGCGCCTCGAAGCCGACCGCTTCGATCGCGTCGCGGACGCCGAGGCCCTCGTAGGCCTTCAGGGCGTTCGGCGAGAGCGTGAGCCCGGCGCCGATCTCGCCGATCGCTTGCGCCTGTTCGTAGACCTCGACGTCGATGCCGCGGCGCTCCAGAGCGATGCCGGCGGTGAGGCCGCCGATCCCGCCCCCGGCGATGACGACCTTGGGCTTTCGAGCCATGTTCCTTCTCCTTGTTGCTGCTAGACGATGACCGAGCTCAGGGTCTCGGGGGCGAAGAGCTCCTCGACGGCGGGGCGGCGGGAGATGAGTCCCTGCTCGTGCTCGTATCGCACGAGGGTCTCGAGATTGCGGCGGTTGGGCTCCAGCCCGTACGACCAGTAGTCCTCGCCCATGAGCGCGACGACCTCGTCGATCTCGTGATGCGCGAACGGGAGGCTCGCGACGAGGGAGGCGGAGTATTTGAGCGCTCCCGTCGCGAGGTCCTTCGCCTGCGTGAACGCCTTGACGAGCGACTGCGCGATCCAGCGGTCGCGCTCGTACACCTCGCGCCGGATCACGATGACGTGCATGATCGGGAAGATCCCGCTCGCGCGGTAGTACGCGATCTCGGCGGCGCGCGCGTCGCGGAAGAGGCGCACGACACGCGGGTCGCCGTCGAGGTACTGCCGGGGCGGCCGCGGCGAGTACACGGCGTCGACCTCCCCGCCGAGGAGCGCCTCCCCGACGGTGCCGAACCGCGTGAGCGGGGCGAGGTCGATGCCCTTCGGGCTGATCGGGATCTTCTCCGTGCGGCCGGGCTTGTACAGGCCCCCCGTGCGATACCGCACGGCGTCGGCGGCGACGCCGTGGTAGTCGGAGAGGATGCCCCGGATCCACACTGCGGCGGTCACCTGGAACTCGGGGATGCCGATCGTCGCGCCGACGAGCTGCTCGGGGCGCTCGATCCCGGAGTCGGCGAGCACGTAGATGCCGCTGTGCCGGAACGCCTTCGACGGGAACACGGGAATCGCGATGAACGGCGCATCGCGCTCGAGGGTGAGCAGGTAGCTCGAGAACGACATCTCGGAGACGTCGAACTCCCGGTGCGTCACCATCCGGTAGAAGGTCTCCTCGGCCTGGAGCGCGACCGACGACAGCTCGATGCCCTCCGGACGGACGCGGCCGTCCATGATCGGGAGAATGCGGTCGTAGGGACCACAGGCGAACGAGAGCGCGACCATCGTGTGACCACCGTAGGCGCGCGCGTCACAGCAAGGGAAAGAGCAACTCCCGGGCCATTCATCGCGCGGAGGTATAACCGGGGTCGGCGTCGTCAGGCGCGCTCGTGGGCGGCGACGAGACGCTGCAGGAGCGCGATGAGCGCCTCGCGATCGGGCGCGGGAAGCGGCCCGACGAGGTCGTCGGTCAGCTCCGTGGCGGCCCGCGCGATGCGGAGGTAGTTCGCTTCGCCGTCGGGGGTCAGCGAGAGCAGGTTCCGCCGACGGTCGAGGGGCGAGGTCTCGGCGCGCAGCCAGCCGCGCTCGATGAGCCGGTAGACGACGGCGCCCGCCGTCGACGTGTCGAGGGAGGCCTCGCGAGCGACGGCCGTCTGGTCGGCGCGGCCGAGGTGCGCGACGACGCTCAAGACCGCGAACTGCGTCGGCGTCGTGTCCTGGGACACCCGCGCCGCCCAGAGCGCGTCGTGAATCTGGTGTGCGCGCCGCAGGAGGTATCCGGGACGGCGGCGCATGGGCGAAGGGTCGCTCGCCGCATCCTCGTCGTCCTTCGTCACCGGCCCAGCCTACTGACGGCGAAGGGCGGTCCTCGGCCCCGGCCGGTCGGCGTGCGCGATCGCGCCGCTGTCGCTCACGCGGACGCGCAGGCTGCCGACGCGCTCGATGACGAGCTCGACCTCGTCGCCGTCGACGATCGGCCCGACGCCCGAGGGCGTGCCCGTCGCGATGACGTCGCCTGGCTCGAGCGTCATGACCGAGCTCGCGTAGGCGATCAGCTCGGGAACGCCGTAGATCATCTTCGCGGTCGAGCTGTGCTGGCGCTCCTCGCCGTTGACCGTCAGTCGGAGGTCGAGGTCGCCGGCGTCGCCGACCTCGTCCCGCGTGACGATCCACGGACCGAGCGGGCTGAATGTGTCGAACGACTTCCGGGTGGAGCGGTCCTCGGTCGAGCGCACCGTGATGTCGAGGATGCACGAGTACCCGTAGACGTGGTCGAGCGCGGACTCGAGCGGGATGTCCTTCCCGCGCTTGCCGATGACGACCGCGAGCTCGCCCTCGTGGTCGGTGCGGAGGTCCCGGTAGGGCAGTCGCACGGTGCCGCCGGGACCGATCACGGACGTGCCCGCCTTCAGGAAGACGCCCCATTCGACGATCGTCGCGGAGTTCGGCATCTCGTCGACGTGCTCGAAGTAGTTCGCAGGCGCGCCGATGATCTTGCCGGGTCGGGGCAGCGGCGCCTCCCACTCGACGTGCTCGAGCGGCAGGCGGGGCAGTCCGCGGAGCGCCTCGGCCGTGAAGCCGCCGATGCCCGCGCGGATCGCGTGCGCGAGGCGACCCTCGGGGCCCTCGACCGGCCCGATCGACTCGGAGACGTCGACGACCGTGTCTCCGTCGACCACGCCGAGCCGGCCGCCGCTGAAGAGTCCGATGATCATCGCGTCACGGCTTCTGCGCGAGGACGCGCTCGGTCCCGCCGAGCGGGAGGTACACGTCGCGCGAGTCCGGAATGGCCGGGATCGGCAGGGGCGCCTCGCCGTAGAGCCAGTCGAGGTAGTCGAGTCCGCGGTCGCCGATCGACGCGAGGAGGGCGTCGCGCTCCGCGGCCTCGGCCCGCTCGACGTGCGTGAGCTCGCCCCAGAACCGCGAGCCGCGCTGCACCGCGGTCGTCCGCGGGTACCGGATCGACTCGAAGTCCGGGAAGGCGGCGGCGATGTCGTCCGCGTCGGCGGCGAGGTCGGCGAGGACGACCGCGTCCTCGAGTGCCTGGCACGCGCCTTGCGCGAAGTACTGGTGCGCCGCGTGCGCGGCGTCGCCGACCATGAGCACTCGCCCATCGGACCACCCCGGCTTCGGCGCGCGATCGAACTGGACCCACTTCTTCGAGCGATCGAGGTGGGAGATCGCCGAGCGCACGACCGGGTTCGCGTTCGCGAATGCCGCGTCGAGCTCCTCGACCGTGCCCCACGCGTCGCTCCCGACGGGCCCGCGCTCGCTGCGGAACGAGCAGACGAGGTTCATCTCCTCGCCGCCTCGGATCGGGTAGTGCATCACGTGGTGGTGGGGGCCGGTCTGGAGCGTCACCGCGTTCTCGAACTCGTCGGTCTTCGGGAACGTGCCGCGGTAGATGACGTAGTTCGAGGCGAGCGGCGGGCTGTCGTCGCCGAGGATCTGCCGCACTCGCGAGCGGATGCCGTCGGCCCCGATCACGACCTCGGCGGTCGTGGTCGTCCCGTCCGCGAACACGGCTGTCGCCGAGGTCGTCGACTGCCGGATGTCCGTGAGCTCCTTGCCGGGGTGGATCGACACGAGCCCCGTGTCCTGAGCGGCGCGCAGGAGCGCGGACAGCAGGTCGCCGCGGTGCATGACGCGGTAGGGCGCGCCGTAGCGCTCCGGGAAGACGTCGAGCGGGATCGCGATGATCTCTGCACCCGACTCGATGTCCTTCATGACGGCGCGCTCCGGGAGCACCGCCTGCACCCGGAGGTAGTCGAGCACCCCGAGGTCGGCGAGGATGCGGCCCGCGTTCGGGCCGACCTGGAGCCCGGCGCCGACCTCGCCGATCTCGGGCGCTCGCTCGTGCACGGAGACGGAGATGCCTCGCCGCGCGAGCGCGAGCGCCGTCGAGATCCCGCCGATCCCGCACCCGATGACGGCGACGCGCGCCGCCCCGCGCTCTGCGCTCGTCACAGCTCGGGTGCGTCGTCGCGAACCTGCCGACGCACGAGCCCGAAGGGCTCGTAGATCGGCCAGTCGCTCAGCGCGTAGAGCACGGCGTCGCCGTCGTCCGGCACGTGCTGGTACCAGTGCCAAGACGGGATGACGAAGAAGTCGTTCTCCTCCCAGTCGTAGCGCTCGCCGTTGATGATGCTGTGCCCGTGGCCCTCGAGGACGCAGTACACCTTGCTCGGCGTGTGGCGCTCCCACTTCGAGGCGCCGCCCTTGGGGATGTAGGTGAGGTACGACGAGATGGTGGGGATGACGGGACCGCCCGTGAGCGGGTTGACGTACTCGAGCGTGGAGCCCGTCGACGGCGAGCCCTCGGCCTCCCACAGCCGCTGGAGCGCGGGGCGCGTCGTCTCGTACGGGTACTTGTTGAGCGGCGAGTGCCGCTTCGTCCACGTGCTGTGCGCCGGGACGAGGCCGGGTCCGTACTCGCTCACGCTCGCGTTCTCGGGCCGCGTGAGCTCCTGGAGCTGCTCGCCCGGGTACTCCTCGGCGAACTGCGCGTGCTGCCCGCGGACGAAGGGCACGTCGAGCCCGTCGAGCCAGATCATCGGGACGTCGCCCGGGTGACGGTGGTCGTGCCACGAGACGGGCGGCGTGAGGACGAGATCCCCGCGCTTCATCGAGACCGGCTCGCCCTCGACGGTCGTGATGCCCTCGCCCTGGAGCATGAGCCGGATCGCGCTCGGCGTGTGGCGGTGGGCCGGGGCGGTCTCGCCCGGGAGCACCATCTGGTAGCCGGCGACGAGGTTGTGGCTCGTGCCGAACGCTCGCTTCGGGTTGGACGCGTTGAGCGCGCGGCGCTCGGCGTCCTCTGGGCTGATGAGCTCGGCGGCCTGCTCGAGCAGGGGCCACAGCTCCTTCGCGCGCCACACGTGCGGGACCTCGTCGAGCGTGGGCTCGGTGGCCATCGTGCCGGGGATCGTCCACAGCGCGCGGACGTGCTGTGCGGCGAGCTTCTCGTAGAACTCGGGCGCGGCCTTCTCGGCGTCCGGGACGATGCTGGTGGGTGTGGTCATCGTGACCTCCTTGAATCTTCGCTGACTCCGCCCGAACTAGTCCGTTGACGGAATATCCGAGTACGGAGAAACTATTCCCGTAGCATCCCCATGTCAAGGGCGACTTCTGGAGGTCCGTGCCGCATGACGATCGAAGAACTGCCGGAGCCGTACGCGAGCCACATCGAGCGCGTGGCGCCGCGGCATCCGCACGCCATCCGGGTCGAGCGCGTCCGCTACGAGCTCGACGGCGTCGCGCTCGAGGGCTTCCTCGCCGCGCCCGACGGTCCTGTCGGCGGCCGCAAGGCCGTCGTGATCCATCACGCGTGGATGGGCGTCGCCGAGAACGTCGAGATGCGGGCGCGCATGCTCGCGCGGCTCGGCTACACGGCGTTCGCCGCCGACATCTACGGGGCCGGTGTGCGCCCCAAGACCTTCCCGGAGATGGCCGCCGAGTCGCAGAAGTACTATGACGACCTCTCGCTCATGCGCGCGCGGGCGACCGCCGGGTTCGACGTGCTCGTCGACCGCGGATTCGCCCCCGAGGACATCGTCGTGATCGGCTACTGCTTCGGCGGGACGGCCGCCCTCGAGTTCGCGCGCACAGGCCGCCGCTGTGCGGGCGTCGTGTCGTTCCACGGGCGGCTCCTCGTCCACGAGCCGAGCGACGCGAAGGCGATCGACGCGCCGGTCCTCATCCTCACGGGGGCCGACGACGACATCGTGCCCGACTCGGAGGTGACGGCCTTCATGGATGATCTCCGGACGGCCCCGGCGCTCGACTGGCAGGTCTCGATCTACGCGGGCGCCCCGCACGCGTTCACGGTCCCGGGCGAGCGCTACCACCCGGCCGCGGATGCGCGCAGTTGGCGGGAGTTCCTCGGGTTCCTCGACGAGTTCGCGCCCGTCGGCTAGCGCGGCGGCGCTGCGGGACGCGCGAGCGGCGTCGCCGCGACGGGGTCGACGTCGAGGAACGAACGCCGACCCTGGCGCACGAGGTACCGCCACGCGGACTGCAGGTGCTCGCCGGGCCACGCGAAGTCGGACAACTCGTCGTCCCGGATGCGGCTGACGACCTCGCCCGCCGCGTGCGCGGCGAGCTGCACGCCCGCGGCGCGCTCGAGCATGACCGCGCGCACGACCGCTTCGCCCACGGTCCGGCCGCACGTCACGAAGCCGTGGTGCGGGATGACGATCGCGTCGCGGTCGCCGAGCGCTCGCGCGAGCCGCCCGCCGACCTCCGCGCTCCGGATGATGTTCGCGGTCTCCGTGAACCGCGGGAGGCCGGAGGCGAACACGGTCCCCGCGTGGGTGAGGGGCTCGAGCGGGGTGCCGAGCGCGCACCAGGCGTTCACCCGGTCGCTGTGCGCGTGCACGACGCCGCCGACGTCGGGGCGCGCGCGATACACCGAGGTGTGGATGAGGTACTCGATGTGACGCGCGCCGGTGCCCTCGAGCACCTCGCCGTCCCACGAGACGAGCTGGACGCGCTCGGGCGTGATCTCCTCGAAGCCCCAGCCGGCCGCCTTCATCCACACGCCGCGGCCGTCCGGGTCGCGGACCGAGGCGTGGCCCCACACGAGGTCCCGCAATCCGCCGAACGCGAGCGCGAGGCTCGCGTCGGCGACGATCGCGGCGGCCTCCGACGACGTGCTCGGGGCGTCGAGGATCGGGTTCGTCATGCTTCGCGCCTCCGTCACCTGGAGCGTAGCGCAGGGCGCGACGCGAAGGCCCGCCCCAGCGCGAGACGACGACGCGTGGCCGGCAGCCGCTCGATTCTGCTATGCGGAATCCGCTGCCGGTCGCCGCGGCGCGGTGCGACAGTCGCCGCATGACCAGCGAACGGCTCGAAGCAGCGATCCAGCGGGCCGGGGGAGCGGTGCAGCTCCTGCGGAACTGGAACGCCCGCGCCCACACCCTCCCGATCACCCCCGAGCACACGAGTTGGCAGGAGGAGCAGGCCGCGTGGCGCGACACGTGCGTCCTCATGGACCAGTCGCATCACATGACCGACCTGTTCCTGCGCGGCCCGGACGCGCTCAAGCTCCTCAGCCACGTCGGCGTGAACAGCTTCGCGAACTTCGGTCCGGGGAAGGCAAAGCAGCTCGTCGTCGCGGACTACGACGGCCACTACATCGGCGACGTCATCCTCTTCCATCTGCCCGACGGCACATTCGACCTCGTCGGCCGCGAGATCGTCATGGACTGGGTGCAGTACCAGCTCGAGGTCGGCGGCTTCGACGTCGAGGCCGAGCGCGACGACAACTCCGCGGTGCGCCCCGCGGGCGTCCCGCCGAAGCTGTACCGCTACGAGCTGCAGGGACCGAACGCGAGGGCCGTCGTCGAGCGCGTGCTCGACGGTCCCGTGCCGGAGCTCAGATTCTTCGCCATGGCGGAGTTCACGATCGCGGGCCGCCGCGTTCACGCGCTGCGACACGGCATGGCCGGCCAGCCCGGCTACGAGCTCTTCGGGCCGTGGGCGGACGGCGACGCCGTGCGCGACGCGATCCTCGCCGCCGGGAGCGACTTCGGGATGAAGCGGGTCGGGGCGAAGGCCTACTCGACCGCGAACCTCGAATCCGGGTGGATCCCGCCGACGCTCCCCGGGATCTTCTCCGGCGAGCGGACGAAGGGGTTCCGCGAGTGGCTCGGGACGGAGAACCTCGGTGCGCTCGGCGGCAGCCTCCACCATGACCGCATCGAGGACTACTACGTGACCCCCTACGACCTCGGCTACGGCAACGTCATCGCCTTCGACCACGACTTCATCGGTCGCGAAGCGCTCGAGCGCATCGCACCGAATCCGCCCCGCACGAAGGTCTCGCTCATCTGGGACGCCGACGACGTCACCGCCGTGTTCGGATCGCTCTACCGCCCGGGGCCGAGCGCGAAGACGATCGCGATCCCGAAGGCGAGGTACGCGCTCTACCAGAAGGACGCGATCCTGAAGGACGGTGCGCTCGTCGGGCAGTCGCTCGACGTGGGCTACGTCGCGAACGAGAAGGTCATGATGTCGCTCGCGACGATCGACGTCGCGCTGAGCGCCCCCGGGACCGAGGTGACGGTGCTGTGGGGCGAGAAGCCCGTCTCGGCGAAGCGCGGCGTCGAGCCGCACGAGCAGGTCGAGATCCGCGCGACCGTCGCCCCCGCGCCGATCGGCGACTACGCGCGCGGCGCCTACCGGGACCGGTGAGCGCGTGTCCAGGCTCCGGCTGACGCTCGCGTGCTGGGACTACGACCGCGTCAAAGCGCTCCAGGACGGTCGCGTCGTCCCCGAGGGGATCGACCTCAACTTCCTCCCGCTCCGCGTCGAGGAGACGTTCTTCCGGGCCCTGCGCGGACAGGAGTTCGACGTCTGCGAATTGAGCCTGTCCTCCTACCTGCTGACGCTCGATCGGGAGGATCCGCCGTTCGTCGCGATCCCCGCATTCCCGTCGCGGTTCTTCCGGCACCAGTCGATCTACGTCAACACCGATCGCGTGCAGCGGCCCGCGGACCTCGTGGGCAAGCGCATCGGCACGCCGGAGTTCCAGCTCACGGCGGGCGTGTGGCAGCGCGGCATCCTCGCCGACGAGTACGGCGTGCCGGTCGAGAGCGTGTCGTACGTGACCGGCGCGCTCTCGGGCACCGCGAAGCGGGACGAGAAGATCCCGCTCTCGCTGCCGCCCGGGATCTCCGTGACGCCGATCGAGGCGGGCAAGAATCTCTCCGACATGCTCGCGGCGGGCGAGATCGACGCGATCCAGACCGCGCCCGCGCCGCACACCTTCGGGACGGCGCCGAACGTCGGACTGCTCTTCCCCGACTTCGTCGCGGTCGAGCGCGAGTACTTCACGCGCACCGGGATCTTCCCGATCATGCACGTGGTCGCGATCAAGCGCGCCGTGTACGAGGCGAACCCCTGGATCGCGAGGTCGCTGCTCAAGGCCTTCGACGAGTCGCTGCGCATCGCGAGCGCCGACCTCGCGCACCGCTCCGCGCTCAAGGTCATGCTCCCCTGGCTCCAGGAGCACGTGCGGGAGACGATCGACGCGCTCGGTCCCGACTACTGGTCCTACGGCATCGAACGCAACCGCCACGTCCTCGAGACCTTCATCCGGTACTCGTTCGAGCAGGGACTCGCGAAGCGCCGTCGCACCCCCGAGGAGCTCTTCGCGCCGGGCGTCGACGAGAGCTTCCTCATCTGAACCGGGGATAGCATTCGGCATGGCCGCCGCACCGCCCCGCCTCCGGCCGACCTACGCGCTGCGCTCGGTCGACAACGCGCTTCGGCTCCTGCAGATGCTGCGCGATCTCGGCGAGGTGCGCGTCAAGGATGCCGCGCTCGAGCTCGGCGTCGCGCCCTCGACGGTGCATCGCGTCATGTCGATGCTCGTCTTCCGCGGGTTCGCCGTCCAGGACGCGTCGCGCACCTACCTGCCCGGACCGTCGATCGGCGTCCCACCCGTCGCGATGCCGACCGCGAGGCAAGTGCAGGACGCGGCGCGATCGCACCTCGACGCGCTCCGCGACGCCGTCGGCGAGAGCGCGAACCTCATGGTGCTCGCGGGCACGGACGTGCGGTTCCTCCTCACCGCGGAGGCCGCGGGGCCCCTCCACGCCCACGATCGGCGCGGGTTCGTGCTGCCCGCCCATCGCTCCGCGGGCGGTCGCGCGATCCTCGCGATGCTCGACCCTTCGACGATCGACGGGCTCTACGCGGGGCGCCTCGACGACGAGGACCTGCGGCGGCTCGACGGCGAGCTCGCCCTCGTGCGCGCCCGGGGCTACGCGGTGAGCGCCGAGGAGGCCGAGCGGGGGATCGTGAGCGCCGCCGCCCCGATCCACGGGCTCGCGCTCGCCGCGGTCTCGATCGCCGGTCCCACCGCGCGGGGGGGAGCGATCACGGGCGACGCGTCGATCGCCCGGCTGCTCGAGGCGCGCGACCGGATCGCCGAGGAGCTCGCCGCGCGCACCCCGTCTCGCTAGTCGCTCGCGGGCTCGAGCGTCCTCGGCTCGCCCCGGCGCCGCCACCAGGCGATCGCGAGCAGGGCGATCGCGACGACGCTCGAGATGATCATGCCCGCGCCCATCGCTGAGCCCGTGACGCCGAGCACCGCTCCGAAGGCGAGGGGCACGGTGCCGGCCGCGAGGAACTGCGCCGCCCCGACGACGGCGGACGCCGTGCCCGCCCCCGACCGGAAGGGTTCGAGCGCGAGCGCGGTCGCGTTCGGCAGCACGAGGCCGGTCGCCGCCATGACGACGAAGAGGGCGACGCACAGGAGCCACGTCGGCCAGCCGAATGCGCCGCACGCGAGCGCGAGCGCCGAGGCCGCGAGATCGACGGCGAGTCCGATCACGATGAGCCGGCCGGCGCCGGCGCGTCGCACGAGCGCCGCGCTCACCTGCCCGCCCGCGACGAGGCCGATCGCGTTGACGCCGAACAGGAGCGCGAAGAGCCAGTCGGGTACGCCGCGCTCCACGACGAAGACGTGCGGCGCGAATGTGATGTAGGTGAACACGGTCGACATCGCGACCGCCTGGACGAGCGCGAAGAGCATGAAGACGGGGTGGCGCGCGAGCGCGATCCACGCGCCCGCCCGCGCCGCCCGGCCGCGCAGCCGACGCTCGGCCGGGAGACTCTCGGGGACGGCGAGCCACGTGGCGACGAGCAGCGCCGCGCCGAGCGCGAGGAGGGCCCAGAACGTGCCGCGCCAATCCGTCAGCTGCAGGAGCGCGCCGCCGAGCATCGGCGCGATGACGGGCGCGCTGCCGCTCACGAGCAGGAGGCGGGCGAGGATCCGCGAGAGGTCCGCGCCCGCGTACCAGTCCCGAAGGACCGCCCTACCGATGACGATGCCGGCCGCGCCCGCGAGCCCCTGCACGAACCGCGCGACGATGAACACCTCGATCGTCGGGCTCAGCGCGCACACGAGCGAGGCGATCGTGAACGCGGCGACGCCGAGCAGGATCGGGACTCGCCGCCCCGCCCGATCGGCGACGGGACCCCACACGAGCTGCCCGAGTGCGATGCCGAGGAAGCACGCCGCGAGCGTCGCCTGCGTGAGTTCCTCGGGAGCGGCGAACGCGTCGCCGAGCGCGGGCATCGCGGGGAGGTACAGGTCCGTCGCGAGCGGCGCGAACGCGCTCAGGAAGCCGATGACGACGAGCGCGGCGGCTCGCGACGACCGACCCGCTCTCCCGTCCATTCCATCAATCCTCCTACGATGGATGGCATGTGCAGACCAGTCGAGTGCCCGGCCTGCGGCAAGACGACGTGGGCGGGTTGCGGGCAGCACATCGAGTCGGTGCGGGAGCTCGTGCCCGCCGAGGCGTGGTGCGACGAGCCGTCGCACCGGGAGGACGCGTTCGCGTGAGCGAGCACGCGGGGCGCAGGGCCCTGTTCGTCATCGACGTGCAGAACGACTTCACGGAGGGCGGGGCGCTCGGCGTCGAGGGCGGTGCGGCGGTCGCGCGGCGCATCACCGAGCACCTCCAGCGCTACGGCGACGACTACGACATCGTGTTCGCCTCGCGCGACTGGCACCACCCGGAGGGCGACAACGGGGGGCACTTCGCGGACGAGCCGGACTTCGTCGACTCCTGGCCGCCGCACTGCATCGCCGGGACCGCGGGCGCCGACTACCACCCCGCGCTCGACATCGAGCGGGTCGACGTCCACGTCCTGAAGGGGCACGGCGAACCCGCGTACTCGATCTTCGAGGGCTCGCACGAGGGCCGGGCATTCCATGAGGTGCTCGCCGCGCACGGCGTGACGGACGTCGACGTCGTCGGCATCGCGACCGACTACTGCGTGCTCGCATCCGCGCTCGACGCGAAGCGGCACGGCCTCGAGGTTCGCGTCATCGAGGACCTCGTCGCCGGCGTCGCGCCCGAGAGCTCGACCGCCGCGCTCGAGCGGCTCCGCGCCGAGGGCGTCCACGTCGTCGCCTCGATGGAGGCGGGGCCAGGCGCGACTACGCGAGCGCGGGGATGACCTCGCGCTCGAAGAGCTCGACGCCGGAGCGGTCGTAGGCGGACTCCGGGAAATACCCGATCGTGTAGGCGAGCCCCGCCGCCTCCCACGTTCCGAGGCGCTCGACGATCTGCTCGGGCGTCCCCGCGAGCGCGGTCCCGTTCCGGTACTCCGCCACCTGGAAGGCGGCGAGCTCGGCGCCGACGAAGCGCGCGTACCGCGCCTCCAGGCGATCGATCCGCTCTCGCACCTCCGCCTCGGTCGCGCCGACGATGACGCTGTAGTTCGCGCTGCGGACGATCCGCCCGAAGTCGGTGCCCGCCTCGGCGCAGTACTCGGCGAGGAGCGCGCTCTTGCGATGCCACGAGTCGAGGTCGCCGGCGACGAAGTTCGTGTAGTCGGCGTATCGCGCGGCGATCCGGAGCGTGACCTGCTCGCCGCCGCCGGCGATCCAGATCGGGATGCCGCCCTCCTGGAGCGGCAGCGGCCGGACGATGGCGCCGTCGACCTGGTAGTACGTCCCGTCGAGCGTCGCCGTGCCGCTCGTCCACGCCTGCCGGAAGATCTCGACGCCCTCGCGAAGCATGCCGAGCCGCTCCCGGATCGGCGGGAACCCGTACCCGTAGGCGCGCCACTCGTGCTCGTACCAGCCCGCCCCGATGCCCATCTCGACGCGGCCGCGCGAGACGTGGTCGACCGTCGCGGCGACCTTCGCGAGGTAGGCGGGGTTCCGGTACCCCACGCACGTGCACATCT
>Ga0182743_1001531_pt1 | contig 22326 bp, 21 predicted proteins | sample eDN3rd30CKraftOP_FD_128522 | JGI IMG/M metagenome (GOLD analysis project Ga0182743, IMG submission 128522) | Enriched Organic Plus compost microbial communities from Emeryville, California, USA - eDNA 3rd pass 30_C Kraft OP (version 2) (version 2) ... | reverse complement strand
ATGCCCGCGATTTTCGACCGCAAACTGGTCGATGCGTATGAGTCCATCGAGCAATCCGAGGCGGAAACCATGGCGCGCCGACTGGCTGCCGAGGAAGGCATTTTCGGTGGTATCTCGTCGGCAGGTGCGCTGGTGGCGGCGTTACGCGTGTCCGAGCGTGTCGAGAACGCCACTATTGTGTTCATCGTCTGTGACCGCGGCGACCGGTATCTCTCTACGGGTGTGTTTAACGAAAAATCTGCCTGACCCTGCTCTTTTCGCTGGTTGCCCGAGGCGGCAAGCTAAAGGCACAAAACAGGAGGGCGGTTCCCGCCCTCCTGTTTTCATCGGGCAATCGAGGTGGCTGCGAGATCCTGTCGCGGTGTCTTAGCGCCCCATGCGCGTTTCCAACTCGGCCGCCAAGTCGGCGACGGCTGTCGCATAGAAGTAGCTGCGGTTGTACTGGGTCAGTGCGAAAAAGTTCGGCGTTGCTGTGCGGTACTGCACCGTGCCCCGTGCCTCTTCGACCAGATCTACGACGCCGAGAGGGCGGTCCTGCCAGCCTTCAGTGCTGGCTCCCGCAGACACACGGGCGCCGGCAGCCTGCAGGGTGCGCCAGGTTTGTGTGGGCGTGAGGCCACCCGTGGCCAGGGCGGATGGGTCGGCCGGTAATAACACCGGGGCAAAAACGGGCAGTCCGCGCAGCCATCCGTGCTCGACCAGGAAATTGCCGACCGACATGACAGCGTCGTTCACGCTGCTGTTCAACCTGATATGTCCATCGCCATCGCCATCGACGGCGTAACGCATGATGCTGCCAGGCATGAACTGCGGCATACCTATCGCCCCGGCGTACGAGCCTTTGGCGTTCATGTCGAGCTTGTCCTGCAGCGACAGGGTAATGAAATCGGCCAGCTGCCCACGGAACATCTCGGCCCGCTCCGGTTTGTTCGGATCGGGGTAATCAAAGGCCAGCGTGGTGAGCGCATCCAGGACACTGAAGCTGCCCATGTTACGGCTGTACAGCGTTTCCACGCCGATGATGGATACGATGATCGAGGCGGGTACGCCATAGCGTTGTGCCGCTTGGTTCAGCAGTGCCTGGTTTTCCTGCCAGAACTCCACGCCCCATTTAATGCGTTTGGGCTCGACAAACCGGGCACGATAGGTATTCCAGCTGCGCCATATTTTCCGCCCAGCCGGGGAGGGGGCGATCAAGCGTGCCACCGTCGCGTTGTAGCGAGCCTCGGTCAAGGCCTGCTCGATAGGCTCCAGGGGCAAATTACGTTCGGCTGCCAAGCGTTCGGCAAAGGCCTTGACGTCGGGCCGCAGCGTTCCTTTGGCAGTGAGAGCCGCAGGGGGCTCGCCCGTCGGCTGCGCGGGGCCTATGCGTATAGGCGTGACGCCAGCCGGTGCTTTAGGGGAAGTCTGGGCCTGGGATGAGCCCGAGGGCGCGGTGTTTGCACAACCCGCCAATACCAGAAATACCGTGCCGATTTGCACGAACCGCCGACAGATGAACATAATCTTCCTTATGGAGACCATGTATCTTACCCATCCGCTGTGCAAACTGCATGAAATGGGCAGTTGGCACCCCGAATGCCCAGAGAGGCTGGATGCTATCGCCGACCAGTTGTTGGTCAGCGGGTTGGCGCCATTTCTGCTGGAGCAGCAAGCTCCTGCGGCGACGCGCGAGGCGATTCTGCGCGTACATTCCGAGGGACATCTGGATGGCCTGCGGTCGCGCTCACCCGCCGAAGGCTATAGCGCGATCGATCCCGACACGTTGATGAACCCGTACACTTACGAGGCGGCACTGCATGCCGCAGGGGCAGGCGTTGCGGCGGTGGACGCGGTAATGCAGGGCCAGGCCGCTAATGCTTTTTGTTCGGTGCGTCCGCCGGGTCATCATGCCCGTCCAGACGTGGCTATGGGCTTTTGCTTTCTGAACAATATCGCGATCGCTGCGCAGCACGCCATGCACGCATACGGTGTACAGCGGCTGGCCATCATTGATTTCGACGTCCATCACGGCAATGGCACTGAGGAGATGTTTGCGGGTGACGAACGGGTGTTGATGTGCAGCTTTTTCCAGCACCCGTTTTTCCCCCATAGCGGGACCGACAGCCCTGCCGCCAATATGGTCAACGTTCCGGTTCCTGCCTATACTGGGGGCGCGGCTGTACGTGAGTTGGTGCAGGACGTCTGGTTGCCTCGCCTGGAGGCACATGCGCCAGAGTTGATTTTGATTTCCGCGGGGTTTGATGCCCACCGCGAGGACGATATGGGCCAGATGGCGCTGGTCGAGGCCGATTACAGTTGGATGACCGAGCAGATCATGCAGGTGGCTGACCGCCATGCGCGAGGCCGCATCGTCAGCATGCTGGAAGGCGGTTACAACTTGTCAGCGCTGGCGCGCAGCGTAGTCGCTCATCTACGGGCTCTCACAAAGTTGTAGAATCAACGAATTGTGCAATGCGGGACCGGCGATAGCCGGTCTATTATTCTTAAGCTTAGGAGGCTGCTGGATGAAGGTGCTGGTACCTGTAAAGCGCGTTGTTGACTATAACGTCAAGGTACGCGTGAAATCGGATCAAACGGGCGTGGATATCGCGAACGTGAAGATGTCCATGAACCCCTTTGACGAAATCGCCGTCGAGGAAGCCACGCGCTTGAAGGAAAAGGGCGGCGCCACCGAGGTGATCGCTGTTTCTTGCGGCGTTGCGCAATGCCAGGAAACCCTGCGCACGGCAATGGCCATCGGCGCCGACCGCGGCATCCTGGTGCAGACCGACGCCGAACTCCAGCCGCTGGCCGTGGCCAAGCTGCTCAAGGGCCTGGTCGAAAAAGAACAACCGCAGCTGGTCATCCTGGGCAAGCAAGCCATTGACGACGATGCCAACCAGACTGGCCAGATGCTGGCCGCGTTGCTGGATTGGCCGCAAGCCACTTTCGCCAGCAAGGTCGAAGTCGCAGGCGACAGCGTCACGGTGACCCGCGAAGTCGACGGCGGCCTGGAGACGGTCAAGCTCTCGCTGCCGGCCATCATCACGACCGACCTGCGCCTGAACGAGCCGCGTTACGTCACGCTGCCCAACATCATGAAGGCCAAGAAAAAACCGCTGGACACCGTCACCCCCGAGGAGCTGGGTGTGGATGCGGCGCCTCGCCTGAAGACCCTGAAAGTCACCGAGCCGCCCGCCCGCAAGGCCGGTATCAAGGTGGCCGACGTGGCTGCGTTGGTCGACAAACTCAAGAACGAAGCGAAGGTGCTCTAAGATGACGACGCTGGTTATTGCCGAACACGACAACGCCCAACTGAAGGGCGCTACCCTGAATACCATTGCTGCTGCTGCCAAGCTGGGCGGCGACGTCCACGTGCTGGTCGCCGGCAGCAATGCGAAAGCCGTTGCTGATCAAGCCGCACAAGCTGCTGGCGTGGCGAAAGTCCTGCTGGCCGATGCGCCGCAACTGGCCGACGGCCTGGCGGAAAACCTGGCTGCCCAAGTGCTGGCCGTGGCATCTAACTACAGCCACATCTTGTTCCCGGCTACCGCCTCGGGCAAGAACGTCGCTCCGCGCGTGGCTGCCAAGCTCGACGTGGCACAGGTCTCCGACATCATCGGTGTCGAGTCTGCCGATACCTTCCAACGCCCGATCTACGCCGGTAACGCCATCGCTACCGTGCAATCGAGCGACGCCGTGAAGGTCATCACCGTCCGTACGACGGGTTTCGACGCGGTTGCAGCCACCGGCGGTTCGGGTTCCGTGGAAACGATCGAAGCCGTTGCCGATTCGGGCAAGTCCTCGTTCGTGGGCCGCGAAGTCGCCAAGAGCGACCGTCCTGAGCTGGCCGGCGCACGCGTGGTCGTCTCCGGTGGCCGCGGTCTGGGCAGCGCTGAAAACTTCAAAATCCTCGATCCGCTGGCCGACAAGCTCGGCGCTGCGCTGGGCGCCTCGCGTGCCGCTGTTGATGCCGGCTACGCGCCCAACGACTGGCAGGTTGGCCAGACCGGCAAGATCGTGGCTCCGCAGCTGTACGTGGCCGTCGGTATCTCGGGCGCCATCCAGCATTTGGCTGGCATGAAGGACTCCAAGGTCATCGTGGCCATCAACAAAGACCCCGAAGCGCCGATCTTCGGCGTGGCCGATTACGGCCTGGTGGGTGATTTGTTCACGGTTGTTCCCGAGTTGGCTAGCGCGCTGTAAATAATCGCAGTGCGCCAAACGGGCGTGCAGAGCTGGGTTTCCAGTTTCTGCACGCCTTTTTTTGTCTGGAGCTGTCCATGACAAAAAGCGCCTACTCAATACAAGGCCTCGCAGCCGCGCCATACCCGAGCGGAAATCAACCTCTTGATTTCGTCTTTGCATAGCTCAATGACGCGCTCTACGGCTGGCGTAGCGGGCATGCTGTCACTGGCGCATAGCACGAGCTCTCTGGGTTGTCCCATATCCAGCGCATGCGCGCTGATGATGCCGAGCGCAATATCGGAGTGCGCGGCAGAGTAGGGAAGGATGGTGGCAGCGATGCCCTCGCGGACCGCCGGAATAAGGATGGCGGAGGTGCTGGCCTCTGCAAACAGGTTGCAGGTGAGCCGCGCCGTCAGAAAGGCATGATCGACGCGCGCCCTGAGCGTATTCGGCAGGCTCGGCAGGATCAAAGGCATGTGATGGAAGTCTGCAATGGCCAGCCGGCGCCGCGGCAATTTCTGTGCGGCATGAGTGAGCAGGAACAAGTCTTCCAGTAACAACGGCGTTTGCTGCAAGCCCTGCATAGGCTGCTGATCTGGCGATAGTGAAAAATCGACACGGCCTTGCAGTACGAGTTTGGTCAAGTCCGCACTCGGAAGATCCACGATCTCTAGTACCACCGAGGGCAATTCGGCTTTGACCCTCTGCATCAGGGGCAGCGATAGCATCCGGGCGGTGCTGGAGGCCAAGCCAATCGAGACCGTTCCCGTAATCTGGTCGGCGGCCCGAGCCAGCAGGCTGCGCGTGGCATCGACCTGCCGCAATATGGTCTGTGCGTGCCGATATAGCAGCAAGCCTTCCGCCGTTGGCTGTACGCCGCGTACTCCTCTGGTCAGCAGAGATACGCCAACCGTCTCCTCCAGCAGGGCCATCTGCTGGCTTAATGCAGGCTGCGCGACGTGCAGGCTTTCAGCCGCACGCGTCATGTTGCGCATCTCGACTACCCGCACGAAGTATTTCAGTTGCCGCAGATTCATTGAAATAAGTTTATCTTATGGATTGATCGTTAAATCGTATTTTTTCGTCTGGCGGTTGCTGCCTAGAATGAGCTCCATATAACAGGGAGACATATCATGAGCCTGCCGTTGGCCGGATTGAAAGTGCTGGATTTGACGCGAGCCCTCTCCGGGCCCTTCAGCACGATGATACTCGGGGACTTGGGTGCCGAGGTCATCAAGGTCGAGCCAGCGCCCGATGGGGATATGGTACGGCAATGGGGGCCATTTGACGGAGATATAAGCGTTTATTATCTCAGCGCCAATCGCAGTAAAAAAGGGATAGGGATCGATTTCCGGCATCCTGAAGGCTTGGCGCTGGTACGCAAGCTGGTTCTGCAGTGCGACATCGTGGTCGAGAATTTCAAAGTCGGAACGATGCAGCGCATGGGGCTGGGCTATGACGAGTTGGCTGCGGAGAATCCCGCTTTGATCATGGCGTCGATTTCCGGGTTCGGCAGCCGCGGCCCAGCCAAAGATTGGGCCGGGTTCGACCAGATTGCTCAGGGCTATTCGGGCTTCATGAGCTTGACTGGCACTGCGGAATCGGGCCCCACGCGGGTGGGGACTGCTATTGGGGATTTGACCGCTGGCCTATGGCTCGTGATCGGCATTCTGTCAGCAATCGTGCAGCGCAACCGCACAGGCCGCGGCCAACATGTGGAAACCTCGTTGCTGGCCGGGCTGATGGCGCTGCTGAGTGTGCAAGGGCAACGCTATCTGAGCGTGGGAGAGGTGCCCCAGCCTTGCGGGAACGTTCATCCCGTTATTGCGCCCTACGGCACTTTTGAAACGGCAGATGGACCGCTCAATTTGGCCCCGGCGACGCAGGCGATGTGGGTCAAGCTGTGCAACATTCTGGAGATGGAACATCTGGTCTCTGACCCCCGCTTTCTCACCAACGCGGATCGCATGCAGCACAGGCATGAGCTGAAGCAGGAACTGGAATCCGCCCTGACGCGTAGAACTCGCATGGCGTGGACACCGCTCATGATCGACAACGGTATTCCGGCTGGTCCGATCAATACCTTGGAGGATGTTTTCGCCGATCCTCAGGTGCAGGCGTGTGGCTTGGTCAAGGCTTTGCAGCATCCCCTGTTGGGGGAATTGCGGCAGGTAGGTTTGCCATTGGATCTCAGTGCCGGGTCTTCTGACGAGGCCGCATTGCAGGCTCCGCCCGTATTCGGCCAGCACACGCGTGATGTTTTCGAGGCGTTCGGTTTGGCGGCTGAGGAGATCGATCGTTTGCTTCAGCAAAAAGTGGCGTATCAGGCTGACCCGATGACGGTGACGCTATGAGCACGCCCATAGATGTGCCTCAATTAACGGTGCAGGGAGCCGTCGCAACGATACGGTTTTCCAAACCTGCGTTTGCCAACCGGCTGAGTCCCCAAGATCTGGGTGTATTGCGTCAGCACCTCGATACCGTGAACAGCAATGAGCATGTCTTGGTGCTGCGTTTTGTGGCCGAGGGCAAGTATTTTTGCAGCGGCTACGACATTTCCTCGCTGGCTGCTGACAGTGCGCCCAGTTCGCTGTATTTCGGGGAAACGATTGATCTGATCGAAGCTGCGCGGCCGGTAACGATTGCGGCTGTACAGGGCGGTGTTTATGGCGGGGGCACCGATCTTTGCCTGGCCTGCGATTTCCGGCTAGGTACGCGCGAGGCCAATATGTTCATGCCTGCGGCAAAGCTGGGTCTGCACTTTTATCCGGGCGGCATGGTGCGTTACGTCACCCGCCTCGGGTTGAATCATGCCAAGCGCTTATTTCTGACGGCCGAGAAAATTACGGCCGAAGAAATGCTGCAGATGGGCATGCTGACGGAAATGGTACCTGCCGATCAGTTGGATAGTCGGCTGCACGCCCTGACAGAGCAATTGACCGGGATGGCGCCGTTGGCTCTGTTGGGAATAAAGCGGCATTTGAACTTGATTGCCCGCGGACATGTGGAGGTGTCCGAAATTGAAGCAGCTGTGTTGCGCTCAGAGCGGTCTCGTGACATCGCCGAAGGCGCCCTGGCCTGGAAAGAAAAACGCAAGGCCCGATTTACCGGCCAATGAGGCCGATCAAGACCAAAACAGCCACCTTTATACAGGCTGGAATAAAAAGGAGACAACGAGATGAACATGCATCGTATTGTGCGTGCCGCAGGGTGTGCGCTGGCGTTAATGAGCGGATCGCTGGCGGTGCCAGTCCTGGCTGCCTCGAACTATCCCACGAAGCCGATTACGCTGGTCGTCGGCTTTCCTCCCGGAGGAGGTGCCGATCACGTAGGACGGGTCTATGCCAATAATTTGGCCAAGGTGTTGGGACAACCTGTCGTCGTAGAAAACCGGCCTGGCGCGGGCTCGACGATCGGAGCGAGCTTCGTAGCACGCGCCGCGGCAGACGGCTATACCCTGTATCTGGGTAACGCCAGCGTCATGGGCAGCGACAGCGCGCTGTACAAGGTAGATTACACCGCCGACAATTTCATTCCCGTTGCCCAGCTCACGACCGGCCCCATGGTCTTGATTGTGAATTCGGGGCTGGGCATCAATAGCGTGAAAGATCTGTTGGATCGTGCGCGTGATCAACCCGGCAAGTTGAACGTCGCCTCGTCAGGCAACGGCGTCATCACCCATTTGGCCGCAGTGGAGTTCATGGGGTTGACCGGGGCAAAATTCATGCACATCCCGTTCAAAGGCGGCGCAGCGGCTACGCAATCGGTGGCGGCAGGGGATACGGATCTTTCTTTTGCTACGGCCCCATCGGCCAAGGCTGCGATCGAAACAGGCAAGGCCCGGGCACTGGCGGTCACCTCGGCACAACCGTCCAAGCTGCTGCCATATCCGACGATTGCGGCGACGGTGCCCGGTTACGACGTCTCAAATTGGTGGGGCATTTTTGCCCCGCGAGGCACGCCGCCAGCCGTCGTGCAGACATTATTTGAGGCCACGAACAAGGTTCTGGAGCAGCCGGAGGTGCGCCAGACGATGGAGGCAGGTTACGAAGAGGTGACTCCTTCCGAGTCTGCCCCCGCTTTTGCCGCCTTCGCTCACAAGGAGGGTGCGAAAGGTTTAAGATTAGCCAAGGAGAGCACCACCACCGCCAATTGATTCTGGAGACACAATGCCTTACGTCACTCCACTGCGGGATTTCCGCTTCGCGCTCAAGGACCTGGCTGGTCTGGACGAGATTCTGCGGCTGCCGGGTTTTGAGGAGGTCACACCGGATCTGGTGGACGCGATTCTGGACGAAAACGCCCGTTTTGCCGAGCAGGCCATTGCGCCGCTGAACGTCGCGGGCGACACTCAGGCACCGCAGTGGAACGACGGGCAGGTGACGACGACGCCGGGTTTCAAGCAGGGATTCGCCGATTATGCAGCCAGCGGCTGGCAAGGCCTGCAGCATCCCGCGCAGTGGGGCGGCCAGGGACTGCCTAAATTGGTGGCGGCGGCGCCTTGCGAGAATCTACAGGCGGCCAATTTGGCGTTTTCATTGTGTCCCATGTTGACGGATGGCGTGATCGAGGCCCTGTTGACAGTGGGGTCCGAAGCGCAACGCCAGACCTATGTGCCGAATCTGATCGCGGGCAAATGGACGGGCACGATGAACCTGACGGAGCCGCAAGCCGGGTCAGACCTGGCGCAGGTGGCTACCCGTGCAGTGCCTCAGACTGACGGCAGCTATCGCCTGACGGGCCAGAAAATTTTCATTACCTATGGCGATCACGACCTGGCAGAGAACATCATTCATTTGGTGCTGGCTCGCATGCCGGATGCTCCTGCCGGGGTCAAGGGCATTTCGCTGTTTATCGTGCCGAAGTTTCTGGTCAATCAGGACGGCAGCCTCGGGCCTCGCAATGATGTATGGTGCGCCTCGCTGGAACACAAGCTGGGCATCCATGGCAGCCCCACGGCCGTTCTGCTTTACGGTTCGGGCAAGGGTGATGCGGGCGAAGGGGCGGTGGGCTACTTGGTGGGTGAACCGAACCGTGGCCTCGAATACATGTTCATCATGATGAACGCTGCGCGTTTTGGTGTGGGTCAGCAGGGCATCGGCGTGTCCGAACGAGCTTATCAGCATGCGCTGGCCTATGCGCGTGAGCGGGTGCAGGGCCGGGCGATCGAAGGCTCTGCAGGGCCGGTGGCCATCGTCCATCACCCGGACGTGCAACGCATGTTGCTGACCATGCGCGGCCTGACAGAGGCGGCCAGAGCTGTGTCCTTTGTGGCAGCCGCTGCGCATGACAAGGGGACACATCACCCCGACGCTGGCGTGCGCGCCCGCAATCGCGCTTTTTACGAGTACCTGGTCCCGATTGTGAAGGGATTCTCAACCGAGTCCGCCGTCGAGGTGGCGTCGCTAGGGGTTCAGGTGCATGGGGGGATGGGTTTCATCGAGGAAACCGGCGCAGCCCAGTACTATCGCGACGCGCGCATTTTGCCGATTTACGAGGGCACCACGGCGATCCAGGCTAATGACCTGGTCAGCCGCAAGACCCTGCGCGACGGCGGAGCGACGGCCTATGCATGCATTGCCGCGATGAAAGACACCTTGCAGACCCTGCACACCGCCGCGGCGCGTGCCGAGCCTGACGATAGGGCCGGGCTGAATTTGCTGCGCGACAATCTGGATCTGGCGATCCAGGGGTATGACGCTGCGGTGACTTTCATCCTGGAGCAGGCGCAATCCAATGTGCGTGCAGTCTATGCGGGAAGTGTGCCCTATTTGATGCTGGCCGGCATTGTGCATGGCGGCTGGCAGATGGCGCGTGCGGCGTTGGTGTGTCAGCGGCAACTGACCGAGGGGACGACAGATTCGTTTTATCGCAGCAAGCTTTCTACAGCGCTCTTCTACGGCGCGCAGATCTTGCCGCGGGCGCTGGCGCTGTCGGCGGCGGTCCGGGCGGGTGGCCTGGCCAATCGCTGCGGTGCACAGTCCGATATTGCACAAAGTTATTAAACATATGCAACAAACGTATTTCCAGTGATACGTGTTTGATGTAAGAATCTTCGGGTATGACTCTCGCAGTCGCTGACCATACTGGTCAGCGACGCCAACTGCCACGGAGACCTTCCATGACCCAACTTCGTCTGGGCGACACCGCCCCGGATTTCGAGCAAAAAACGTCCACCGGCCCGATCCGTTTTCATGAGTATTTGGGGGATAGCTGGGGCGTATTGTTTTCGCACCCGGCTGACTTTACGCCGGTCTGCACGACCGAGCTCGGCTACACGGCCAAGCTGGCCGATGAGTTTGCCAAGCGCAACGTGAAGGTGCTGGCCTTGTCGGTTGACGGCGTAGATTCGCATAACCAGTGGATCAACGATATCAACGAGACACAGTCCACGACGGTGAATTTCCCCATCATCGCGGACGACGATCGCAAGGTCGCCGAGCTGTACGACATGATTCACCCGAACGCCAGCGCCACGGCGACGGTGCGTTCGGTGTTCATCATCGACCCGGCCAAGAAAATCCGCTTGATCATTACTTATCCGGCCAGCACCGGGCGTAATTTCAACGAGATTCTGCGCGTGATCGATTCGCTGCAGCTGACCGACAGCCATAGCGTGGCGACGCCGGTCAACTGGCAAGACGGCGATGACGTCATCATCGTGCCTTCCCTGAAGGACGAAGCCGTGATCAAAGAAAAATTCCCGAAAGGCTATAAAGCGGTGCGCCCGTACCTGCGTATTACGCCTCAACCGAATAAGTAAATAACCAGGATGCAGGTCGGCGCCATGTGTGCCGGTCTGCATCAGGTGCCGCTTGCGCGCGCTCGCCCTGAGGCAGTGCGCGCTTTTTTTGCGTTGCAGTTGCGATAGCGGCACAACCTTTATTTCGAATAGCGATGAGCAACCAAAAAATGATTCTTTCCGTTTAGTTCGGCGACGCTGCACACTTGCATCCACTGTCTACGGATTCGGGTGCAAACATGCTGTACAAGAAAAAATTCTGGGCTGCATTGGCGACGGTGGCTGCGGCTTTCGTCTTGGGGTTGCCGGCTCATGCGCAAGAGAAGCAAACCTTATTGAACGTCTCCTACGATCCCACGCGTGAGTTATACCGTGCTGTAGACGAGGCATTCGCCAAGCAATATCAAGAAAAAGCCGGTGTGGCGCTGACCATTCGTCAATCGCACGGCGGCTCGGGTAAACAAGCGCGCTCGGTCATCGACGGCCTGGACGCGGATGTGGTGACATTGGCGCTGGCCTATGACATCGACGCTATTGCCGCCAAGGGCCTGTTGCCCAAAGACTGGCAAGCCCGCTTGCCCTTGAACAGTTCGCCTTATACCTCGACCATCGTTTTCCTGGTCCGCAAGGGCAATCCGAAGCAAATCCATGATTGGAATGATCTGGTCAAGGACGGCATCGAAGTCATCACCCCGAATCCGAAAACCTCGGGTGGCGCGCGCTGGAACTATCTCGCGGCCTGGGCCTATGCGCTAGAGAAAAACGGTGGCGACGAAAGCAAGGCCAAGGCTTTCATCAGCGACTTGTTCAAGCACGTGCCGGTGCTAGATACCGGTGCCCGCGGAGCGACCACCACCTTTGTCGAACGTGGCGTGGGCGACGTGTTGCTGGCCTGGGAAAACGAAGCGTTCCTGGCGCAAGAGGAATTGGGTCCGGACAAGTTCGATATCGTCGTGCCTTCGCTGTCCATCCTGGCAGAACCCCCGGTCGCCATCGTGGACAAGAACGTCGATCGCAAGGGCACGCGTGCCGCTGCGCAGGCCTATCTGGAGTTCCTGTACACACCCGAGGCGCAGGAAATCATCGCTCGCAATTTCTATCGACCGACCGACAAGAACGTGGCCGAGAAGTACAGCAAGCAGTTCCCCAAAGTGAAGCTGGTGACGATTGACGACGCCATTTTCGGCGGCTGGAAAAAGGCGCAGGCCACGCATTTCAGTGATGGCGGGGTCTTTGACCAGATTTATCTGCCTAACGGCAAATAGGCCAGAGGGCGGGATGCAATCATGACTTCAGCCATGACTGCGGCTGCGGGGGCGAAAGCCCCCGTTGGCCGGCAACGTAAACGACCCGGCGTCCTGCCGGGTTTTGGGCTTTCCATGGGTTTCACGGTGGTGTACTTGAGCCTATTGGTACTGCTGCCTCTGGTGGTCTTGCCACTCAAGAGCGCGAGTCTGGGATGGGAAGGATTTTGGCGCGTGGCTACCACACCGCAGGCGCTGTATTCGTATCAGCTGACATTTGGTGCAGCGTTCATCGCGGCGTTGGTGAACCTGGTGTTCGGCATGGTGGTGGCGTGGGTGTTGGTGCGCTATCAGTTTCCGGGCAAAAAAATCCTGGATGCCATGGTGGATCTGCCGTTCGCGTTGCCCACGGCTGTGGCGGGGATTGCGCTGACGGCGCTTTATACCAAGACAGGTTGGCTGGGCGCACCGCTGGACAACTGGTTTGGTCTGAAAGTGGCGTTCTCGCCGCTCGGCATTGTGGTGGCATTGGTGTTCATCGGTATTCCGTTTGTCGTGCGTACCGTGCAGCCTGTCCTGGAGGATATCGAACGCGAGATCGAAGAGGCCGCCGCCAGCCTGGGCGCCAATCGGTGGGAAACCGTGCGGCGTGTGTTGCTGCCGACCATCGTGCCGGCGTTGCTGACCGGTTTTGCCTTGGCGTTTGCACGGGCAATCGGCGAGTACGGTTCCGTCGTATTCATTGCGGGCAATCGGCCGATGGTGACCGAGATCACGCCCTTGCTGATCATGTCGAAGCTCGAACAATTCGACTATGTGGGCGCCGCCGCGATTGCCACGGTGATGCTCGCTATCTCATTTGTGTTGCTGCTCTTTATTAATTTGCTGCAAGGTTGGCAAGCCCGTCGTGGCAGGAGGTTTGCATGAGTTCTGCCGTGACGGATCGTCCCAATCACCTCACAGAACCGCGCTGGGTACGTGGCCTGTTGCTCGGCGTCGCGCTGGCATTTTTGACGCTGTTCCTGCTGTTGCCCCTGATCACCGTATTCGTAGAAGCCTTCAAGAAAGGCTGGGCGCTTTATCTCGCCGCGATTACCGAGCCCGATGCCTGGAGTGCAATCCAGTTGACGCTGTGGGTGGCGGCCATATCGCTGGTGGTGAATCTGGTTTTCGGTGTGGCTGCGGCCTGGGCGATCGCAAAGTTCGAATTCCGCGGCAAACAATTGCTGATCACCTTGATCGACCTGCCTTTCTCAGTGTCGCCGGTTGTGGCAGGCCTGGTCTTTGTCGTGTTGTTTGGTTCGCAGAGCTGGATGTGGCCCTTTCTTGAAGATCACAACTTGAAGATCGTCTACGCCGTGCCTGGCGTGGTATTGGCGACCTTGTTCGTGACCTTTCCTTTCATCGCCCGTGAGTTGATTCCGCTGATGCAGGCGCAGGGCAGCGAAGAGGAACAAGCTGCATTGACGCTGGGTGCCAGCGGCTGGCAGATATTCTGGCGCGTGACGCTGCCCAATATCAAATGGGGCCTGCTCTACGGTGCGATCTTGTGTAACGCCCGTGCGATGGGAGAGTTCGGCGCGGTGTCTGTGGTGTCGGGCCATATACGCGGGCTGACCAATACGCTGACCCTGCACGTTGAAATTCTGTACGGTGAATATCAGTTTGCGGCGTCGTTTGCCGTGGCGTCGTTATTGGCCTTGCTGGCCCTGGTGACGCTGGTGATCAAAAACGTGGTCGAGTGGCGCAGCGCACGGCCCGATACCGCCGATCAGCCGATGGAGGCCCGCCGGGCCGCTCCGGTTGCGGCGCCTCAGCCGACAACGGCATGATGGAGTTCCTGGCATGAGTATTGAAGTCAAAAATCTTTCGCGTCGCTTTGGTGATTTCCGTGCCTTGGACGATGTGTCTCTACATATCGAAACCGGTGAGTTGGTTGCGTTGCTCGGTCCGTCCGGTTGCGGGAAAACGACCCTGCTGCGCATTATTGCGGGCTTGGAAACCGCCGACACGGGCAGCGTCCTGTTTGCTGGGGAGGATGCTACGGATGTGGACGTGCGCCATCGTCAGGTCGGCTTTGTATTCCAGCACTATGCGCTCTTTAAACACATGACTGTGTTTGAGAACGTGGCTTTCGGTCTGCGGGTCAAGCGTCGCGCACAGCGTCCCAGTGAAACGCAGATCCGTCAGAAAGTGCACGAGTTGTTGAACCTCGTGCAGTTGGATTGGCTGGCCGATCGTTATCCGGCGCAGCTATCTGGCGGCCAGCGTCAGCGTATCGCGCTGGCTCGCGCATTGGCCGTGGAGCCGCGGGTATTGTTGCTGGATGAGCCATTTGGCGCGTTGGATGCCAAGGTGCGCAAGGAACTGCGCCGCTGGTTGCGCCGCCTGCATGACGAATTGCATGTGGCAAGCGTGTTCGTCACGCATGATCAGGAAGAAGCCCTGGAGGTCGCCGACCGTGTGGTGTTGATGAATGCCGGCCGCATCGAGCAGGTAGGCACGCCGCGCGAGGTCTGGGAGCATCCGGCGACGCCATTCGTCTATGGGTTCTTGGGCGACGTCAATCAGTTGGCCGGCCACGCGACCAATGGCGTCTGGCATGCGCATGGCGTCGAGCTGCCTGCCCCCGATCTGGCCAAGGCCCACCAGCAGCAGGCAATTGCCTATGTGCGGCCGCACGAGATCGATCTGGCGCGTGACAACGGTCTGGGGCAGGGGATTCCCGTGCGCCTGAACCACGTTTACTTGGCCGGGCCGAGCGCCTATCTGGAACTGGAACGTCAGGACGTCCAGGCCACCATCGAAGCGCAGGTGCCGGAGCAACTCTATCGTGAACTTGAACTGAAGGAAGGCGAAAGCTTGCTGGCGCGACCGCGCCGTGCTCGAGTTTTTGCCGCGGCATAACTATGACAGTCATTGATTCCGCATTAGACCCGGCCGTGGCCGTGCGTTGGCAGGCGCTGCAAGAGCGTCTGGCCGAGATCGTGCAACAGTATCCGGACGCTGCATTGGCTTCATCGTTGGCAGCAGAGGATATGCTGCTGACACATGCTATCTACGATGGCGGCTTTCCGTTAGAGGTTTTTACCTTGGATACGGGGCGTCTGCATGCTGAAACGCTAGGCATGATCGACGCCGTGCGCGAGCGCTACGGCCGCGAGTTGACGATCTATCGTCCCGATGCCGAGGCGGTGGATCAGTATGTGAAAACGCACGGAGCTTACGCCTTTTATGAAAGCGTGGATCTCCGCAAGTCCTGTTGCCAGATCCGCAAGGTCGAGCCCTTGAAGCGCGCTCTGGCGGGCCGTGGCGCCTGGATTACCGGACAACGCCGTGCCCAGGCCGCCACGCGCGGCGAGCTGCCTGAGGCCGAGCAAGACCCCGTGTTCGGTCTATACAAATACAACCCCCTGGCCGCCTGGAGCGAAGAAGACGTGTGGCATGTCATTCGCGCTCTGGACATTCCCTACAACCCGTTGCATGACCAAGGCTACCCTTCGATCGGCTGTGAGCCTTGCACGCGCGCCATTCGACCGGGCGAGGATGTGCGGGCGGGGCGGTGGTGGTGGGAATCATCCGACTCGAAAGAGTGCGGCCTGCATGCGGGCAACCGAGTGACCTCGGTCGTCGCAGCACCAGAAAAATCGACTTCTGTATAAAAGGAAAATCATGTCTGTCGTTCTCAATCGCAGCCATCTCGATTGGCTGGAATCCGAAGCGATCTACATCCTGCGTGAAGTGGCGGCCGAATGCGCCAAACCCGTGTTGCTGTTCTCCGGGGGCAAGGATTCGGTCGTGTTGTTGCGGCTCGCGGAAAAAGCCTTCCGCCCGGGCCGTTTCCCGTTTCCGCTGATGCACATCGACACGGGCCATAATTTTGATGAAGTGATTGCGTTTCGAGATCAACGCGCCGCCGAACTGGGCGAGACCCTGATCGTGCGCAGTGTCGAGGATTCCATCCGTCGCGGCAGTGTGGTGCTGCGGCGCGAGAACGATTCACGCAATGCGGCGCAAGCAGTAACGCTATTGGAGTCGATCGAAGAATTCGGCTTTGATGCGTGTATCGGCGGCGCACGTCGTGACGAAGAAAAAGCGCGCGCGAAAGAGCGCATTTTTTCGTTCCGCGATGAGTTTGGTCAGTGGGACCCCAAGGCTCAACGCCCCGAGTTGTGGAATCTCTTCAACACCCGCGTGCACAAGGGCGAAAACATGCGGGTGTTTCCGATTTCGAACTGGACCGAATTGGATGTGTGGCAATACATCCAGCGCGAACAGTTGGCGCTGCCGTCGATCTACTACAGCCATCAACGCGATGTGGTGCGCCGCAAGGGCCTGCTGGTGCCCGTGACGCCATTGACGCCGCCGCAAGATGGGGAGCAAGTAGAGAACCTCGCGGTGCGATTCCGTACCGTTGGAGATATCTCTTGCACGTGCCCCGTCGCGTCTGACGCGGCCGATCCCTTGGCCATTATTGCCGAGACGGCTGTGACCGATATTACCGAGCGCGGCGCGACGCGCATGGATGACCAGACTTCCGAGGCTTCGATGGAGCGCCGCAAGAAAGAAGGCTATTTCTGAACTGATTACCGGATTTCGACATGAACGCTGTGAATGATTCTTTCCTCCCGGACACCGACAATGGTGTTCTGCGTCTGATTACGGCCGGCTCGGTTGATGACGGTAAGTCCACCTTGATCGGGCGTTTGCTGTATGACAGCAAGGGCGTGTTTGCCGATCAACTGGATGCGATCTCCCGCGCCAAATACAAACGCGTGGTGGGTGACGGGATCGATTTCTCGTTGTTGACCGACGGCCTGGAGGCCGAGCGTGAGCAGGGGATTACGATCGATGTGGCCTACCGCTATTTCTCGACCCCGCTGCGCAAGTTCATCGTGGCCGACGCCCCGGGGCACGAGCAGTACACGCGCAATATGGTGACCGGCGCATCGACCGCCGATGCCGCGATCATCCTGATTGATGCCACGCGGGCTGCCGATGGCCAGCTGCTGACGCAGACCAAGCGCCATAGCACCATTGCTCACTTGCTCGGCATCCGCCATATCGTGGTGGCGGTCAACAAGATGGATCTGGTTGACTGGGATCAAGCCGTATTCGAACGCATCCGTGATGCGTATGCGGAACTCGCTCGCCGCCTGAATATCGCGCACCATCACGTGTTGCCGTTGTCTGCGCTCGAAGGCGACAACGTCGTCAATCGTTCGGATAAAACGCCGTGGTATGACGGCCCGCCGCTGTTGAGCCTGCTGGAACAACTGGGCGGCACCAATAGCGAAGCCGCCGTGCGTCCGTTGCGGTTTCCTGTGCAATGGGTGTCGCGTCACGGTGGCGATAGTGCGGAGGATTTCCGTGGTTATGCAGGCCGTATCGCCAGCGGCGAATTGCGTCCCGGCGATGACGTGGTGATTCAGCCCTCCGGTGTTGCCGCACGGGTGAAAGAGGTTCTGGCATTCGATCGCGCTGTAGATGTCGCGGTCGCGGGTGATTCGGTCACTATCGTGCTGGATCGTGATGTTGATGTGTCGCGTGGCGATGTGCTGTCGCATGCTGCAGCTCCCGCGCGCGTGGGGCGTGAATTCGAGGCAGAGCTGTGTTGGTTGGATACGCAAGCCTTGAATCCGGCTCGCAAGTATTTGCTCAAGCATGGCACGCGTCTGACGTCGGCGAAGATCCGCGGCGTGTTGACGCATCGTGACATTCACGAGCTGCAAGAGGTCGAGAACCACAGCGGCACCTTGAACATGAACGAGATCGGCCGTGTGTCGTTCGCGACGCGTGAAGCCTTGGCGGTCGATAACTATATCGATGCACCGGCAACCGGAGCGTTTATTTTGATCGACGAAGCCACGCATCAAACCGCGGCTGCAGGCATGCTGCGTTAGGTCATCGCGCGTCTTCGGATGCGTCAGAGTTCAGCACCCACTGCTCATCAGTTCGACCCAAACTGGCAGTGCTGTCTGAATGCCCAGACAGTGATTCCTGTCGAGCCCAAAATCGGTCCCAGTGGCCGCCGTCCGTAGGGGCGGCGGCCTGTTGTTTTTAGGCTAAATCCAATATCCATGCGGGTTTCCAGCCGATTTCCAAAGTATGAAATCGATTCTCCAGACGCGGGGCCCGTCTTGGGGTAAAGTGAGATTTCGCTCGATTAGGGCATTTGGGGCTTGCTGAAAGCACTGGTTTTTTGTACAGTACTTTCATGGAACGCACCAAGCACGCTTTTTCCGCCGGTTCTGGGTCCCCGGCTACCGCCCCCGCCGCCTTGCGCGGCCGGGGAGCGGTTACTAATGTTCGGCATCGATTCGAACAGACCGAGCGTGAGCCCGCCGACGACGGCTGGTCCAGCGGGCAGGTGGCGGCTTCCCAGGATGATGTGTCCGATGCCGACATTGCCGGCGGTTACATTCCCATCGTCCCCGAATCGACCCTGAAGACCACGGTCACGTCCGAGCAGGCGCGCAAGCTCCTCTCACGTAACGATTCTCCCGATATTCCCTTTGATGTCGCCGTGAACCCCTATCGTGGGTGCGAGCATGGCTGCGTCTATTGTTACGCCCGGCCGACTCACGCCTACTTGGGGTATTCCCCTGGGCTGGATTTCGAGACTCGCCTGATCGCCAAGGCCAATGCCGTCGATGTGTTGCGAGCCGAGCTGGCGCGCCCTGGGTATCGCGTTTCGCCGATCAATATCGGCTCGGCGACGGATGTGTATCAGCCCATCGAGCGCGAATGGCAGCTGACCCGGGGTGTGCTTGAGCTCTTGCTGCAAACACGGCATCCCGCCACGATCGTCACCAAAAACGCGCTGATCGAACGCGATCTCGATCTGTTGCAGTCGCTGGCAGAGCAGCGCCTGATCACGGTATACATCAGTGTGACGACGCTGGATACCGAAATGGCGCGCACGCTCGAGCCGCGCGCGTCTGCCCCGTGGAGGCGCATTCAGGCCATTCGCACGCTGACGAATGCCGGCGTGCCTGTGGGCGTGCTGGTCGCACCCATCATTCCGTTCATCAACGACGAGTCTCTCGAACACATCCTGCAGGACGCACGCCAGGCGGGTGCCTGCTACGCCAGCTATACCGTGGTGCGCTTGCCCTGGGAGGTCAAAGCCGTTTTCCAGGAATGGCTGGAGGCCCATTTCCCCGATCGCGCGCAGCGCGTGCTGCACCGTATCGAGGATATGCGCAATGGCCGCCGCAACGACCCTCAATTTGGCACGCGGATGCGGGGCACGGGCCTGTGGGCCAATCTGCTGCGTCAGCGTTTCAACCTGGCCGTACGCAAACTGGGCCTGAATACCACTCGTCCCCAACTGGTCACGCATTTGTTCCAAGCGCCCAGGGCAGTCAGCCCCGCGTCCTCTGCCTCGGCTGCCTCAGTGGCAGGGCAGAGTTCATCCCGGCAATCGAGATTCTCGTCGCCGCTTTCGCCTTCACCGCAGTTAGCGCTGTTCTAACCGGAGCCTTTCATGTCCACTGCCACGCTTGCTTCCGATACCGTTGTTTCTCTGCCTTCCCGGCTGCCGACCTGGGTACCACGCATTCTGGCGCGAGCCGCGGCCGGCGTGCTGCGTCAGCCTGCCAAATGGCCTTTTTCTTCTGGTTTGTCCCAGGGGCGTCATCGCGCTTTGGCGCCGGCTGCACAGTCAGATGTCATCGGCTCTCCCGCCGTTGTCCAGCCAGTAGAGGCGCCGGCGGTTGAGGTTCAGCCGGTTGTTCAGCCGACGCCCGCGACTCGGATTGCTCAGCCGGTCGTTGGCGCTGCGCAGGCGCATGTGTCGGCCGCCGCTCTGTCAATGGATACGATGGCCGCGCACAGCCAGTCCATGGGGACGGCCAGCCGAGCCTTGAGCCAGGGCCAGGGCGTGACCATGCGCCAAATGGTGGGCGATGTCTTGTTGGTCGCAATGTGGGGGGCGTTGATTCCCGGGTTGATGTGGCTCGGGGCGGCAGCGGGGTTTTAAGCCTGTTGCCCCGTGGATAGCCGTCTCCTCGCACAGCTGCAGCGGTCGCCTGTATACGGCCAAATCACGCTTGTGCAGCAGCGACCATCCGAAAGCGTATTTAGCTGGACCCGAGCAGGATCACCCCGGCCAGAATGGCCAGGCATCCCAGTAGCCGTCCGACGCCGACCTTTTCCCGCAGGAGAAACATGCCGGCGAGGGTGCCCAGCATCATCGACATTTCCCGGGCGGGGGCGACTAGGCTCAACGGTGCGCCGTTGCGCAGGGCATAGAGCACCAGGATATAGCCCAGAGGCGACAGCAGGCCGACGGCCCAGGCCAGACGCCAATATCCCCGCATGGCTTGCCAGTTTTCCGCGCGGCGCTTCATGACGTGCGGCGCCATCATGACGGTACGCGTAGCACACGTGAACCAGTCAAAGAGCACCGGCATGATCAGCAACACCTTGACGCCGTAGGCGTCCACGACGGTGTATGTCGCGATGAACAGGCCGATCACGATGCCCCAGCGCACGCCCAGCCACGCCTGAGGTTGGCGGAATAGCGACAGTTTGCCTTGCGTGGCAATCAGCAGCACGCCGCCGACGACGCACAGCATGCCGATGATCCCCGTCGTCGTTGCGGGCTCGCCCAATAGTAAAAATGCGCCCGCGGTAGACAGCAGCGGGCCAGTACCGCGGGCAATGGGATATACCACTGACAGATCCGCGACCTGATAACCGCGTTGCAGACACAGGCTATAACCCAGGTGCAGGGCACTGGATGCCAGGATGCACACGATGACGGGCCAGCTCCAGACCATCCCTTCGTGCAGCAGGATCCATATCACCCAGGGCGCATATAACAGCGTGGCACACAGCCCATAGGCAAAGACAAAGACGGGACCCACCATGGCGGCCCGCTTGGCCAACAGATTCCACGAGGCGTGGGCCATGGCCGCCAAAACAACCAATATCAGGGACGCGTAAGACATGGGTGCAGCAGTTGCCGTATATGACAGAAATATGACATTTCGATGTGCAAGGGTACTGCTAAAACCGGCCAAAAAGGGGACGGTATCGCACAAAGCGTGGGATTTCTGCCCACGTACGAATGAGATGTACGTAAAGCCTTGATTTGATGTAGAATGCTGGGTTTACCACAAACCTCATCCTCTGCTTGCGTATAGCAAAGGTCCCGGCCCTGGCCGGCGCCCCACGCAAAAACAGCGCAAGGCACGATGATCTCGGAGTTCTCATGAACCTCATCGCTATCCTGGAACAGGAAGAAATCAAGCGCCTGACCGGCGACAAGACCATGCCCGAATTCGCCCCTGGCGATACCGTGGTGGTCAGCGTCAACGTCGTTGAAGGCACCCGCAAGCGTGTGCAGGCCTACGAAGGCGTCGTGATTGCCAAGCGCAACCGCGGCCTGAATTCGTCCTTCATCGTGCGCAAGATCTCGTCGGGCGAAGCCGTCGAGCGTACGTTCCAACTGTATTCCCCGCAAATCGCCGGCATCGAAGTCAAGCGCCGCGGTGATGTGCGTCGTGCCAAGCTGTACTACCTGCGCAACCGTTCGGGCAAGTCGGCTCGTATCAAAGAAAAGCTGGTCATCAAGCAAGCCAAATCGGCTTGATTGGTCTCGGTGTGATGCCCGCCCAGGCAGGATCACACCGCGCTTCCCGGCGATCCGGGTTAAAAAGGCACCTATCAAGGTGCCTTTTTTAACGTTTGCTGCAGGTATGCCCGACCCTTCGTCCCGTCCTCGCCGGCCTCCCGCCGTCGTGCAATTTGATCCCGCCGCTCAACCTTGGCAGCCCGCCGATGCGGGGCTGACTGCGATCGCGCCAGATTTGCTGGTTCCCCAGCGACTACGTGGGGTGCTGAGCCACGCAGGGCCGTGGCCCCAAGACCCGCTAGGTTCGACCGAATACCGCCATCCCGGACGCGAGGGCGCTCCTGTATTGGCGGCGGTCTTGATCCCCATGGTCGTTCGTCCCGAGGGGGTGAGCATCATGCTGACGCAGCGCACGGCACACTTGTACGATCACGCCGGCCAGATCAGCTTTCCGGGAGGGCGCGTGGAAACCTCGGATGCCTCGCCCATCGCGACGGCACTGCGCGAGGCCGAAGAGGAAACCGGTCTGTCTGCCGAGTATGTCGACGTGCTGGGTTCGATGCCCGCTTATTTGACGTCGACGGGGT
>Ga0182743_1001527_pt1 | contig 22352 bp, 18 predicted proteins | sample eDN3rd30CKraftOP_FD_128522 | JGI IMG/M metagenome (GOLD analysis project Ga0182743, IMG submission 128522) | Enriched Organic Plus compost microbial communities from Emeryville, California, USA - eDNA 3rd pass 30_C Kraft OP (version 2) (version 2) ... | reverse complement strand
TCGTACGAGCCAAACGCCTGCTCAAACGAAAGTTCCACCAGGTGCCCTTCGGTCGGAGCAAACGGCAGATCGCGCGTGTCGTGCGTGATCGAGGCCCGGCCGCTGAACAGATCGTTCTTGCCCAGCGCGTCGTCGAGTTCCGGCACGCCGAGCACGCGCGGGTTGAACACGCTCACGTTTTCCGCCCGGAACGACGCCGCCACCGACAAGTCGGGCGTCAAGCGATAGCCGAGCCCCAAGCGTCCGCCGTAACGCGATTCGTCCCAGTCGTAGTAGTTGCGGTCGAAGTAGTACGCGCTGGCGTTCATGCTCACGTTGCTACCGAACAGGTACGGCTCGGTGAAGCTCACCAAATAGCGCTGCACCTGGCTACCGGGCTGCAACTCAACGCGGAAGCCTTGCCCTGCCCCGCGCCACGCGTTGCCGCTGGTCAGGTCGGCCCAACTGGTGGGAACGCGCGTAATGTCGAAGTTTCGCTCGTCAATCGTCACCTGCCCCGTCACGCCGGCGTCGGAGTTCACCGCCACGCCGAACATCAGTCGGCCGGTGCGAGTCTCTTCCACCAGAATGTCGAGCGGCGCGGGAGTGCCGAGCGGCGGCTCACCAGGAACGACCGACGGCGGATTCCAGCCGGGATACGGCGGAGGCGTAAACACGCCCCCCGTTTGATCCGCGGGCGGAGGCGGCGGCAGCGTATAGCCGCCAGTGGCCGGCTGATAGGTCGCTTGCGGCTGAGCGTAGGGCTGCGGAGCGGAATAGTTCGCCGGAGGAGGAGCGGCGAACGGCTGAGTTGCCGGCGCTGGCGCCGGCGTCACTGTCGGCTGACCGAACTGATAGTTCTGGCCATAGGGCAGCGTCGATTGCGCGACCGGCTGAGCCGTGTACGGCGCGGGATACGGATTGGCGACCGGCGTGCCGCCCGAAACGGGAGTCGGCCCGCGACGATAGTCGTCTGATCCCGGGGCGTAGTCTTGCCACAGGTTCGCGGACGGCGATTGGCCGCGAACAATCAGCCCATCCTCATCGGCGGCGTTGCCCTGGTTGGCGGAATGAGCCGCCACTGGCGGCTTTTGCGATTGATAGGGCGAGACGGGAATCGTCGAAGGAACGGTCGGCTGTCCCGAGGGGGACAAAGCCGTCGGCGGCGAGACCGCTGCGCCGCTCGTCGCAGGCACAGTGACGGCCGGTACGGGTTGCGAGCCAACGGGCTGCGTGCCGTAAGGACAACCGCAATCCTGCCGTTGCCAGATCGAGGGCCCCGCGCATCCCAAAGCGCATGCCTGCACCGCGGCAAGCAGGACGAGGGGCTGAATGGAGCGGGCGTAACTCAAGATGCGTTTCCGGGTCTAGGCCGAGCGGGGTTCGGCGTGTTGGGCAAGCGGGCAGTTACCTCTAGCGATACGTTGCCGGCGCATACTGCGGAGCTGGCGGAGCGGGAACCGCCGTCTGCACCGGACCATTCCACGAATACACGGACGGAGCGTTCATCGCCGGAGGAGGCGTGGCGCCGGGCGGCAATTGCGGCGTCGGCGGAGCGACAACGGGGGACGCTTCCGCCCGATAAGCGGTCGGTTGGGCGCCCGTTGCCAGGTACGGGTTGCTTTGCGGAACGAGCGGCGTGTCGGGCGTTTGCCCACGCACCGCCATTTGGCTGATCGCGTCGAGGTCGGGGGGACGAACGGTGACTCGCGGCACCTCCCCTTCCTGCGGATTCGTGTTGAACAGTTGCGAAGCCTTCAGCCGGCGTTCGGCGTCGCGCATCTTGCGCGAGTCGATAATGTCGCCCGGCCGCAGGTCCAATCGGTTGAGCACCACGGTGTCGCGCGTGTGCGGAAATTCACCGGCGATCTTCACGTTCACATCGCCAACGGTAAATACCTGCCCTTCCCTGACGCGATAGATCAGGTCGAGCTGCCCCGGCTCTTCCAGGAACCGCGGATCGGCCTGCACGTCGGCAAACACATATCCCTGGCTGCCGTACAGGTCGATCAGCGTGTTAATGTCCTTGTTCATGTCCGCCTGGTCGAAGTACGCGCCCGACTTCATCTGCAAAAAGCCGAGCAGCGGCTCGGAGGCGAACTTGGTGTTCCCTTCCAACGAGACGTTGCGGACCACGTACCGCGGTCCTTCGTCGATGACGAACTTCAGCGTCAGCCATTTGCCGCTGTCGTCGAAGACGAGCTCGCGACCGATGCGTGCGCGGAAATAACCGAGGCTGCGGTAATAGGCGGTCAGTTTCTCGACGTCCGCATCGATCTTCTCGCGATCAACCTTGCCGCCAAAGAAGTACCACAGGACGCCCGGCTTCGATTCGATCTGCGTTTTCAGGCGTTCGTCGGAGGCGATCGTATTGCCTTCGAATTCGACCTTCGAAATTCGCTCGATCTGCCCTTCGTTGATCAGATAGACGACCCCTTTGTCCCCCTGCTTGTCTCCTTCGAGGATCGAGACATGAGCGTTGGGATAGCCGCCGCGATGATAGAGTTCCTCAATCTTGCGGCGGCCCTCTTCGGTCGTGTAGACGTTGATGGGGTCACCGACCTTGATGCCGTGCTCTTTGTTGAGCTTCTTCTCGCTCATGCCGCGGTTGCCCAGATGGCGGACGTACCTCACGCGCGGCCGCTCGAGCACTTCGTACGTCACAATCACCCCGGCAGGCGATTGCTTCGTGTACGTCCGCACATCGCGAAACAGGCCGGTCGACAGCAGTCGGCGGACATCGGCCTGCACCAACTCGGGATCAAACTCGCGATCCTGGCGAGTCTGGATGTGCTTTTGTATCTGGTAGTCCTTGGTGACCGCATTGCCCGTAATTCGCACGTCGGCGACGAGTTGCCGCTCGGCAGGGGCCATTTGCGGCATGGGTGGAGCCAGCGGCTCAAGAGGCAGCACCTGCCCAGGTTGGGCGTTGCCGACCGGGCTGACCGCTTCGGGAGTCGCCGGCGAAAGCGAGGGGCCCTGCGCCGCGGCGACGCCAGCCCAGAAGTTCAGAACGAGCGCAGCCCAACCGATCCACCGCCGGCTGAAGCAGCCGAGACGCGGCAAATGTTCGTAACGCGGAATTCGACTTAGGCGCTTAAAAGCCATAGGGCGACGCGTTCCCGTGTACGAGTTGGACAAGACCTTCCGGAACCGTTCGACAAGCCTTTGCGACCGCGCGCATCCTGCGCACAGCCAGCCATTCCGGTAAGGCCGCGTATCAATAGCGAAATGGCACAAGGGCGACAAGGGCGATTCGGACCACATAAGCGATCTTCCATCCCTCCTTCGCCCCTTCCGCCGCGCCCCACTAGGCCAGCCGCCTGCGCGGTGAAAAACCGGTTGGTGAAAAACCGTTTTACAACCCCTGCGCAAGGTGTGCGAACACGCGAAAACCGTGGCCTCCCAACGGCTTGCTTCATTTTGGCCCATTCTCTTCACAACCCAACTGCAGAGGGGGTCGCATGTGGGTTGCGAAGGGCCAACGGACCGCGCGACAACACTTATAAGCCGATCCTCAGCGATGTCACCCGCCGGCGCAAGCGCGCAGCATCAACCGGCCCGACGCGAACACGACGGCGCGATCGAATCGCACACCGATATTACACAACTATTAAAAACAAATCAAGAAACGGAAAGCGCGCAGCCCCGCAGCCGAAATCCGCGCCAGCGAGCACCAGCGACGGCCCAGCGCGCCGCTACCCAAACGGCGTCCACTGGCCCCTGACCAGCCGCTCGTGCGGCCGAAACTCCCCCTTGTAGACCATGTGGGGAGACTGGGCGATGTAGAAGCCCAGGTAAAGATACGTCCGACTGGTCTGCTGGCAGAATTCCACCTGCCGGAGCACCGAGTAGGTCCCCAGGCTCAGACCAGGAAACTCCGGTTCGTAAAAGCAATACACGGCCGAGAGCGACTTGCGTCCCAGGTCGGCAATCGCCACGCCGACCAGTTTTCCCTCGTGTAGATAGGCAAACTCGACCGTCTCGCAGCACGTTTCGGTCAAGAACTGCCGGTAGCCTTCCTCGTCGATCGGCCCGTCTCCGTGGTCGAGCCCGCGAACCGCTCGATGGCGGTTGAACAGGTCGATTCGCCGGGCGTCGACGATCGGAGTGCGAATACGGACCTCCAGCCAGGCATCACCGCGCCGCTTGGTCCGCCGCTGCGACTCACGCGGCGCAAACTGCATCAAGTTCAACCGAATTGGCTCGCACGCCGAGCAGCGAGGACATGCCGGGCGATAGAGCAACGGCCCGCTGCGGCGATCGCCAGCCTCCATGCGCTGATCGAACTCTTCGGGCGTTAGCGGCTCCGCCGGCAAACGATGCGGCAAGCGGGCCGTCTCCCCTGGCAGGTAAGGACAGGGATTCGGCCGGTCGTAAACGACGATCTCGCCGCGAGTTTTCACATCCTCATCCAGTACAAGCGCCAGGCAAAACCACCCTACGAATAGGCAGGTCCCCCGTCAGCATTAACGGACAATGCCGCTAAAACCCGCCTGCCCCATCATTATACGCGTCGATTCCCTCAAAGCGCTGTGGCGCCTTGTCCTCGAAGCGGGTGAATTCCTTCCGGAAGACCATGTCCACTTCGCCGATCGGGCCGTTACGTTGCTTGGCGACGATAATCTGAGCGAGCCCCGCCAGGGCCTGCGCCTCTTCGCCGCGGGCGTAGTACTCTTCGCGGTGTACGAACATCACGACGTCGGCGTCTTGTTCGATTGCGCCCGATTCGCGGAGGTGGCTCAAACGCGGAATATTGTCCTTGCTCGCTTCCGTCTGGCGGTTGAGCTGCGCCAGACAGATCACCGGCACTTCCATTTCGCGCGCCAGCCCCTTCAGGCGGCGGGCGATCTTGGCCACCTGCTCCTGACGCGGATCCTTGGAGTTGTCCGGTTCGATGAGCTGCAAGTAGTCGATGACGATCAACCCCAGCGAACCCATGCGGCGTTTGATGCGCCGCGCGCCGGCTGCGATTTGCGTCACCGTGCGTCCCGGGGCGTCGTCAACGAACAGCGGCGCCTCGGCGAGCAGGCTGGCCTTTTCCACAATGCGATTGCGATCTTCTTGCGAGATCGTGCCGTTACGCAGCCGATGACCGTTCACCCGCGCGACCGAGCAGAGCAAACGGTCGGCCAGTTCGATCGCCGACATTTCGAGGCTGACGAACAATACCGGTTGCTTCTGCACCAGCGCCACGTTCTCCGCGATATTCATCGCGAAGGCCGTTTTACCCATCGAGGGACGGGCGGCGATGATCACCAGTTCTGACTTGTGCAAGCCGCTCGTCTGCTGGTCGAGATCGACAAACCCGTATTCGCAGCCGCCGGCTTCGTGCTCACCCTTCATACGGGCGTCGAGCCGGTCCAGCGACTCGTGCAGCACGTCCTTGATCGAGTGGACCTTGCCGTCGCCGCGCTCGTCGAGAATCGCAAAGATCTTCTGCTCGGCGTTGCTGAGCATCTGCGGCGCTTCTTGCGACTCGTCGTATGCGTCGCGAAGAATCTCGGTTGCCGCGGTGATGAGCGAGCGGTAGGTCGATTTTTGCTTGACGATCTCCGCATAGAACGTGGCGTGAGCCGCATTCGGCACGGAGTTGATGATCTTGCTCAGATACGCGCTGCCGCCGACCAGCTCGAAGTCGCCAGCCGTCTTCAACTGATCGATGAGCAGCGTCGGATCGATCTTCTTGTTGCCGCTGTGGAGCAAGCACATATGCTCGAACAGCTTGCGATGGGCGTCGTCGTAAAAATCATCCGGCCGGATGATCATCACCACGTCGTCGAGCACGTCGGGGAGCAGCATAATGCTCCCCAGCACGCCAATTTCCGCCTGCGAGTCGTAAGGCGGCTGACGCGAGAGAATGTCGCTATCCAGCTTCGGCCGACGGCCTGAATCGAGTCGCTGTGTCGAAGACATCGACTTCATTCCTTCCATGAACGCGCGGGCTGCCGGTGGCTTGCGCTACAAAGACGTAACTGCTCAAAGGAGCGCTAAAGGAAAAAGAGGCGACAGCGTCCCGTAGGTTCGCCGGCCCGCGTTCTTCTACTCCAGCGGCGCTCCTCTAAGTGCACTTTGTGACGGGATGGGGATGAAAAGCAACCGGCCCACGCCCCAATTGCGCTAAGCCTCATGATAACACGACAAAAGCCCGGGCTATGGAAATAGCCGCGGGCTTTTGGGTTTGTTGACGGTTTGTCGATTGCGCCGTGGCACAGGCGTCTCGCCTGCGCCACGTTCGAGGATTTTACTTCTTCGGGGCAGCCGGCGGCTCCGTGACGACGGTCGGCACGACCCACACCTTCAATTCGGTGTTGATTTCGTGGTGCAGGTGGATCTTCACGGTGTAGAGGCCCAGCTCCTTCAGCGGGCCTTCCAGGCGAACCTGGTCGTTCGTGATGTGGTAGCCAGCCTGCTTCAGGGCGGCCGTGATGTCGGCTGCGTTCACGCTGCCGTACAGATGCCCTTCTTCGTTGGCATTGGCTTCGATTGTGATGCTCTGCTTGGCGATCGCTTCCGACAGTTGACGGAGCGAAGCCAGCCGGGCCTTCTCGATTTCCTGCAGCTTGGCCTTGTGCTTTTCGACCATCCGCTTGTGGTGGTCGGTGGCGATCGTCGCCAAGCCCTGCGGCAGCAGGTAGTTCATCGCGTAACCACGCTTCACACTGACGATATCACCCTGCTTGCCCAGGTGATCGACCGACTGAATGAGCAGCAGTTGAACGCCGCCGTTCGGACCTTGCGGCAGGGCCTTGTAAACGCCAGGACGGCGAGACTTTTTCACGTTTCCACTTGGCATGACGCGGTTCGCTTCTCGAATTAAAAGTTTTCGCTTCGCCGGTCTCGCGGCGTTCTATGGGTTCGGTTGATCGAGCAGCCCGGCTGCTCGCACGATTTCAACAAAGTCGATTAAAACGGAATGTCATCTTCCGGAGGAGGCGGAGGCGCCGGCCGTCCGCCGCCGCGCGAAGCCGGGGCCCGCGAAGGGGCCGGAGGCTCGCCGTAATCTCCAAAATCGCCGCCATCGTCGAAGTGTTGCGATTGGCCGCGACCACCGCCGCCGCCACCGCCCCCCTTCGAGCCGAGCATCTGCATCCGTTCGCAGACGACCCGCAGCTTGGAGCGTTTTTGACCTTCCGTCTCCCAGGTGTCGAGCTTCAGTCGACCTTCGATCAGCACCTGCGAGCCCTTACCGAGATATTCGCTGGCGATCTCGGCCGTGCGGCCCCACATGGTGATATCGACAAACGTGGTCTCGTCGATCCATTCGCCGTTTTGGCCCTTGCGGCGATCGTTCACGGCCAGACCGACTTCGGTCACCGCAGTGCCGCTCTGCAGGTACTTCACCTCGACGTCGCGGGTGAGATTACCGAGCAAAATCACGCGATTGAAACTGGCCATGGATCAAACCCTTCGGTCGCTAACCAACGCGGGCGAATCAGTGAACAAAAGTCACCCCACCGCGCCCGAAGCTTAACGCACCGGCAAAGTCGGTGCAAGCTGCTCGCGTCTGGAGCGATCCGGATCGCCTACTCCTCGGCGCCAGCGGCAACCGCCTCGGCGGCCGGCTCAGCCCGGCGAACGCCACGAGCGTGATCGACCAGAGCGTCCGCAATCCGCGGATCGAGCTTGATCGTCAGTTCGCGGATGATGTTGTCGTTCAAACGCATCTCGCGCTTCAGCTCGACCAGCTTGGTGCTCTCGAGGCGGAAGTAGGTCAGCCAGTAGGTGCCCTTCTTGTGGCCGTCCATCGGATAGGCCAACTTTTGTTCCTGCCACAACCGGCTGACGAGAACTTCGCCGCCGAACTTTTCGATCAGGCTCGGAATGGCAGAGCCGAGGCCGCTGGGATCCTGGGCGTACTTGTTCGAATCCAAGATCGCCAGGCATTCGTAGTTGGTCAGAGCCAAAGCAATACTCCTCGTCGTCGTAGGGTAGGCTTCTAGCCTGCCCAGTAAATCAAATGGCGAATGACAAAGCCCGAATGACCAACCACGAAAACCGTCTTATCGGTCATTCGTCCGTGAGGCGTTCGTCATTCCTGCACGGACAGGCCAGCGCCCATCCTACGCGTTGTACTTATTCATACAGTCGGCGATTCCCTTCGTCACCCAAACCGCCGTGGCTTCCACGGCCCGGTCGTAGGCTTCGTCCATCACCGGCTGCTCGTCTTTTGTAAACTTACTCAGCACGTAGTTCGCCACTTCCCAACCGGGAGGGGGCGCTCCGATGCCGATTCTCAATCGCGGAATCGCCTGGCTGCCCAGGCGGCGGAGAATGTCGTCGAGTCCCTTCTGACCACCCGCCGAACCACTGGCCCGAAACCGCAGCCGGGCGAGCGGCAGGTTGAAGTCGTCGCAGATGACCAGGATGTCGCTCAGCTCGACTTTGTAAAAGTCGCGGGCGGCCAGCACGCTGGCGCCGCTGAGGTTCATGTAGGTCAAGGGACTGAGCAGCAGCGTCTTTTCGCCGCCGATCTCCGCTTCCGCAATTTCTCCTTGAAACTTGTTCTTTACCGGTCCGGCGAAGTGCTTGCGAGCCAAACGCCCGAGCACCTCGAAACCGACGTTGTGCCGGGTTCCCGCGTATTTCGGTCCCGGGTTGCCCAGCCCAACGATGATCTTCATATCGCCTGACCAAGACGCCGCCCTTCAGCCGCAAACCGCAGCCGGCGGCGACTGGACTACTTCTTTTCCGACTTCTCTTCGCCTTCCGCCTTCTCCTTGCGGATCAGCTCGGGCTCGGCGGTCGAGCCAGCGGCAGCTTCTTCGACCTGGGCGTGCGGGGCAACGCAGTTGACGACCACCTGGTGGGGGTCAGTCAAAACCTTGGCGCCCTCGGGCAGCTTCACTTCGCCGGCGTGAATCGCGCCGCCGAGGTGCAGGTCATTGATGCTGACAACGATTTTCTCAGGAATCCGGGCGGCCGGGCACTCGATTTCCAGCTCGTGCAGCACGAAGTGGACCACGCCGCCTTCGCTCAGGCCCGGCGCGGCGCCCTTCAGCTCGACGGCGACGGTCGTCTCGACCGTTTCCGACTCCGAAACCCGCATGAAATCGACGTGGATCGGCTCTTTGCCGTAGGTGTCCCACTGCACTTCGCGGATCAGGGCGCTCTCGGTCACGTCTCCCTGCAGCTTAACGAGCTTGCCGTGGTGCACCGCAGCCAAAAGAGCCTTGGCCTCGACCGCCAGGCTCAAGGCGGCTTCGCCGTGGCCATACAGCACGGCCGGCACCTGTCCGGCGCTGCGCAGGCGGCGGTTGTTCGAGGTGCCGAGCTTCTCGCGGCGAGTGACGTTCAACACTTCCGACATGATCAACTTCCTGTGCTCATTCAATCGACGGCGGCAATCGGCAGCCGGACGCAAATTGCAAAGCGTCCGCAACCCGACAAAGGCCCGTCAGCCGTTTTGGCCTGGATGCGAAACTCCTTATTCTGCCAAAAAAGACCATTCTCGCAAGGCCGTTCCGGGCAATTTTTAACCACCCGGCTGGGGACCGGATGTATCATCCAGAGAAGCCTTTACGAGCGCGATAGTCTTCGTGATGGCACGCTAAGTGCCATTATCGATCGTCATTGCGGCAAGACTGACAAAATGGCCGACAATAAGAATTATGGCTAAAGCAAAACAAAAGGTGTTTGAGTACGTCGAACCGATCGGCGCCCGGGTTTTGGTGCGAAAAGACGAGCCAAAACGCGAAACCAAGGGGGGGATCGCCCTGCCCGACTCGTCCGAAATCCCGACCATCACCGGCCGGATTGTTGCCATTTCGGCACAAATCGAGAACGACGAGGACGTCCCACTGCAGCAGTACGACAAGATCCTCTTTCACCCGAAAAACGCAATTCCCGTCGACTTCGAGGCCGACAACCTGCTGTTCGTCGTCCCCGTGGAAGACGTTGTTGCGGTTTTCCGCCGAGAGAGCCGGGAATCGACGGACGTCGAGGAGTAGGGCCGGAGGCAGAGAACCAGCCCAGCGGCAAGAACCGCAAGCTGCCCCTGCCTCGCGAACGGATAGCTTGCGCGGCGCTTCGAATACTCATGCGCCGCAGCGGGGAACGTCTGGGGTTACAGACCACGAGCCCCAGAGCCCTTGCCCGCAGCAGACAGGCACGTACGCCCCTACTCGCTCACCTTGTCGAACAGAATGCTGATCGACTGATCGTGGTGGATGCGCTTAATCGCCTCGGCCAACAGCGGGGCGACGCTCAGTACCTTCAGGTTCGGCAGCATCTTTTCGGGGGGGAGCGGAATGGTGTCCGTCACCGCAATTTGGGTGATCGGCGCCTTTTTCAGCTTCTCGATTGCCGGCCCCACGAGCAGACCGTGCGTGGCCGCCACGTAGATCTCTTTTGCGCCGGAGGCGTGGACTTTTTCCGCGGCGCCGCAGATCGAACCGGCCGTGCTGATCATGTCGTCGAACATGAAGGCCGTCTTTCCCTCGATCGGCCCGCCGATGATGTGCTCCTGGCGGGTTTCGGTGGCGTTATCGCGCCGCTTGTCGACGATCGCCAGCTTGCCGCCGAGCTTCTTGGCGTGCCCAAGGGCCCGCTTGATGCTGCCAACGTCGGCGCTGACCACGACGCGATCCTCGACCGGCACGTCCTTCTCGCACATGAACTCGTTGAGCACCGGCGCGGCGTACATGTTGTCGACCGGCACGTCGAAAAAGCCCTGAATCTGCGGCGAGTGCAGATCCATCGTCAGCACGCGGTCGGCCCCGGCGCGGGTGATCAAATTGGCGACCAGCTTGGCCGTGATCGGCACGCGGCCTTCGTCCTTGCGGTCCTGCCGGGCGTAGCCGAAGTAGGGGATGACCGTCGTGATGCGCTGGGCGCTGGCCCGTTTGCAACTGTCGATCATCACGAGCAGCTCAAACAGGTTGTCGTTCACCGGCGGACAAGTCGGCTGAATCAGAAAGACGTCGCGGCCGCGAATGTCTTCCTCGATCTTGCAGAAATTCTCACCGTCGGGAAACTTGCCGAGCGTGATCTCCCCCAGGGGCAAGTGGAGGAAGTTGCAGATGTTTTTCGCCAGCGGCCGATTTGCCTGGCCGCTGAAGATTTTCAGTTCACGCATCGGGCTTCTCGCAAGACAGGCGGCAGGCCTGTCCGTCAAACAGAACGGCAGAACACCTCAAAAAACGCCGCACGGGGTCAAACGGCAAGTCTAACCAGCGGCATATCCTAGTTGTACCATTTCGGCGGCTGCAGCCTGCAGCTCTTCCGGCGTATTGATGCTGAGCGCTTCACAAGGCCGCAACACCGGCAACGCTTCGACCTTCTTCCCCTCCCGCAACAGGATGGCGGGACAGTCAGTCAGGTAATATTCGCCCTGCCGGTTGTCATTCTTCAGTTGCCCCAGCGCATGTAGCAATTCCGCAGCCTGGAACACATAAGTGCTCATGTTCACTTCGGTGATCGCGCGCTGCTCAGGGGTAGCGTCTTTTTCTTCAACAATCCCCACAAATTGACCTGCGGCATCACGCACAATGCGGCCGAGCCCGGCGGGATTTTCCTTTTTGAGCGTGCCGAGCAGGCAGGCCGGCTGTTCCCGCTCGAAGTGGGCCAGCAAATCCAGCAGGGAATCGCTCTGCACCAGGGGGGAATCACCAGCCAGAATCACGACCGGGCCCGAGTGCCCGGCGAGCTGTTCGCGGGCCATTTGCACGGCGTGTCCCGTGCCGAGCCGCTCGCTCTGCAGGGCAAATTCGACGTTCTTGCGCCCCGCGAGCGCCGCTTTGACGTCGTCCGCCCGATAGCCGACGACCACGATCGACCGCTCCACGCCCGCCCGCTCCAACGCGTCGAGCACGAACTCGACCATCGGCCGACCGAGAATCGGGCAAAGGACCTTGGGCAGGTCGCTTTTCATCCGCGTCCCCATCCCGGCAGCCAGCACGACGGCAATCGGCTTCGTCATTCCACGATCCTGCGGAAAAAGGGGCCAGAGATATTCAAAGAGCGTTTACCCATCTTGCCACACGGACCAAGAACCATCCAGGGGGATCAGGAAACGGACCAGCGCCAGGGGAGTTACGAAAATGTAGGCGCACTTCTCCGTTTCCCCTTATCTCTGTCCCTGTTCCCTAGCCGCGAAAACTCGCGTTGACGTCGCTCTTGTCGCCCGTATAATCCGCCCCGTGCTATGGAGGGCACTCTCTCGATTTGGCAAAGATCGAAAGGGCAAGGACAGCCATCGCACGCGACTTTTAGCAGCAGTTCACGGTCAGCACCAGCGAGAAACCGAGCGCCCCCAGATCGCCAGGTTTCGCCCGCCACGTGCCCCCAAGTCGCAGCGATTGCTAAAATACTCCGGCTGTGGTTGTGCGCGAGCGATTTCGCCCGCCGTACATCCCGCGCCACGTGCAGGAGTGACCGTGTCAGGCAGTTCGTTCGGTAACGCGAAGGATCGGATCCGCCAGGCGGTCGACATTGTCGACCTGGTCAGCGGCTCGATCGATTTGCGCCGCCAGGGCCGCGGCTACGTCGGCCTCTGTCCCTGGCACAACGACTCGCGCCCCAGCCTGCAAGTCAATCCAGAGCGTCAGACCTGGAAGTGCTGGGTCTGCGACATCGGCGGCGACATCTTCAACTTCGTGATGAAGCGCGAAGGGTGCGACTTCGTCGAAGCTCTCCGCATCCTCGCCGATCGGGCCGGCATCGAACTGGAGCCTCACCGGCAAAAGAAGATCGAGCCCGGTTCGCCCGACGACAAAAACACGCTCTACCAGGCTGCAGCCTGGGCGGAGAAACAGTTTCACGACTTCCTCCTGCGCAACGAAGCCGCAGCCGTTGCGCAGCAGTACATCGAAACGCGCGGCATCACGCCGGCCAGCGTCGAGAAGTTCCGCATCGGCTATTCACCCGACAGTTGGAACTGGATTCTCGAGCGGGCCCGCGGCACCCCCTACTCGCCAGCCGTCCTCGAAGCCATCGGCCTCCTGGCCCGCAGCCAAACGAGCGGCAACCTGTACGACCGCTTCAAGGGGCGCGTGATCTTCCCGATCCGCGACACCCAAGGGCGCACCATCGCCTTCGGCGGCCGCATACTGCCGCAGTTTGCCGGGGAAAATTCGGCCAAATACATCAACTCCCCCGAGACGCGACTGTTCTCGAAGAGCGATCAGCTTTACGCGCTCGACATCGCCCGGCACAACATCACGCAGACGCGGGAAATTACCGTCGTCGAAGGGTACACCGACGTCGTCATGTGCCACCAACATGGCGTCGGCGACGTAGTAGCCGTGCTCGGCACCGCACTCAACGAGCGTCACCTGCCGATCCTTCGCCGCTTTGCCGACACGGTCTACCTGATCCTCGATGGCGACGAAGCGGGCCAGCGGCGCACAAACCAGATACTCGAGCTGTTCGTCGCCGCGCAGATGGACCTCCGCATCCTCACGCTGCCCGACGAATTCGATCCCGACGAATTCCTGCAAGCTCACGGCGGCGAAGCCTTCAAGCAGCTTCGCCGCGGCGCCGTCGACGCGCTCGAACACAAGCTGCGCACCGCGACGCGCGGCATTGACCTTGTGCGCGACACGCACCGGGCCAACGCCGCCCTGGAAGATATCCTGCGGACGATCGCCCAGAGCATGCCCCCAGGCTCGATCGACGCGACCATGCTGCGAGCCCATCAGCTCCTCGCCCGCGTCGCCCGCGACTTCCGCATCGACGAGTCAGTAGCCCGCGCTCGTTTCGAGCAGCTTCGCCGCGGCGACGCTACGAAAGCCAGCTTTGCGCCCGCTAGCAACGAACCGAGCGACGAAGCGGTTGACTACTCGTTCTCCACGCTCAGCCCGAATGAAGCCGAGCTGCTAGAACTTTTGGTTTTGCACCCCGAATTGGCTCCAACGGCGTTGCAAGAAATCGGGCTAGACGATCTATTGGCTCCCGCAGCACAAAAGTTGTTCGAGACCTACCGCAACCTGGAGGAAGCGGGAGAGTCGCTCGACTTCAACACGGTGCTCGCGGAAGTGGAAGATTCGCGGCTCAAAACGTTGCTGGTTCGTCTCGACGAACGAGCGACGCTGAAGGAAGCCAAAACGACGTTCGACCCGCCCACGCGTCTGCGGGCCGTGATTCGAAATTTCCACAAACGACACGAGGAGCGGCAGCGTCGCGAGATCGAAGCCGCCCTTGAACTGCAGCAATTCAATACGGAGGAAGAGGTCGACGTCCTAAAACAGATGATCGAAGCCAAACGCCGGCAACTAGGAATCATCGCGCCCACGGAGGGGTAGCGGTTGCCGGGTCAGCCGAGGTTCTCACCAATCCCGCTTGGGGGGCACTGACGAGACCAACGGCTGATTCACGTTCGCAATATTCGCCCGCATTCGTCGCCAGTCCCGCGGCGAAGGCCACTGCGGCCAGCGAATGCGAAGCGAAGTTCAAGGAGGAACTGCAAGTGACCCATCTGGAAAAAGAACTGCAAACGCTCGTCGTCAAAGGCAAAAGCCAAGGCTTTCTCACCTACGACGAAGTCAACGACTACCTGCCCGACCAGGACGTCAATCCGGACAAGCTCGACAATCTGCTTGTCGCTCTCGACGAGATGGGCATCGAACTCGTCGACAAAGCCCCAGCCCCCAAGGCCGAAAAGCCGCAACTGAAGGTCGCCAAAAACGACGAAGCAAGCGCGCTGGCCAAGGACGTTCCCGGCTTGAAGTTGCACAGCGATCCGATTCGCTTGTATCTCTCGCAAATGGCCGAGATTCCGCTGCTGTCGCGCAGCGAAGAAATCTCGCTCGCCAAGAAGATCGAAATCACCCGCAAGCGATTTCGCCGCACGCTGCTGAGCTGCGACTACGCGATGCGCGAGACGGTGAAGATTCTCACCCAGGTCTACAAGGGAGAACTGCCGTTCGATCGCACCATCAAGGTGTCGCTGACCGAACAGCTCACCAAAGAGCAAATCCTTGCTCGCATGCCTCACAACCTGGCGACGATCGAGCGTCTGCTCGAAGCCAATCGCAAGGATTTCGCCCGCCTGATTCGCAAGAGCGTCTCCGAAGCCGAACGGGCTGCCGCTCGCAAGGCGTTCCTGCGTCGCCGCCGCAAGTGCCTGCAGCTCGTCGAAGAGCTGTCACTCCGCACCCGCCGCGTCCAGCCGCTCATGCACCAGCTCGAAGAGCACTCGCGCCGCATGGACGTCATTCGCGAGCGTTTGGCCGTGATCAAGAACGATCCGACTCGCCGCGATGAGCGCGCCGATCTCCGCCGCGAACTGCGCGACCTGCTGATGCTCACGCTCGAAAGCCCCTCGAGCCTTCGCGAACGCTGCCGTAACTTCCGCCGCCAGTTCAACGAGTACGAACAGGCCAAGCGCAACCTGTCGAGCGGCAATCTGCGTCTCGTGGTGTCGATCGCCAAGAAGTATCGCAATCGCGGTCTGAGCTTCCTCGACCTGATCCAGGAAGGAAACACGGGCCTGATGCGGGCGGTCGACAAGTACGAGTATCGCCGCGGCTTCAAGTTCTCGACCTACGCCACCTGGTGGATTCGCCAGGCCATCACTCGCGCCATCGCCGATCAGGCGCGCACGATTCGCATTCCCGTGCACATGATCGACGTCCTCTCGAAGCTGCGCAACATCCAGAAGCGGCTCGTGCAGGAACTCGGCCGCGAGGGCACGACCGAAGAAATCGCCGCGATCGCCGAGCTGCCGGTGGAAGAAGTCCGCCGCGTGCTCGACATCGGCCGGCACCCGGTCAGCCTCGACCGTCCGGTCGGCGACAGTGAGGACAGCAGCTTTGGCGAGTTCATTGAGGACAACTCGAGCGACAATCCGCTCCACTCAGCCAACAACTTGATCCTGCGGCAGAAAATCGAAGGCCTGTTGAAGACCCTCACCTGGCGCGAGCGCGAGATCGTCCGTCTCCGCTACGGCCTGGTCGACGGCTACACCTACACGCTCGAAGAGGTTGGCCGCATCTTCAAGGTAACCCGCGAGCGCGTCCGCCAGATCGAAGCCAAGGCTGTCCGTAAGCTGCAACACCCGGTTCGCAGCCAGCAGCTCGAGGGCTTCCTGAAGCCGGCCGCCTAACGGCCAAGAACTTAACAAAATCGCAGTGCGATTCCGCACTTTCCAGCATTGGGTGAAAGCCGCCGGACGCGCCTTTTATGGGCCGCCGGCGGCTTTTTTGCGCGCCGAACCGCGTTTCAGATCGTTCGTTCGGCTGTAAAGCCCCCATGACAGCGCGGGCGTCAGCCGCGATGCTACGCACATGGTCTTGCGCGTCCGGCAGGAGGCAGGTCCCACGCTTGCCAAGTTGCCCCCGTTCGTGGGACGATAGAATGTGATTACCATCTTCGCCCTGGAGGGCGCCACATGCATCGAAAACTGGCTGAATCATTAAGCACCTTGCACCGCATTCACCGGCAGATTGCCGATGTTCGCGATCGCCTTCAGCGCGGCCCCAAGCAGATTCGCGTTGCGGAAGGGACAGTCGCGACCGCCGAAGCGGGCGTTGCCCAGGCCAAGGAAAACTACAAGCAAGCGAAGATGGCGGCGGACGAGAAGCAATTGCAGCTCCGCCAGCGTGAAACTCGCATCAAGGACCTGCAGGTCAAACTGAATACGGCGAACAACAACAAGGAGTATCAGCTCCTCAAGGACCAGATCGCCGCCGACTTGCAGGCCAATAGCGTTCTGTCCGACGAAATTCTCGAAGCCCTGGAGCGGATGGACGAGTTGCAAGCCGCCATCAAGGTGGCCGAGGAAACTCTCGCAAAGACCAAAGAGGAGCTCGGCCGCGTACGCCAGCGAGTCGATAACCAGCAGCAGGAGCTCGAAACCCAGCTCGCCCGGGTCACGCAGGAGCTGCAAGCCGCCGAAGACCTACTGCCCGAAGACTTTAAGCCTGAATATCTGCGTCTAGCCAAGTCGATGGGTCAGGACGCCCTAGCCCCAGTCGACGCCGGCTGCTGCGGCGGCTGTTTCCAGACCCTCACGCCGCAAACGATCGACCAGTTGCTGCTCGACAAGCCGATCTTCTGCAAGAGCTGCGGCCGGTTGCTGTACGTGGCGGACGAGAAGTAAAAGCAGGCAATTTAGCGACGCGGAACTGCTGCAGTTCCCGCGCACATCCTGCACAACCGTCAAAGTTTGCCTCAGGTTGACGGCTGGCAAATGCCGAAAAAGCGTTAGGACCGTCTTCCCGGCGGTTCTGCATCCACCCTTGGGACGCTTCGAGGCTGCCATGGCACGCGCTTTCGCCCTGCTCACGCTTGCTCTTACTGCTTTGATGGCAAGCGGTTGCGCCACGTGCTGCAACCCTTTCGACTACGACTACCTGTATCAAGGCGGCGCCTGGGTGCGAAACGATCCCTGCTACGGCCGCGTTGGCTCAGCCTTTACTCCCGAGGTGGGGTCGAAGGTCCTTCCGGATCAGGTGGCTGTGCAGTCGCAGCAACCGACGCCGGCCCGCCGCTCGGCCCCGGTCACCGAGCCGGTCCGCCCGAACACTTCGCTGGGCGAATCGTATCTGCCTGGTAACTAGTCGGTTGCAACCAGCGCCGTTTCGACGGCCCCCTTCTCGCGCTAGGCGGCTATGCCGAACGGGCATGCGCGCTGCATTCTTGGCTCCGAACGCCCCTCGCGGGCGTCATTCTGACAGAGCAATCCTGGCGACTCGATTTCCGCCGAACTACGTGCCGCGGAAAGCCGTAAGTCACAGCACGCCGGCAAAAATTTTCTCATCGTCGGCGAAAGACGGTCGCCAGATCGGCAACTGTCAGGCGTAGGAGCGGGTCGCTCGATCCATTCCAGCCATCATACGCCACTCGTTGGCATTCGCCGGTTTTCTCGCCTTGCCCCAGCGCGCTCGTGCTGTGGATGGCTTCGTCGGCGGACCTAAGAGAGTACAAGAAGGAGAACGCAGTATGTCATCCATCTCACGCACGAAAGCTCGCTGGCTGAGCCTGGGGCTCATCGGCCTGGCCGGCGTCGGCGGACTTGGTTACGGACTAGGAACGCAAAGCGTCACGGCCCAGCAAAATCAAGACTCGGCAGCGACCCAGCGTCAGGAACGCGTCGTCGAACACGCCAATGCCTTGTCCGAAGCGTTTCGCGGCTCGGCGGAGCGCGTGATGCCGGCCGTCGTGGCAATTCAGCACCGCATGGAGCCGAAGCTAGCCAAGAACGAAGGGCGCGTGCAGCGGTCGCCTCGTAGCGGCGCGACGCCGCGCGGTTTTGAGGATCTGCCGCCGGAAATTCGCCGCTTCTTCGGCGATAGCTTCCCCGGCTTCGGCGGAGATATCGAAGAATTCTTCGAACGCCGTGGCGGTTCGCTCGGCATGCAGCCGCGCGAGAGCAGCGGGTCGGGCGTCATCATCGACAAGTCGGGCGTCATCCTGACCAACAACCACGTGGTGGCCGGCGGCGGCAAGATCACCGTCAAGCTGCATGACGGCCGTGAGTTCGTCGCCAAAGAAGTGATGACCGATCCGAGCACCGATATCGCCGTGATCCGCATCGAAAGCGACAAGCCGCTGCCGTATGCGACGCTTGGCAACAGCGACGAGCTGAAGATCGGCGACTGGGTGCTGGCCCTCGGTCAACCGTTCGGCCTGCAAGACACCGTCACGGCCGGCATCATCAGCGCCAAAGGCCGTAATCTGGGCATCGTGCGCGACGAAGAGTTCCTGCAGACCGACGCCGCGATCAATCCCGGCAACAGCGGTGGTCCGCTGGTCAACCTGCACGGCGAAGTCGTCGGCATCAACACGGCGATCAGCAGCAGCAGCGGCGGCTTCCAGGGGATCGGTTTCGCGGTTCCCTCGAATGTAGCCAACTGGGTCAGCAAGCAATTGCTGAAAGACGGTACCGTGCGGCGGGCCTATTTGGGGGTCGGTATTCAGCCGGTGAACAGCGAACTGGCCGAGCAGTTTGAACTCGACACCAGCCACGGCGCGGTCGTCACCGAAGTGCAGCCGAACTCGCCTGCCGCTGAGGCGGGAGTTCAGCCGCAGGACGTGATTGTGTCGTTCGGCGGTCGCAACATCGCGAACCATCGCCAGCTCGCTTCGGCGGTCGCTCGCTCGCCAATCGGCAGCAAGCAGCCGCTCGTGGTCATCCGCAACGGCAAAGAGGTGAAGCTGACCGTCACCGTTCGCGAACAGCCGAAAAACTTCGGCGTCCGTTCGGACGACAACGGCGACGCCGGCGATTCAAACGAAACCCAGGCGCCGAGCTCGTTCAACAAGCTCGGTCTGCAGGTCGGCCCGCTGACCGGTGAAGTCGCCGAACAGCTCGGCTTGCAGGAGGCCAAGGGCGTCGTGATCACGGCGGTCGAAGACGGCAGCCTCGCCGCCCGGGCGGGCCTGACCAGCGGCATGGTCATCGCTCAGGTCGGCCGGCAGGCGGTCGAGAACGTCGAACAGTTCAACGCAGCCGTCAAGAATGCTTCGCTCGAGAAGGGCGTGCTCCTGCTCGTGAAGAGCAGCGAAGGCAGCCGCTTCATCGTGCTGAAGAGCGAATAAGCGTGATCGCACGCTAAACGAGAAATCGGCCCGCCCCCAAAGGCGGACCGACCGAGGTGAGGGCGATACCGGCAATCGTCCTCACCTTTTTTTATTGCGTCACTCGCTCTGCTCGGTCTTAGGACACTCAGGCCTGTGGTGCGGAAAGAATGACGAGTGGCTGATCCTTCAGTTCGCAGCGGCAACCAGCTCTTTCAAGCAAAATGCCAACACGTCCTTAAGCGGCTGGAGATTTGCGCCCAACGTCACTAAGTTCCACGTTTCGTTCGGATCCTCCGGATAAATCGCGTGCGTGTCGCACGGTATGCCAATTGGGTGAAGCAATTGCCTCTGGCAACAAAAAAGTCACGCCCCGCAGAGCGGAGCGTGACTCAAGGATTTCAAAACCGAATGCGATTCGAGCGTTCGGGCTCGTTACTTCGCGCCAGCAGGGGCGTCCCCCTTGGCAATGCCGATCACGCCGACGGCCACGCGACCGCCAGCATCGCCCGCCGGCTGGGACTTCAGGTCGTCAGCCTTGGCGTGAACGACGAACGAGCGGCCGATCACGAAGTGGAGCTTGAGGTCCTTGGCGTTAATGTCGACCGTGGCGACGCCATCCGCATTTGCTTCGATGTTGCCGAAGTCGCCGGCATGCCGTTCTTCGGAGTCTGGACCACCGTGCATGGTTCCTTCGGGGTTGTAGTGGCCACCGGCGCTGGCGCCATCGGGCGACGAAACGTCACCGAACTCGTGAATGTGGAAGCCGTGCAACCCCGGCGTCAGCCCGCTCACCTTGCCCGTGATGTGGACGCCGCCGTTCTTCGTCGTCAGCGTGAGAATGCCCGAAACTTTGTTGCCTTCGGTCGGCAGCAGCACGGCGACCGCCTTGGTCGGCAGGTGGGGGGCGGCGTCGCCGTGGCCATGCGGATCGGCTTTGCCTTTGGCCTGGGCCAGAGCAGCGAGTGGCAGCGATGCGACCAACAGAAGTGCGGCAGAGGTGCGTAGAACCATGTTCATCGTGCGATTCTCCTAGGTTGAAGCAAAGATTCGAACGCCACGGAGGGCTAAATCCGGCGTTGCCATGCAAAAGCTATTCCGGGCAATTGTAGCTCAGAACGGACCGCTTATGGGAAGCGTCTTGCTAAGCCAGCAGCGCAAAATCACGGCGAGAGAAATTCCGCTTCGACGAACTTCATCGCCGCTTCCCAATGCTCGGCAGCCGCCTCGAAATCGACTTGCATTGCCTTCACTTCCGCTGGCGTTTTCACTCTCGGGCGAGCAGTCACTTCGGGATTAAGCGGAATCTGCGAGCTGCCCCCTGCCGCCAGCATGGTTTCGCTATCGGGAGAGAGGACATAGTCCACAAGCTGCCGAGCCGATTGTGGATTCGGCCCGCCGCGAATGATAGCGACCGTGTTAGGAATGAACAGCATCCCCGGTTCGCTTTCCCCCTGGTCGGGATAGACAATCTCCACCGGCCGGCCTTTTTCGATCTCGACAATCGCGTCGTCGGTGTCGGTGAGTCCGAAGAGAATCCGACCGGACGACACAGCCTCGGCGACTTGTTTGTTGCCGCCGAGCACTTGTACGTCGTTCGCCTTCATTGCAAGCAGCAGCTCTTTGGCCGTCTGCTCACCGAGCGTGGCGAACAGGCACGCGACATGCGTCGCCGTGGTTCCGAACAGCGGCTTGGCGATGGCGCACTTCCCCTTGTAGCGCTCCTGGACAAAATCTTGGATGCTTGTCGGCGGCTCTTGTTCGCCCAGCAGCTCCTTGTTTACGAGCAAAATCCGCCCGCGTCCGGCAAAGCCGAACCAGGTGTTGTCCTTGCTCTTGAATGTCGGCGGATACGGCGCGGCGGCTGGCGAATCGTACGCTTCGAGCAGGCCCAGCTTCTTCAGCCGGAGCGTGTTGAGGATTTCATTGTTCCAAAACACGTCGCAGCGAGGTCGATTCGCCTCGCTGATGATCGCCTGGGTCAGGCCGACCGTTTTTGTGCTTTCGACATCGTACTTCGGCAGCGTCTTGATCTCAGTGTCCTCTTGAAAGCGCTGCAGCACCGGCTCGGAAAACTCACGATCGAGCGCGGTATAGACCACCACCTCATCCGACCGCTGACAGCCGACGGCTGCTCCAAAGAACAGCGCTACACCCAACGCAACGCTTCGCATATTCACCCCGCCGCTTGCTGCCACTGGAAAACACTGTTTGAGCGACCACTTTCGCCTACATGGTAGCCCAACTTGCGATCGGCGCAACGCGGCGACGCTACTTCCCTGGCCCGCTACCCTGCGACGCAAGGATTCGCCGGTTGTCGAAGCGGACAGCGGCTGATTACACTGGGCATTTTGCCGATCTTTTCACAGATTTTTCGCGAACGGTTTGATGACGGTTGTTCCGCTCCACTGCCCTCACTGCAACGGGACCATCCAAGTCGACACGGCTCACGCTGGAGCACAGGTCGAGTGCCCGCTTTGTCGGGGCCTGCTGACCGTACCTGAGATCAGCGCGCCTCCTCGCGGGCCGGAGGAACCGTCTCCGTTCGATTTCACCCGCCGGCGAACGTCGTTTGACTTCGGCAATCCGGAGCCGCCAGCCCCTGCGGAGCCGACGCCGCCATTTTTCGGCCCATCGGCCCCGCCGCCGCCTCCCCCGCCCTTTGGCCCGGCGGAGGAACTTGTTTCGCTCAACTGCCCGCTGTGCAGCGGCTTGTTCCAGGCGCCAGCGTCCGCAGCCGGTCAGCAGGTGGCCTGCCCACACTGCAACGGTCTGGTAACCGTTCCAGCGGTCGGCCCTGCGCCTCCAGGTCCGCTGCCCCCGGCGCCGCCACCGCCTTCGTTCGGACCGGAACCGAGTCTCCCGCTGGGACCGCTGCCGCCTGGTCCGCCGCCATCGTTGCCAATCCCTCC
>Ga0182743_1001525_pt1 | contig 22360 bp, 11 predicted proteins | sample eDN3rd30CKraftOP_FD_128522 | JGI IMG/M metagenome (GOLD analysis project Ga0182743, IMG submission 128522) | Enriched Organic Plus compost microbial communities from Emeryville, California, USA - eDNA 3rd pass 30_C Kraft OP (version 2) (version 2) ... | reverse complement strand
CGGGCTCATGGTCAACACGGGCCACATCACCGCGGTCGTGGCGACCGCCATCACGCTCGCCATCGCGTTCATCGTGCGGTTCGTGTTCCACTCGCTCGTCGTCTACGCCCCGCGCCGCGCGGGGGTGAAGAAGACGCACGCGCGCGAGGTCCTCGAGGAGCTCGACGACCTGGCATCCGCACCCGGCGAGCTCTGAGCGCGCGTACGCTCGCGCTATACGAGACGGAGCGTCTCGCCCTCCTGGATGTAGCGCTCGCCGCTCACGGGGCACACCCACCCGTCGCCGTCCTGCTCGAGGGGGCGGCCGGCACGCCCCACCCAGCCGATCCGCCGCGCCGGGACGCCGACGACGAGGGCGTAGTCGGGGACGTCCTTCGCGACGACGGCGCCGGCGGCGACGAGGGCCCACGCGCCGATCGTCACGGGGGCGATGCACACGGCGCGCGCCCCGATCGACGCGCCCTGTCCGATCGTGACGCCGACCGCGTGCCAATCGTCGGCCGACTTGAGGGTCGCGTCGGGGTTGATCGCGCGCGGGTACTCGTCGTTGGTGAGCACGGCCGCCGGGCCGATGAAGACGCCGTCGGCGAGAATCGCGGGCTCGTACACGAGGGCGTAGTTCTGCACCTTGCAGTTGTCACCGAGGATGACGCCGGACCCGATGTAGGCGCCGCGGCCGATGATGCAGTCCGCGCCGATCCGCGCCCCGTCACGCACCTGGGCGAGGTGCCACACACGCGTGCGCTCGCCGATGTCGGCCCGGTCGTCGACGTCAGCGGTGGACTGGATGACGGCGGATGCGGCTGCGCTCATGGCGACCAGCCTAGGCCTCAGCCGTGCGCGACGATCTCCTCGGCAGGCCCCGCACCGCGGGAGATCGCGTCGAGCACCCGGCGCAGACGCGTGCTCGAGGTGTGCGCCGTGTAGGGGAAGTAGACGACCTCCACGCCGACGCGGGCGAACTCGCGCTCGAGGCGCTCGCCCTTCTCCGTCCCGCGCCAGTCGTCGCCCTTGAAGAAGTGGGTGAAGCCCACCGCCTCCCACGCGTCCATCTTGTCCGGCGTCGTCTCGATGTGGACGCGGTCGACGAACGAGATGCTGCCCACGATCTCGGCGCGCTCCGCGGTAGGCACGACGGGCTCGACGCCCTTCACGGATCGCAGCATCTCGTCGCTCACGACGCCCGCGACGAGGACGTCGCAGTTCTCCTTGGCGTGGCGAAGGATGTTCAGATGCCCGATGTGGAAGAGATCGAACGCTCCCGCGGCATAGCCGATGCGCAGTGTCATAAAGCCCCCCAGTGGCTTCGCGGGCTCCCCAGCCCGAATTCCCCAGACGAACGGGCCCCACGCCCGCGCGTATCGGATCAGTGTAGCGTGCCGTGCGATCTGATACATAGAGCCGGTACGGAGGTGCGCGGCGGGTACGGCAGGATGGAGCGGCGTACCTCAGCGGGGGGAGAGGGATGAAGGGGCAGGCGTTCGGGGCCATCCTCGCCCAGGCCGTGCAGGCCGGGATCAGCTTCGCGCTTCAGATCCTCGTCTCCCGCCTGCTCGGGATCGACGACTTCGGCCGCTTCGCGATCCTCTACGGCATGATCATCGTCGCCACGGGCGTGGTGACGGGGCTCGTCGGCGACTCGCTCGTCGTGCTCGACCGGCACGACCGCGCGATCCGCGGTGCGCTGCTCGGGACCCTCGGAGCGATGAGCCTCGGTCTCGCGGTCGTCGCGGGTGTGGTCGCGTGGGCGACCGGCTTCGCCTCGGCCGTCGAGGCGGTCCTGTTCGCGTGCGCGCTCGCCGCGTTCGTCATCGAGGAGATCGTGCGCCGCACGCTCATGGCGGGCATGGCCTTCCATCGCGTGGTGGTCACGGACCTCGTCGGCTTCCTCGTCGCGCTGCCGATCGTCGGCGCGTTCTGGTTCACCGGCGGGCTCTCGCTCGCCTCGTTTTTCGGCGCCATCGCCGCCGGCCAGGTCGTCGCGTGTCTCGCCGGATGGTTCCAGCTCCCCCGCGCCGAGCGCGTGCTCGTCTCGCCGTGGCACGGCGCCTACGGCGCGGTCTGGGGCTACGGCACCTGGCGGGGCCTCCAGCAGACGCTGCGCCCCGCGATGTTCGCCGTCGTGCGGCTGCTCGTCCTCGCCTTCGTCGGCATCACCGCGGTGGGCCTTCTCGAGGCGGCGCGCACGTACACGTCGCCGCTCATCCTCGTCGTCGGGGGCTTCTCGTCGTTCCTCTTCGTCCGCTTCGCGAACAAGCGCAAGGCCGGCTCGGCGGGGTCGCTGCGCGAGGCGGATCTGTCCACCCTCGTCCTGCTGGGACTCACAGTCCTCATGGGTGTCGTCGCGGTCGTCCTCGCGCCGTGGGTGGGTCCCCTCGCCTTCGGCGTGCAGCTCGACCCAGTCGCGATCATCGCGTGGCTCGTCTACGGGATGTCCGTGGCCATCTCGACCCCCTACGGTGCGCTCAGCGCGGTGGGAGGCGGGCAGACTGCGGTGTTCCTCATCCGTCTCATCGACACGCTGCTCGGCCTCGTGGGCGTCGCAGTGATGCTCCTGCTCGGCGCGGACTCCTCCCTCGTCCCCTTCGCCCTCGCCGCGGCCTCGATCGCGGGCGGGCTGGCGCTGCGCTGGCTCGCGACCCGGCGGCCCGAGCCCCCCAGCGGCCCGCAGCGCACAGGAATTCCGGAGGTCCAGTGATAGGTTCGTGTCCGTTCCGGTGCTCGAGGTGAGGGGGGCGGGTGGAGGACGTTCCTTACGGACGCATCCTGCGTGAAGGCTGGCTCATCATCCTCATCGCGGCGCTCCTCGGCGCGGGTGCCGCCTACGGGGTCGCGAAGCTGCTCCCCGAGACCTACGCCGCCACTTCGACGCTGCTGCTCCAGGTGGACTCGAACGAGGCGTCCCTCTTCGAGCGCAGCCAGTTCAGCCTGGCCCGCATCAAGACCTATCCGGCGCTCGTGGACAGCCCCGAAGTCGTCGACGGTGTGCGCGAGGACCTCGGACTGAGCGAGGACGAGTACAGCGACCGCGACATCCGCCGCATGCTCTCCGCCGAGAACACCACCGATACGGTCCTGCTCGTGGTGCGCGCCGATGCGCCCACCGCGACGCTTGCGGCCGACATGGCGAACTCCGCAGCCCTGAACCTCTCGCACCTCATCGAGACGACCGAGAACTCCGACACCGACGACCGCTACACGGTCACCATGGACCAGGTGCTGCCGGCCGTCGAGCCGCAGTCGCCGGTCTCGCCTCAGGTGCTCGCGATCACAGGTCTCGGCTTCATCGCCGGGCTTGCGCTGGGTGCGATCGTCGCCGTCTACCGCACGACGACGAGCCGGCGCCTCAGCACGATCTCGGACGTCCGACGCGCGTCTGGCCTGCCGGTCGTCGGCCAGATCCCGCGCCGGCCCCGTCTCCGCCTGTCGGGCTCGCGTGAGCGTGCGGATGCCGCGGAGGCCGCTGCGTATGACGACACCCTCGGCAGCCTCACCGCGCTCGGCGGGCTCGGCGTGGCGAGGTATGTGTTCGTCCCCACCGCCGACGGCGACATCGACGACGACACGATCGACGGCCTCCTCGAGGCCTTCCTCGCCAGCGGACGCCGCGCCTGCCTGCTCGACGCGCGGGCGACGGCCACGGCGGCACGCAAGTCCACCTCCCTCGAGGACGTCCTCGACCCGGGCTACAACCCCGCGGCCGATCCCGGGCGCGGGGTGGGCCGCCTCGTCTACGCGGCTTCCGAGCACATCCCGGCCGCGGCGCTCGAGGAGACCGTGCCGGCCGCCATGGTTCGGCTCGGCGCCACGTTCGACGTCGTGCTGCTCGTCGCGGATGCGGGTGCCTCCGGGCTGATCGATGCCGTCGCCGCGACCGGTGCGGGCGTCGTGCTGACCGTCCGTCACAACGACACCTCCGCGACGGACCTCATCTCGGTCACGACGCGGTTGCGCATCATGGGCATCCACCCGCTGGGCGTGCTCATGACCCAGGCGAGCCCGCGCGCCATCGGCGTCGTCGCCGAGTCCTGGCGCGATTCCGACCGCAACCTCGTCGTCGGCGCGATGCCGGCCGCGGCGACGGGTGCGGGCGCGACCTCCGTCTCCCGCCCGTCCGCCCGCGACGTGCCCGAGCCCGACGTGGCGCCTGCGCCCGTCCAGCCGGTCGAGTCGGTCGAAGACGAGGACGGGCAGGCGCCGGACCCGGAGAGCGACGCCGCCGCGGTCCTCGGTGCGGGCGAGGACAGGGGCCGTGCGCAGGACTGAGCGTCCCGCTGTCCATCACGGCGACGCCCGGATCCCGACCCGCGCGCGGATGGCGGTCGTCGGCATCCTGTTCTTCCTGCTCATCGTCAGCATCGTGCCGTGGCGGAGCCAGACGATCTACGACGGCGGGCTGGACGCCGTCGTCGTCGCCAAGGCGGCGCTGGCGGCGCTCACCCTCGCTCTGACGGCGCTGCTGTGGATGCGCACCCGCGTCCACATGCCGATCGGGCTCGGTCCTGCGTTCGTGCTGGGCGTCGCCCTCCTCGTGACGGTGCTCGGAGCTCTCGTGGCGGGCAATTCCAGCGCCACCATCGTCCTGGTGGTCCGGGTGTTCATCGTCATGGCGACGATCCTCCTCCTTCTGTCGTGCGTGCCGTGGCTGGTGGGGCTGTCCTGCTTGCTGACGAGCATGGGCGTGCTCGCCGTCATCGCCGCGATCACCGGTGTGCGCACCCTCGCGTCGGAGGGTCGCTTGGGCGGCGGCATCCCGGAGATCCACCCCAACGAGCTCGCAGGTCTGTGCGCGCCCCCGCTGATAGCGCTCATCGTCTACACACTCCGGCATGGCGTACGGGTGCGCAGCACTGTCGCCATCATCGCGCTCCTCGCGATCGTCGTCGCGAGCGGATCCCGCATCGCCCTCGTCGGCATCCTGGTCGGGACGGTGCTGGCGGTACTGACCAACGGGGTGCGAGACCGGAGCGTCGTGTATGCACTTCTGGGCGCCCTCCCCCTCGCATATGCCATCGGCGCCTTCACCGGGATCATCGGCGACCTCGCCTCCCGCGGCGGATCGAACGCGGCCGACACCGCGCTGGACTCGCGACTCGACGGATGGACCGTGGTCCTCGGCTGGGATTGGGGCTCGTGGGAGAAGTGGATCGGCCTGGGGCTCTCGGTCAAGACCATCGACGTGAACCTCAAGTGGCGGGCGACGCAGGTGCTCGACAGCAGCTGGATCTCGGTGCTCGCCCAGGTGGGCGTCATCGGCGCCCTGCTCCTGGCGTCGCTCGTGATCTGGTGTGTAGCCTCCGCCGTCGTGTCGACGGGTCGCCGCGGCATCCTGTTGCCGCTCGTCGGCCTCATCATCACGCGTTCGGTGACTGAGAGCGGCCTGCTCGACAGCGCGATGCCGTTCGTCCTCCTCGTCACGGTCGCGACACTGCTCACACACCGCTCGCGGCACGCCGACGAGATGCTCGCCGGCCGGCGAGACCTCCCATCGACTTCCGAGGTTCGCCCGGCGGCCGTTGGCCTAGGATGACTCTGACCGCGCTGGGGAGTGCGGCGATCCGAGGCGGGGGTGCAGGGTGGCCGAATCGCGCAGCAGCAAGCGAGGTCTCGACGCGACGGGATGGATCGGGACGATCGCCGTCGTGGTCCTGCTCGTCGGCGGCGTCGTCTGGGGAGTGGTGAGCAACATGCCGGCGGGGGTCGCCGAGCCCGGGGCTCAGCCCACCGCCACGGCCACGCCGCAGCCGACCGAGTTCTCGACACCCACGCCCGGAGCGACCGACCCCGTGGCCAAGCCCGACGAGCCCATCGAGGTTCCGCTCGACGAGGCATCCGACCCCATCTCCGGCGCCGTCGTCGAGGTCGTCGAGCTGAAGGCGCTGACCGCAGGGCGCGACATCCCGGGCGAGACGAAGGGCCCCGCGGTCGAAGTGACCGTGCGGATCACGAATGACGGAGGCGCGCCGCTCAGCACGGCGGGCTCCAATGTGAACCTCACCTACGGTGGCGAAGAGCGTCTCCCCGGCATCGCGCTGACCGGCGACCAGGTCACCGTCTGGCCCGACTCGATCGCCCCCGGCGAGACGGCGGACGCCGTCTTCCTCTTCGGCGTACCCCTTGCGCCTGAGGGGGACATCCGTGTTATCGTCGACCTGCTGGCGTCCGAGCCGGATGTGGTGTTTGTGGGACCACGGCCGTAACGACAGCTTCTTACTGGGGAATCATCACTTCGCGATCGACGGGGTAGTCGAGGTGATCCGGCATCTGGGGAGATGCGGATGAGCGCTAAGGCGTTGCAGGGTAAGGGTCGGCTGCGCGCAGTCGCCACGGCCGGACTCACGATCGGCGCGATCATCATCGCGTCGCTTCTGTCCGTATCGCCGGCGAAGGCCGACGTGAGTCCGCAGAACGGGGACCCGCAGACGGTCACCGCCGACTCGCTGCCGACGGTGCAGATCAACGGCATCGTCTGGGATCAGGCGATCGTCGGCAACGTGGTGTACGCCGCAGGGTCGTTCTCGAGTGCGCGCCCCGCGGGCGCTGCGGCGGGGACCAACGAGACGCCGAGATCGAATCTCCTCGCGTACGACATCACAACAGGCGCGCTCGTCACGTCGTTCGCGCCCAACATCAACGGACAGGTACGGCAGGTCGAGGCGTCGCCCGACGGCAAGCGGCTGTACATCGTGGGTGACTTCACGAACGTCAACGGCTCCACGCGCAACCGCGTCGCCGCCTTCGACCTCCCCGCCGGCACACTGTCGTCCTTCAACCCCAACTCCAACGGCGTCACCTCCGGTGTCGCGGCGACGAACGACACCGTCTACATCACGGGCACGTTCGGCCGCGTGTCGGGTGCCGACCGCACGGGGGCGGCCGCCTTCACCAAGGACGGCATGCTCCTGCCGTGGGCGCCCGTTCTCGAGCTCCGACAGGGCAAGGTCGTCACCGTCTCGCCCGATGGCACGAAGGTGGTCCTGGGCGGTAATTTCCGCACCCTCAACGGCAGCTCCAACCCCGGCTATGGTCTCGCCATGGTGAAGGCCTCGGACGCCTCTCTCCTGCCGTTCTCGGCGAACAACGTCATCCGCAACGCCGGCCTCGACGCCGCGATCCTGTCGCTCAAGACGGACGGTGATGACATCTACGGCACGGGCTACGTGTTCGGTGAGGGCGGTAACCTCGAGGGCGCCTTCCGCGCTTCGTGGGCCACAGGTGATCTCATCTGGGTCAACGACTGCCACGGCGACCAGTACGACGTGCACCCGATGGGCGACGTCGTCTACGCCGCGGGGCACTCCCACTACTGCGGCAGCCTCGTCGGCGGCTTCCCGCAGAGCGACCCCTGGTCGTTCTATCGCGGGATCGCTGTGACGAAGGCTGTCGAGCGCATCACCCCGTACGGTCTCAACCTCGGCTACTACGATTTCGGCGGAAACCCCGCCCCCAAGCTTCTGCACTGGTTCCCGCAGTTCAACATCGGCAATGTGAGCGGTGCCTACCAGGGGCCGTGGAGCGTCACCGGCAACTCGCAGTACGTGGTCTTCGGCGGCGAGTTCACTCGGGTCAACGACACCGGCCAGCAGGGGCTCTCGCGGTTCGCGGTCGCCAGCATCGCACCGAACGCGCAGGGACCGCGCCTGGTCACGAACTCGTGGGTGCCGACCGCCGTCGCGCTGACGGGCGGATCGGTGCGCGTGAGCTGGCCGCTGAACCACGACCGTGACAGCGAGTTCCTCAAGTACGAGGTGCTGCGCAACAACGTGGTGATCAAGACTTACGAGAACGTCCGCTCCAAGCCTGCCGACTGGGGGCTGCCGCCGATGGCGTACGTGGACACCACGGTGAGCAACGGAACCTCCTACACCTATCGGGTCCGCGCGACCGATCCCGAGGGGCACTCGGCGCTGAGCGCGACCGTCTCGGTGACGGCGTCGGGATCGACGGCACCCAGCGCATACCGCAATGCGGTGCTGAGCGATGCCCCACTGAACTACTGGCCGCTCGACGACTCTTCGGCAACGCTGTCCCATGACTGGGCAGGCGCATCCGACCTCACGATCAACAACGGAGTCACGCGCGGCGTGGACGGAGCCATCCTCGGCGAATCGCGCAGTGCATCGCGGTTCAACGGATCGAGCAACGGATTCGCCTCCACGACGAACTCCATCGCCGGGCCGATGAGTTTCGGTATCGAGGCGTGGTTCAAGACGACTTCCACCGGTGGCGGCAAGATCGTGGGCTTCGGAAACAACTCGACCGGGACCTCGACGAACTACGACCGTCACATCTACATGGAGCCCGATGGGCGCGTGACGTTCGGCGTGTACCCGGGTTCGAGCCAGACGATCTCGTCCGCGGCGCCGTTCAACAACGGGCAGTGGCACCACGTCTCGGCGGGCCTGAGCTCGGCGGGCATGGTCCTCTACATCGACGGCGTGCGAGTCGCGCAGCGCACCGACGTCACGACCGCCCAGGCGTACAACGGCGTATGGCGCATCGGTGGGGACAGCCCGTGGTCGGGAAATGCCTTCTTCCCGGGCGACATCGATGAGGTCGCCATCTACGATGCGCCTCTGAGCCGTCAGCAGGTCGCGGCTCACTACGTCGCCTCCGGGCGCGCGCTCGAGGGCGGCACTGCTCCGGCGGACGCCTACGGCGCAGCCGTCTACGCGCTCGACCCCGCACTGTACTGGCGACTGGGCGAGTCGACCGGCAGCGTCGCGGCGGACGCGTCCGGCTACAACCAGCGCGGCACCTACTTCGGCTCCGTGACCAAGGGCGCCACCGGCGCGCTGGATGGCGTCGCCGACTCGGCCGCGACGTTCGCGGGCGGACAGGTGATCAGCCAGAACACCTTCAGCAACCCGCGCTCGTACTCGCTCGAGGCGTGGATCAAGACGACCACGACCTCCGGCGGGAAGATCATCGGGTTCGGCAACAGCCCCAACGGGAACTCGTCGAACTACGACCGGCACGTCTACATGACGGACACCGGCCAGATCATCTACGGCGTGTGGGTCGGGGTCTCGGAGACCATCACCACGAGCGGCTCGTTCAACGACGGTCAGTGGCACCACGTGGTGGCGACGCAGGGCGCCGGCGGGATGCGGCTCTATGTCGACGGTGTGCTGCAGGGCACGAACGGCCAGACCGGGGCGCAGGACTACACGGGTTACTGGCACGTGGGCGGCGACGTCACATGGGGTCCGGGCGACTACGAGTTCGACGGCACGATCGACGAGGTCGCGGTGTACTTCGCGCCCCTCACGGCCAACGACGTGCTTCAGCACTACGCGCTGGGCTCGACGGGCGCGCCCATCAACCTTCCCCCGACCGCGAGCTTCACGGCTTCCGCGACGAAGCTCAAGGTGGACGTGGACGCCTCCGCCTCGAGCGATGAGGACGGCACCGTCAGCTCCTACAGCTGGAACTGGGGCGATGGCACGCCGGCAGCCAGTGGGAAGACGGCGACGCACACGTATGCCACAGGCGGCACGTACACGATCACTCTCACGGTGACGGACAACGGCGGCGCGACCGCGACGACCACCCGGACGGTCAATGCGGTGCCGAACCAGGCGCCCGTGGCCTCGTTCACCTCGACGGTGAACAACCTGCAGGTGTCGGTGAACGCCGGCGCATCGCAGGACACCGACGGCACCATCAGCGCGTACAGCTGGAACTGGGGTGACGGCACACCGGCGGGCTCGGGTGTCTCCACGACACACACGTATGCGTCGGACGGCACGTACACGATCACCCTCACGGTGACCGACAACGACGGCGCGACGACGCAGCAGACCGCCTCGGTCGAGGTGTCGGCGCCAGCGGGAGTGGTCACCTACGCCAATGACTCGTTCAACCGGACGGTCGCCAGCGGCCTGGGCTCCGCGGACACCGGCGGGACGTGGACGCTGTCGAACACGGCGTCCAACTACATGGTGAACGGCGCGGCGGGCGTGTTCCTGCAGCCGTCGGGCAGCGCGCAGCGCTACGGGTACCTGGAGAGCGTGTCCTCGGCGGACACAGCCGTCGATGTGGATGTCATGCTCCCGGCCCGGCCGGTCGGAGGCAGCGCCTACTACACGGTCCACGCGCGGCGGATCGGCACGGAGGACTACCGCTCCCGCGTGATCGTGGCGGCCGGCGGAGGCGTCACGGTGCAGTTGCAGCGCACGAGCACGGTGCTCACGAACGTCGTGACCTCGCTCAACGTCGCTGCGGGTGACACACTCCACATCCGGACTGAGGCGACCGGGACCTCACCCACGACGTTCCGCGTCAAGGTCTGGAAGGTCGGCACGGCCGAGCCGACGGCGTGGACCAGCACGGTCACGGACAGCACGCCGGGGCTGCAGGCTGCGGGCCACATCGGCCTGGGTGTGTACCTGGGCGGATCGGTCACGAACGTCCCGTTCCAGACCCGCTTCGACAACCTGTGGGCCGGTTCGACGAACGGAGGACCGGGTACGCCGACCAACCAGGCGCCCACGGCGTCGTTCACGACGGCGACCAGCGGCCTGGCGGTGACGGTGAACGGGTCGGGTTCGACGGATCCGGACGGCACGATCGCGTCGTACGCGTGGGAGTTCGGCGACGGGGCGACCGCTACCGGCGCGACGCCGCCCGCACACACCTACGCGTCGGCCGGCACGTACACCGTGAAGCTCACCGTCACGGACGGCAAGGGCGCCACGCACAGCACGACGAAGTCCGTGACGGTGACCGCCGGCCCCGCCAACCAGGCGCCGACGGCGTCGTTCACGACGGCGACCAGCGGCCTGGCCGTGACGGTGAACGGGTCGGGTTCGACGGACCCGGACGGCACGATCGCGTCGTACGCGTGGGAGTTCGGCGACGGGGCGACCGCTACCGGCGCCACGCCGCCCGCGCACACGTACGCGTCGGCCGGCACGTACACGGTCAAGCTCACCGTGACCGACAATCAGGGCGCGACCGACAGCACGACCAGGTCCGTCACGGTCACGGCGCCCGCCGGCGCCGCCTTCGCCGCCGACGACTTCGGTCGGGCGGCGGGGACGCTCGGCACGGCCCAGACGGGTGGCAACTGGACGCAGACCAGCGGCACGGCCAACGTTGGAATCGACAATGGCCGAGCGCGGTTCACGACGCAGTCGGCGGGACAGACACGGACCGCGACACTGCAGGGCGCCACGTCGACGAGCACAGACCTCACGTTCACCTTCACGACGCAGTCCGCCGTATCGGGAGCGCGCTTCTATGTGTCCGCGATCGCGCGTTCGATCGGCACGACCGACTACCGGGCGCGCTGGCTCATCTCGGACACGGGGGCCGTGCAGGCGCAGCTCTCGCGAGGTGACACGGCGATCGTGGCGCAGAACCTCACGGGGATCACCGTGACGGCAGGCACGACCTACAACGTGCGCGTCCAGGTGTTCGGCACAGGTACGACGACCCTTCGCAGTAAGATCTGGGCCAGCGGCACCACGGAACCGACGAACTGGCAGCTCAGCACGACGGACTCGACAGCAGCTCTGCAGGTGGCGGGTTACACCGGCATCAGCACCTACGCGGGTTCGGGCTTCAGCGGTCTTCCGTTCAACATCTACTTCGATGACTACCAGGCCAAAGGAGTGACTCCCTGAGATTCACAGACGCCTATCGGAGCCTCGCGGCCGCCCAGAAGGGGCGCGCGCGCGGGGCTCCGGCATACTCCCTCTACGTGAACCGCCCGGTCGGACGGATCTTCGCCGCCCTGGCACATTCGCTCGGCATGACGCCGAACCAGGTCACCGCCGTCAGCGCGGTGTTCACTTTCACCGGCATCATCCTGCTGGCCACTGTGCCGCCGTCGATCCTCCTCGGCATCGGTGTCTGGCTCCTGCTCGCCCTCGGCTACGCGTGGGACAGCGCGGACGGTCAGGTGGCACGTCTGCGCGGCGGCGGATCCCTCGCCGGCGAGTGGCTCGACCACGTGATCGACTCCGCGAAGATCGTGGCGCTGCCTGTGGCGGTCACCATCGGCGCCTACCGATTCTTCGATCTGTCGAACGCGCTGTGGCTGCTCGTGCCCCTCGCCTTCGCGGTCATCGGAACCGTCACCTTCTTCGGGATGATCCTCAATGATCTGCTCCGGGGCAAGCGCGGCGTCGCGCAGGCGGCGGACGCAGGGGGATCGACGCCCCTGCGCTCGATCATGGGTCTTCCGACGGATTACGGGACGCTGTGCTTCTCTTTCGTCCTGTGGGGGTGGACAGCGGGCTTCATGGTCGTCTACTCGCTCCTGGCGCTCGCCGCTCTCCTCTATCTGGCGGCCGCGCTCGTCGTGTGGTTCCGCAAGATGAAGGCTCTCGGCTGATCAGCCGCACATTCTGAGGGCGCAGTGAGAAACCTTTCATATCGCCTCGACTTCCCGGCGGGGATTGCTATCTTTCTTGCAACCGCAACCTGGGTGCCCCTACCCGAATCTCCCAGTCGGCGCCAACCCGTAGCGTCGGCGTGACCAGGAGCGCCATATGAAGTTCGCCCTCCCCACCGCCCTCCCGACCCTCGTGATCGCCGCAGTCGCCGCCACGGCTCTGACGGCACCCCCCGCCGCCGCAGCCGCCTCCGCCAGCGAGGCGGCTGTCATCGTCTCGGACGAGATGGACCGCACGGTTGACCGCGGCCTCGGCGCCGCCCCGATCGGGGGCACCTATAAGGTCTCGGACGCCTCGGCGTTCTCCGTGGCCGACGGCACGGCTCGAGCGGTGGTCCGCACCCCTGGCTCTTCCGTCTCAGCGACGCACTCGGGCGTCGCCCTCGCGGACGGCTCAGGTTCTGTCGAGTTCACCCTGCCGCAGCTGCCGCTCGTCGGCAGCGGAGTCTACCTCATCCTCCAGGCGCGTCGCACCGCCGACGGGCTCTATCAGGTGCAGGCGCGCGTGGACCCCCGCGGACAAGTTCTGCTCGAGGTCCTGCGTACGCGTGACGGCGCCCAGGAGTCGCTCCGACGCGCATTCGTCCCCGGGCTGACCGTCCGGCCGGGTGTCCCGTTCACGCTGACCGCGCAGATCTCGGGGTCCGATTCCGTGTCCATCGACGCCAAGGTCACCTCCTCCGGCCGCGACGTATCCGCATGGGACCTGTCGGTCCGCGACTCGGACCAGCGGCGCATCGCGGGCGAGGGCGGGGTCGGCGTTCGCATCTACCTCTCGTCGAGCTCGGCGGGGCAGACCGTCCGGTTCGACAACCTGAAGGTCTCACGCGCGGACGCGGGATCCGTCCCGCCGTCGCCGACGGTGTCTCCCACCACTCCGGCCACCAGTCCGACCCCGACCGCGGCTCCGACCAACCCGGCTCCGACCCCCACGCCGACGGCTTCGGCTCCGACGGCCTCGCCGACGACCGGCCCGACCACGCCTCCCTCGACCACCCCGCCGGCCACGCCCGGTTCAGGCTCGCCGTCGTGGAAGACCGATGGTGCCCGCGCCACGACGGGCGCGGCGAAGGTGGGCTCGACGAACTATGCGGTACCCAGTGGTGCGGTGTACGTCAGGGCCGGCGCCTCTGGCGGGACAGGAACGGCCGCCGCGCCCTACGGCTCCGTCCAGACCGCGATCGACCGGTCGCCGAGCGGCGCCGTCCTCGTGCTCCGCGGTGGGACCTACCACGAGACCGTCACCGTCCCCGCCGGCAAGCGCGTGACCATCCAGCCCTACCCGGGCGAGGCCGTGTGGTTCGACGGCTCCGAGCCGATGACCGGATGGAAGTCCTCGTCCTCCCGTTGGTACGTCGACGGCTGGACCTACGACTTCGACTCGAGTCCTTCGTTCACGAAGGGCGGGGCGGACGGCACTGCAGATGGGTGGAAGTGGATCAACTCCGCCTACCCGATGGCTGCACACCCCGAGCAGGTGTGGATCGACGGCATTCCTCAGCGTGAGGTCGGCAGCCTGTCACAGGTGACTGCCGGGACCTTCTACGCGGACACCGCCGCCGACCGCCTCTACCTCGGAACCGACCCCAAGGGGAAGGACGTGCGGGCCGCCACCCTGACGAAGGCCATGTCCCTCCGCGGTGAGGGCACCGTCGTTCGTGGCGTCGGCATCCGCGGCTATGCGACGTCGGTGTGGATGATGGGCTCGGTCACCGTCGAAGCCCCGAAGACGACCATCGAGAACGTCGAGATCTACGACTCCGCGACAACAGGACTCTTCGTCGGCGCGGCGAATGCGACGGTTCGCGATGTGACGTTGGCCCGCAACGGGCTCCAGGGGCTCGGCGCCAATTACGCGGACGGCCTCGTCGTCGACGGCCTGCTGGCAGTCGAGAACAACAGCGAGCACTTCAATCAGGCTCCCGTCTCCGGCGGCCTGAAGATCACGAAGTCGCGTGGCGTGTCGATCACGGACTCGGCCTTCCTGCGGAACATCGGGCCGGGGATCTGGACGGATCAGTCCGTCTACGACCTCGACGTGGTGCGTGCCGACATCGTCGACAACGCCGGGCACGGTGCTTTCCTCGAGCTGTCGCAGCGGATCGACTTCGTGGACAACCTCGTTCTGCGCAACGCCGGCAATGCCCTGAAGATCAACAACACCGGTGGCGTGGTGCTCTGGAACAACACGATCGTCGGCGGCAACCGCACCCTGAACATCGTCCAGGACACGCGGTCCGGAAACGATGCCTCCGTCCCGGGCCATGACCCGCGCCGTCCGTTCCCGGACCCGACCATGCCGTGGCTCATCCGTGACATCTCCGTGGGGAACAACATCATCGCGGAGAGTTCCGGCAACTGCGTCGTCTGTGTCGAGGACTATTCGAAGCAGTATGCGGCGAGCGACCTCAACATCCGCTCCGACGGCAACCTCATCCAGCGCAACTCCGCCAACAACCCGACCTGGATCGCGGTGTGGTCGCGCGGCAAGGCGAACCCCAACCCCTACGTCTTCACGACGTTCGCCGCATACCGGTCCACCACCGGTCAGGAGCAGAACTCGTTCACGATCGAAGGACGATCGGTGACCACCGCAACGGGCAAGCTCCAGGCGGATCTCACCACTCGGGTCGGATCGGCGGCGCTCACGCCCCCGGCGGCGGTCGCAGCCCTTCTGGGGTCGACCAAGGCCACCATCGGCGCCCGCATCCCGTGAGCGGGTAGCGCCGCGACGGACTGAGCCGGACATAGCGGAAGGGCGGGCGACCGATCGGTCGCCCGCCCTTCCGCTATGTTGTCCGACGTCACTGCGCGGGACCCGCCCAGAAGTCGTCGTAGCTGTACACCACGGGAACCGCGGTCGCGCTGCCCGAAAGGTAGCTGACGATCCCGACGTAACCGGGGCTCTGCAGCACCCCAGTCGAGTCGGTGGTCGTCGCCGTCCAGTTCGCCGGCTCCGTCCCGTCCGTGCGCCAGACCTTCGCCTTGAGGGTCGTGGTGCCGGTGCCGGTCACCTGGAAGCGGACGCTGAGCGAGTCCGGCCCGGTGATCGACAGGCCGGAGATGTTCGTGGTCGTCAGGATCGTCTCCGCGCCGCCGACGATTCGAACGAGCCACAGCGTCACCACACCGGTCGACGCGACGCGGATCTTGGCGCGATAGTCGTTCGACGCGTCGATCTGCCGACCGACCGCGGACACGTAGTAGCCGCCTCCCGTAGAAGCCTGGTCGACGCTCACGGTGAAGCGCTCCTCGGTGTCAGTCGACTTCGTCGCGCCCGGCAGCGACGCCGTGAGGGTGTTGCCCGGCGAGAGGGTCATCGTTCCGGCACCGTCCGCGACGGCGAACTTCGCCCGACCCGTCGCCGAGTTCGGGGTCACCGTCCATGTTCCGCCGGTCTGCGCGTCACCCCACCCGTTCGTCGCCGTACGTGCGAAGTCGTCGACGGCGAACACGGCGGCAGCGGGAGCGGTGACGGTGACGGACTTGGTGGTGCTGTCCGTCGCGCCCTTGTCGTCGGTGACGGTGAGCTTGACCGTATAGGTGCCGGCCGACGCGTACGTGTGCGCGGCGGGCGTCTTGCCGGTGGCGGTTGCGCCGTCGCCGAACTCCCACGCGTACGACGCGATCGTGCCGTCCGCATCCGTCGACGCCGAGGCGTCCACGGTCACGGCCAGGCCGTCCGTCGCGGTCGTGAACGACGCCGTCGGAGCCTCGTTCACCGGGTCGCCCGGCTCCTCCGGGTCACCAGGACCGGCGGGTGCGGTGACGGTGACGGACTTGGTGGTGCTGTCCGTCGCGCCCTTGTCGTCGGTGACGGTGAGCTTGACCGTGTAGGTGCCGGCTGACGCGTATGTGTGCGCGGCGGGCGTCTTGCCGGTGGCGGTTGCGCCGTCGCCGAACTCCCACGCGTACGACGCGATCGTGCCGTCCGCATCCGTCGACGCCGAGGCGTCCACGGTCACGGCCAGGTCATTGGTCGTCGCGGTGAAAGCCGCCGTCGGTGCCTGGTTGGCCGCCGCGGGGGCGCCGTTGGTGGAGCCTGCCCACAGGTTGTCGAAGCGTGTCTGGAACGGCAGGTTCGTGACCGAACCGCCCAGGTACACGCCCAGTCCGATGTGGCCCGCCTGCTGCAGCTCCGGCGTCGTGTCCGTCACCGTGCTCGTCCACGTCGTCGGCTCCGGCGTTCCGGCCTTCCAGACCTTGACGCGGAACGTCGTCGGAGCCGTACCCGTTGCCTCGGTGCGGACGATGAGCGTGTCGCCGGCCGCCACATTGATCGCCGAAGCGATGTTCGTCAGCACCGTGCTCGTGCGCTGCAGCTGCACCGTGACGCCGCCGGACGGCGAGACGATCACGCGGGACCGGTAGTCTTCCGTGCCCACCCGACGCGCATGGACCGTGTAGTAGGCGCTGCCGCCCACCGGGCGCTGCGGCAAGGTGACCTCGACCTGCACCGCGGTGTCGGTGGAGGAGACGTCGGTCAGGTAGGCGTAGCGCTGGGCGCCGCCCGACGGCTGCTGGAACGCTGCCGCTGTGCCGTTCACCAGGTAGTTGGTGGCCGTGTTCGACAGCGTCCACGCACCGCCCTTGTCGGCGTTTCCGAGGCCAGACGAGACAGTGCGGTTGAAGGCATCCGCCGCGTACGTGACCGGTCCGACCGGTGCCGCCACGGTGACGGACGCGGTCTTCTGCGCCGTCGCGCCGTCGTTGTCGGTGACCGTGAGGGTGACGGTGTAGGTGCCGTCCTCGGCGTAGGTGTGCTGCGCGGTCTTGCCCGTGCCGGCCGGGGTGTCGTCGCCCCAGTTCCAGCTGTACGAGCTGATCGTGCCGTCCTCATCCGCGGAGGCCGAGGCGTCGACCGACACCTTCAGGTCATCGACCGACGAGGTGAACGAGGCCGTAGGTGCCTTGTTCCCGGTGGCGGTGACCGTGTGCGAGACGAAGTCCGTGTCGCCACGGTCGTCCGTCACCGTGAGCTTCACGGTGTAGGTGCCGTCCTCCTCGTACGTGTGCTGCGCGGTCTTGCCGGTGCCGGTCTCGCCGTCGCCGAACTCCCACGCGTACGAGACGATCGTGCCGTCTTCGTCCGTCGAGCCGGAGGCGTCGACGGAGACTGTGCGCTTGTCCATCGCCGCGGTGAACGCCGCGGTGGGCAGTCCGTTCGGCGGCAGCGTGGCGGTCACGCTCTGCGTCGCGGTCGCCGTCGCGCCCGTGTCGTCGGTCACGGTGAGGGTGACCGTGTAGGTGCCTGCAGCCTCGTACGTGTGCTGCGCGGTCTTGCCGGTGCCGGTCTCGCCGTCGCCGAAGCTCCACGCGTACGAGACGATCGTGCCGTCCGCGTCCACCGAGGCGGACGCATCGACGTCGAGCACGAGGTGATCGACGGTGGGCGTGAAGGCCGCCGTGGGCGCCTGGTTCGGCGCGACCGTGACGCTCGTGGTGGCGGTGCTCGCCAGCGAGGTGGCATCCGTCACCTTGAGGGTCACCGTGTAGGTGCCGGCCTCCGCGTAGGTGTGCTCGGCTGTCGCGCCCGTCGCCGTGGTGCCGTCGCCGAAGTTCCACTCGTACGACGTGATGTCGCCGTCGGGGTCGGTCGAACCGGACCCGTCGACGTTCACTGTGAGGTGCGACGTCGTCGCGTCGATGACCGCCGAGGGTGCGCGGCTGATGGGGAGCCGGCCCGTTGCCTGGTAGTGCGTGCGGATCTGATCCTCGGTGAGGACCGTCGGGTACACCGCCGCCTCGTCGAGCGTGCCGGAGATGTAGTTGCTGGACGTGCTGCCGAACGTGCGGTCGGCGCCGATGCGCCAGTAGCCGCGGAGGTTCAGCGCCGTCTGCGTGTCTCCGCTCGCGACCACCTGCGTGTCCACCCACAGCTTCATGCCGTCGGGGCCCTGCGTGGCCACGGCGTGGTGCCACTGGCCGTCGTTGTAGGCCTGCGGCGAGACGATGGACACCTGCGACGCGGCGCGGACGCCGAAGCTGAGCTTGCCGTCGGAGCGCATCACGATGTGCCGGTCGAAGTTGTTGCCCGTGCTGCTCAGACTGCTCGTCGTGTTGCCGAAGCCGATCAGCAGACCACCGCTCTTGGACGTCGTCTTGAACCACACCTCGGCGCTGTACGCCTTCGGCGCGTTCCACGCCTGCTGGGCGACGACCATGGCGGACGAGCCGTTGAACTGCATCGCCGCGTTGCCGGTGACCGCACCGCTCTGGTTGCGCGTCACGGTGCCGGCCTGCGTGCCGGGGGTGCCGCCGCCCGAGAAGTCGTTGATCGTCGTCCCGGTGGTCTCGCTGAGACGCCAGTACAGGTCGGGCTGGTCCGCGACCACCGCCGCGCCGTAGGTGTCGGTGGGCGCGGCCGTCCAGGAGGCGGCGCGGCCGCTCGCGAGGTAGTGCGCCTGGACCTCCGCCTGCGACAGCGCGGTCGGGTAGACCGCCACGTCGTCGATCGTGCCGGACAGGCCGGTGTCGGACGGGCGGTTGGCGAAGCTGCCGGTCTGGTCCGCACCGATCCGCCAGTAGCCCTGGTAGGTCTTCGGTGTGGTGTAGTTCTGGTCGCGGCCCACGCGCTTGCCGTCGACGAACAGCTCCATGCCGTTCGCTCCGACCGTGCCGACGACGTGGTGCCACTGGCCGTCGCGGATCGCGCCCTGGCTGTAGACCGTGCGGTACGACCCGTCGTTGATCGTGAAGTTCACGCGACCCGAGTTGTCCAGGTAGAGGACCCGGTCGGTGTTGCCGCTCGTCGACGTGCCCGTCGCGGAGTCGCCGAAGCCGATGATGCGGCCGCCGCGCGAGCTGGTCGTCTTCACCCAAGCCTCGACCGAGACGCTCGCGGGGGAGGTCTCGACATCCGTCGTCGTCATCTTCGGCGTGCTGCCGCCGTTGGACTGGACGGCGCGGTTGCCGTCGTTGAGCATGGCACCGGCCGCGTTGAGCGACAGGCTCACCGCGTTGCCGGGGGCGTCTCCGACGTCATCCCACAGACGCGTTCCGCTCGTCTCATCGAGACGCCAGTAGTGCGACGGCTCGTCCGCACGCACGACGGCGCGGTAGGCGGAGGTCGGAGCGTCGGAGACCGTGATGTACGGTGACCACGCGCTCCACTGGACGTTGCCGTCGGAGTCCTTGGCGCGAACCTGGTAGCGCACCTCGCTGCCCGGGGTGAGACCCGAGTCGGTGACGCTGAGGCTCGGCAGGCTCCAGAACGTGCTGTCGTCGCGCGTGAACGTCGCGATCCGAACAGAGGGGCTGCGGTAGACGTCGTAGGTGATCTGAGAGCCGTCACGGTCCCACACGCTGCTGAAGTTCACGCGGACGGTGCCGGACTCGTTCGAGTACACCGTCGGCGTGAAGGCCGCGTTGTAGACCGGCGCCGACGCGTGCGGCGAGACGGCGCGCGTGCCGAAGCGGACCAGGCCCTGCTGCGCGATGTTGTTGACGCGCGGGAACTCGCCGCCCAGGACGACGTAGTCCTCGTTGCCCGTCACGGTCCACGCCGCCTGCTGCGCGCTGGTGTAGTTGCCGTAGGCGAGCTCCGGGTACCAGTTCAGCAGACCCGCGTAGGGGAGCCCGGTGTAGTCCCAGCCGTAAGCGTCCTTCTTCGTGGTCATGCCGGTCGGGTAGGTGGTGGAGGCGGTGGCCTTCTGCCAGCGTGTGCGCGGGTTCGTGTCCGGGAAGCCCCCGATCACGGTGCAGTCGTGCTTGTGCGAGACGGTGTAGAGCACGTCGCCCTGCGGGAAGGAGCTGTACGTGTCGCCGAGGCAGTCATTGACCCAGTTGATCTCGCCGGTGTATGGGTCGACGGCGAACTCGCCCTCGAACGTGGCGCCCGACCCGAAGGCGTAGCCCGTGCCGTAGATCTGGTTGCCGTCGGTGCTGAGGCTCGAGATCGCGCCGTTCGCGCCTGCGGCGCGGATCCGACTCGTGGCCGCCCACGGCCCGGCCTCGCCGGTCTCGGCATCCAGCGTCGCCATGCCGTAGGCAGCGGCGCCGTTGACCTGTGTGAACGAGCCCGAGATGACGATCCGCGAGGAGTCGGGAGTCGTCAGCATGTCCCACACGAAGCCGGAGGAGGCAGTCGGTGCCCAGTCGGTCAGCGTGCGGGTCGTCATGTTCCAGGCGGCCAGCTCCTCACGCGGCTGCCCGCCGCTGGAGCGGAAGTTGCCGCCGATGTACACGGTGTCGCCGACGAAGGCGAAGCCACGCACCTGCCCGTCGGTGCGAGGAGCCCAGTCGAGCATGTTTCCGGTCGCGACGTCGAAGGCGACGACGTGTCCACGCGCCTGCCCGTCGACGGTCGTGAAGTCGCCGCCGAAGAACACGGTCTTGCCGTCAGGCGTGGCGCGCACGACCATGCCCTGCGCGTCGAACGAGTGGTTGAAGTTCGGGATCGGGTTGCCCGTGCGGATGTCGAAGGCGAACACGTTGTTCGCGCTGATCTCGCCCGGTCCGCCCGCGGCCACCCCCGGCGGCCGTGCCTTGGAGAAGCTGCCCGTGACGTAGACCGTGTTGCCGACGACTGTCTGGCTCCACACGACGCCGTTGATCTGCCACGTGGGCAGCACGTCGACGGTGACCGTCTCGGGCGCCGCGACCGGCTCATCCGCCGCGGATGCCGCCTGCACCGGGAAGGCGACGAGCGCCAGAGTGGCGACGGCGGTCGCTGTGGTGGTCAGCACGGCGAGCATGCGACGGAATCGGGACGCGCTTCGGGCCTTGCGTGTCATGGACGTTCCTCTGGTCGGTGTGGAGAAGGTGATGGGCGGGCGCTGCGCGGTCATCTTCAGCTCAGCTCCCCGCGGAAGACGGCGGAGGTGTGGACGTCGTCGAAGTCGACGACGAGGACGACGGAGTCCCGAGCGGCGGCCGGGACCGCGAAGGCGTAGACGGCCGTCGCGGTCTTGCCGGGCGCGAGCACTCCGGAGAAGTCCACGACATCGGCCTCGGCGGCGTACACCTTCGGCAGTGCGCCGCCGGCGGCGTCGAGGAGCGTCGGGACGACGGTGCCGAGGTCGATCGGCTCGGAGGAGCCGTTCTTGAGTGTCAGCGTGATGCGCGCGTACTCACGGCCGGGGAAGCTGCCGGGGCCCTTCGCCGTCTCGGCGGCGAAGGTGACCTCGGAGATCTTCAGCGAGACGCCGTCCGAGTAGCCGACCGTCCCGGTGACCGGTGCGGGCTTCGCGCTCACGGTCGGCGTGCGGTCGCTGCCGTCGCGGCCGACCTTCGGCACGGGCTGATCGGATTCCACGTCCGCAGAGCCCGACGGCGTCGGACCCGGCACGGCCGGTGCGCTCGGCGCGGATGTCGACGTCTCCGATGCGACGGGCGCTGGCGCGCCCTGCTCTTCCTGCGTTGCCGCGCACGCGGTCAGCCCGGCGCACAGTGCCAGCGCCGCGATCGTCGCGCACGCTCGAACAATCCTCATGATTGTCGGTCCCCAGTTCCCCTAGCTGGAGCTGCGATCGATCCACCCCATGTGGACATCGCACATCGCGCCATCCCCATGGCGCACCCCAGAACTCCTGCATTCTATGGGAGCGAATGGGCGCGCCACCAGGGTGGCTGAGCGGATCTTGAGGGAGAATTCAGCTTCTCAGTGCACTCAGGATGCCGTCGGCGTACTGCCGGGCGGAGAACCGCTCGGCCACTGTGCGGGAGTCGTCCAGCGCCTGAGCTCGCCGAGTCGCCCAGTCATCCGCGACGGCGGCGATGCCCTCAGCAAGCGCGGCGGCGTCATCGGGCGCGACGAGTTCCGCGCTGGTTGAGCCGCCGGCGGCTTCGGGCAGGCCTCCGACGCGGCTCACCACGGCCGGACGGGCGGCCAGCGCGGCCTCGACGGCGGTGTTCCCGAACGGTTCGTCGACGGTCGACGGGATGAGGACGATGTCGTTCCGTGCGAGATCGTCCCAGACGGAGGGCTTGAACCCGAGGAAGGTGACGCGATCTTCG
>Ga0182743_1001523_pt1 | contig 22378 bp, 19 predicted proteins | sample eDN3rd30CKraftOP_FD_128522 | JGI IMG/M metagenome (GOLD analysis project Ga0182743, IMG submission 128522) | Enriched Organic Plus compost microbial communities from Emeryville, California, USA - eDNA 3rd pass 30_C Kraft OP (version 2) (version 2) ... | reverse complement strand
CGTGATCTGGAAATTTTGCATGGCGCTGACGATCAGCACGCCGAGTCCGCGCGGTGCACCGAACCATTCGCCGAGGATAGCGCCGATGACGGCGGGCGGAGCGGCCATTCTAAGCCCGGTGAGGAAATGGGGGATTGCTGAAGGGATCAGCAACCGAAGTAAGGTTCGGCCCCGTGAAGCCCCGAACGCCTGAAAAAGGTCGTGACGCGCGCGCGGAGCGGCGTGCAAGCCGGCGTTCACCGAGACGTAGATGACGAAGAAAACGTTGAGCGCCGCCAGCGCCACAGGCGCGGCACCGTGGCCGAGCAGGACGATGAACAACGGCCCCAGCGCGATAGGCGGCGTGGCGTTGATGACCGCAGCCGTGATGTCGGTGGTGATCCGGCTCGCCGGCATAAGCGCCACGAGGGCCGCTCCGGCCAAACCTGCCGCCGCACCCACGAGGTATCCAAGGAACACAGCCTCGGCCGTAGCGGCCAGTGCTCTGCCATAAAGGGCAAGCCGCGACGGACTGGCTGCAAAAACGACGATCTCGCTTATGCTCGGCCAGGTGGAGCCGACCAGACGATAGGTGCCGATGACCTCCCACGCCGCCAGCAGCAGCAGAACGCCAAGCGTCCCGTGGGCCATGCTCCGCGCTCTGTCTGAAAGCACCATTCAGGCCGCCCTGACTTCTTCGGCGAGTCCGCGCAGCGCATCGGTTAGATCGTCGCAGAGGTGGTGGAATTCGGCGCTGCGGGTCATCTCTCGCGTACGCGGCCTGCCGAAAGGAACGTCGACCACGCGCAGGATTCGTCCGGGGCGGCCGCTGAGGACGACGATACGGTCGGCCAGGTACAGCGCCTCGTCAACGGAGTGTGTGACCAGCACTGTCGTAATCGAGTTCTGCTGCCAGATCCGCTGCAATTCGCCGTTCAGGTGCCGCCGCGTCACCGCGTCAAGTGCGCCGAATGGCTCGTCCAGCAGAAGCACGTCCGGCTTGAGCGCCAACGCCCGCGCGATCGAGGCCCGCTGGCGCATACCACCGGAAAGCTGCTTTGGTCGGGCTTCAGCGAATTCGCTTAGCCCCACCAGGGAGAGAAGCTCGTTCACGCGTGCATGGTCCACCGCAAGCCCAGCCAGGCGAAACGGTAGCGCGACGTTATCGGAGATCGATAGCCAAGGCAGCAGCGCATGATCCTGGAAAGCCACGCCGAGCCTGTGGGAGCGGGCCAGTTCGGCAGCCGGGCGATTCTCGATCTCGATGATTCCGCTGCTGGGTTCCTCCAAAGCAGCCATCAGGCGAAGGAGCGTACTCTTGCCGCAACCGCTAGGCCCCAGCAAAGCGACGAATTCACCGTCCGCGACATCGATGCTGATGCTATCGAGCGCCGCGACCGGTCGACCCTTGAGGTCGAAGGACTTGCTGACGCCACGGATGGAAATAGCGGCTGAATGAGATGCCCTGCCCCCGGTCTGTTCAGATGGATGCATGGGCTTCTTCAACGATCGAAAGGTCGATGATGGATTCCGGCTCGGGCAGCTTGTCCCTGCCCGTCGCGCGGGCCGCCGCGTACATCGGACCTGCGATCTCATCCAGATCAAGCGCCAGCAGCTTGCGGCCATCACCGGCCACCGTCAGAGGAATCTGCGCCTCGGCCTGCCGAGTCTGCTGGTCTATATCGAGACCGTAGTCTACGCCGAATTCCTCGACCGATAGCTTCGCGGCATAGGCGGGATCCTTGTCGTTGTCGATCGTTCCGCGGATCACAGCGCGCGTGAAACCAACGACATCGGCCCGCCGGCTCTTGATGAAGTCGCGCTTGGCGAAAAGCACTGCGCCGTAGCTGCGATAGCCGAGATCGTCGAAGCTCACGAAATGGAAGTCTTTACCGCGAACCATCCCCATCTGCTCGAGCACAACGGCCTCGTTAGTGCTGAAGCCCGTGAAGCCATGCGCTTCTCCAGCCAGCAGCGGCTCGGGCGAGTAACCTGCGGGCACCATTTCCCAGTCGTTTGGCAAGCCGTTCAACGCGAGGGTCGCCTCGATGGAACTGCGCTGGCTGGCGCCCTGGGCCAGGATTCGCGTTCCCACGATGTCCTTTGGTTCAAGGATCGGTCGTGCCGGCATCGAGAGTATACCGAGAGGCGCGCGTGGGAAGGTGGCGGAGAAAGCGACCATATCGTTCCCCTGGATAACCGCGTCCAGAAACGGGATCCAAGCTGAATAGCCGATGTCGTCCGCACCTGCCGAAACGCTGACCACCGGCTGCGGGGTGTTAGGCCCCCCCGCGGACACAGCAATCTCAAGCCCCTCCTCTGTAAAATAGCCCTTCTTGGTGGCGATCCACAAAGCCCCATACTGGACGTTCTTGATCCAGTTAAGCTTCACGTTCAACCGTCTGGGATCATTTGCGAACGCGGTACGGGGCGCAAGCCCGGCTATCGATCCTGCCACGGTCGCGGCCGCCGCCCCGAGCAAAACGCGTCGATTCAGTTTCATGGCTTACTCCTTTGTCCGTTGGAGCGGCTGTGAGAATGTGATGGCAAGTCGAACACCCAGGGACGCAGACCCGCCGGGATACATCAGAATGGTATCTCACCCTTGACCGACGTGCGCCAGATCAGCCGCCGGTAGAGGTCGCGATCATATTCTGTCGCGCTGTGCATGGTGGTCCGATTGTCCCATATGACCACATCGCCCGGCCGCCACTTCAGTGCGATCTGGTTTTCAGTGGCCAAGACAGCAGCGAAGAGCTGGTCAAGCAGCTTGCGGCTCTCCGCATGATCCATCCCCTCGATGCCGACAATGCAGTCGCCACCCAGGTATAGCGACTTGCTACCTGTCAGAGGATGCGTCCGCACGAGCGGATGGACGACGTCAGGTACCTGTTGCCGCTGCGCATCCGTCAGAGCGGTGGTGACCGCGTTGTCCTTCATGTAGTTGGCGTTGCCGGTGCGCATATAGACGTAGCTATGCACGGCCGTCTTGCCGTCGATACGCGCTTTCAGTTCCGGATCAAGCCGGTTGTAAGCCTGCTCCGTGCTGGCAAAGAGCGTGTCGCCGCCCTCGGGAGGAGTCTCCACGCCGTGGAGCAGAGTGTAGGCGGTCGGCCGCGCGAGATAGGACTGGTCAGTGTGCCATCCGAAACCATCCTTAGGGTTGCCGATTGGCTTGCCGTCCTCGACGATGTTGGAGATCACGTAGATCTCCGGCACTTCCTCCATCCTGTATTGATCGAGCACATGGTATTCGAGCTCACCACAGAAGCGGCTGAGTTCACCAAACTGCTGCGGGGTCAGGGACTGCCCGTGGAAAACGACGACACCATGACGGCAAACCTCTGACAGGAAGGTTTCGGGGCTGCAGCGGCCCGAAAGCTCCCCCAGGTCAAAACCATCTACTTCGCCGCCGAAGCTCCCGGCCAATGGACGCACCTCGAAAGGAACGTCACGTGTCTCAGTCGCCAATGCGATCGCCATTTCCTGCCACCTGTTTGTAAAGGAACCTTGGCTGATATTGGCGACTGGATGGCTCGCATCAAGCAGAGAATCTCTAGCTGGAAAATGCCGAAATTAGTTCATTTCTGGACAGCGTCCCGCGCAAGGGCGGCCTGGATGTGATCGATGAGCGCGGCGGCAGCACCGGAAAGATGCCTCGACCGGCGGACACTGAGGACAAGTTGTTGAGGCTGCACGTGGCGATCGACCACCGGCACGAATACGACACCGGCGTCTTCTGCGGGGTTGAGCGGTGCAAGATACTTCGACACAAGGGCTATGCCGATCCCCGCTGAGGCCATGCTGCGCATCATCTCGTAGGAAGTAGTCGAAACGACTATGTTCGGTTGCGCAATCGCCCTTCCAAACACCCGGTCATATTGCAGCCGTAGATCGGAATTCGGCGCGGGCATTACCAGCGGGTACTGGACACAATCAATGAGACGCACCTTCTCGCGGCCCGCCAGAGGATGATCTTCCCGCATCATCGCATAGGTTGTGCGCTCAAGCCGCGTCACCTGCAGAAGATCGGGCATTCGAGGAGGGTTAAAGGTCATTACCACTTCGACCACGTCCTTGAACAGCAGATCCACCAACGCTGGCGACGGCGCAACCGTGATATCGAACGTGATACCGGGGAGCTTTCTGTGGAACTCCGCAAGAAGCGTGGGAACGAAGTCGCGGCTGAAGGTCTCCGGCACTCCGATGCTCACATTGCCCCGTCGGAGCCCTTTCAGGTCACTGACCTTCTCGACCGCGCGTTTCATCTCGCGCATCATCGCGCGGGCATGTAGCAGTACCGCCTCGCCCGCTGCGGTAAGCCGCAGACTGTTGCGCCCGCGTCGCCGCTCGAAGAGCTGGGCTTCGAGGGCATCTTCAAGTTGTACGATCTGCCGGTTGACTGCAGAAGCCGCGATATTCAGCACCTCAGAGGCACGGCGGAACGAGCCGGTTTCGGCTACAGCAATGAAATAGCGGAGGGCGGTTGGATTAAGGATCATAATGGAAACATTCCTGCCGGTCGCCGTCGATGCGCCTTAGAAGCCGCTGTTCGGCGAAACTGAACCTTTTTCGTTTCGGTAATGCGTAGAATTTCAGAGGTACCAATCATGCCCGTCCAGCCGAAACAAGCGCCCGCCAACTCAAAGGCCGGTGAGCTTCAGTCATGTCGGGATGGGCGGGAGACCGGCTTTGTTCCACGCTTGGCGAGCCAGCCGGGTAGTCTCGCGGCCTCTTAAGCCGTGAAAGACGGGAGGCTTGTGCCGCGCCAGCGCGGCGCCCTGCCATTACGCCGGTAAAGGTGAACCTCCCGTCGGAAGTCTCGTATTTTTCCGTTGTTGCCAGACGCTCCCTGCACGCGTGTAAATCCGTGCAAGAGATGTGCAAGGCTTAATTTCGGCCGCCACTCCAAGCAGGAGAGTTTCTTACCTGTTGTTTTTCTCGGAGGTTTTGGCAGGGGCAACAGGGCTCGAACCTGTGACCTGCGGTTTTGGAGACCGCCGCTCTACCAACTGAGCTATACCCCTAGATACGCCTTGGCAGCGAACCTGGAGGCTCCAATAAAGTCACCGGCGCGGATTTGCAATTCCGTTTTTCTTCTCTATGCGCATGGTCCCCTTTTATGAGGCTGTGACCATGCTGATGCATGAAAAAGATATGGCGTCGATCCGCGAGTACCGGCACCGGATGCGCCTCGCCGGCCGCTGGGGCGCCTGCTTCGAGGTCGCCTGTTTCGTGGAGTACCAGTTCGGCTGGAAGAGACGGGATGGCGTCTATCAGCTTGCAGACGGTACGCCCGTATTCAAACATGCCTGGAACGAAACGCCCGATGGCTGGATTGTGGATGGCACGGCTGACCAGTTCTTCCACGGCGGCGACATCGAGACGATTGCACCCGGAAGCGCGAGCCACGGCCTTTATCGTGAAACCTACACAATAGCCCACAACCCCGCCATGACACCGTGGCTGCGTGAGCGGCCGTGGCCGGGAGAGCCGGATGACTCCTTCTGGAACCGTCTCTACCGGGAGAAACGGTTGGGACCAGGCTGGTGGCTTGCGGACGTCGACGCCCGAACAGCTTACGCATCGTGGCTGTCCGCCGGGGCGGAAACCTATCCGCTGTTCCGCGCCAAGCTGGAGGAGTATCGGGCACTCGGCTACGCCATCTGAAACGAAAAGGGCCTCGCGGTGTCCCGCGAGGCCCCTTGAAGGAGGCTTGTCGCGCTCTTATTCCGTGATGGATGCGACGATACCGGAACCGACGGTACGTCCGCCTTCGCGGATGGCGAAGCGCAGCTTCTCCTCCATCGCGATCGGCACGATCAGCGCCACGTCAACCGACAGATTGTCGCCCGGCATCACCATCTCCGTGCCTTCCGGAAGCGTCACGATCCCCGTCACGTCCGTCGTGCGGAAGTAGAACTGAGGACGGTAGTTGGTGAAGAACGGCGTATGACGGCCGCCCTCTTCCTTCGTCAGGATGTAAACTTCCGCCTTGAACTTCGTGTGCGGCTTCACAGAGCCCGGCTTGCACAGAACCTGCCCGCGCTCCACGCCCTCGCGGTCGATGCCGCGCAGCAGCGCGCCGATGTTGTCGCCCGCCTGGCCCTGGTCCAGAAGCTTGCGGAACATCTCCACGCCCGTCACCGTCGTCGAAGCCGTCGGGCGGATGCCAACGATCTCCACCGTCTCGCCGACCTTGACCACGCCGCGCTCCACGCGGCCCGTCACCACCGTCCCGCGGCCCGAGATCGAGAACACGTCCTCGATCGGCATCAGGAACGGCTGGTCAACCGGACGCTCAGGCGTCGGGATGTAGCGGTCGACCTCCGCCATCAGCTTGCGAACCGCGTCCTCGCCGATCTCCTTGTTGCGGTCCTCAAGCGCGCAAACCGCAGAACCCGCAACGATCGGAATGTCGTCGCCGGGGAACTCGTAGCTCGACAGAAGCTCGCGAACCTCAAGCTCGACAAGCTCAAGAAGCTCGGCATCGTCAACAAGGTCGACCTTGTTCAGAAACACAACGATCGACGGAACGCCGACCTGCCGGGCAAGCAGGATGTGCTCCCGCGTCTGCGGCATCGGGCCGTCAGCCGCCGAAACCACCAGGATCGCGCCGTCCATCTGCGCCGCACCCGTGATCATGTTCTTCACATAGTCCGCGTGGCCGGGGCAGTCCACATGCGCATAGTGACGGGTCTCCGTCTCGTACTCAACATGCGCCGTCGAGATCGTGATGCCGCGGGCCTTCTCCTCAGGCGCAGCGTCAATCTGGTCATAGGCCTTGAACTCGCCGAAAAACTTCGTGATCGCAGCCGTCAACGACGTCTTGCCATGATCAACGTGACCAATCGTCCCAATGTTCACATGCGGCTTCGTACGCTCAAATTTACCTTTGGCCATATCTCTTTCCTTGGGCACTAAGCACAGGTGGGTTTCGAATGCGGGCGATTAACCGCAATGGCCGCAAAAGACAAGAGGCATGGCCCGGATGGGCTCAAAGGCGGGCACATGACTTGCCCGCGCTACCAAATTTTCCCCTCGCACAGTCTATTTTCGGGAGTAAAGAATGCTCGCGACAAGCCCTATCACGACAAGGCCCACCACCGCTGCCGTGGCGCCCGGATTGTCCCGAACGACACGCTCCGCCTGCCGCACGCCTCTGCGCGCCGTGGGCAGGAAACGCGACATGCGCTCGGAAACCTCGTCGTAGAAATCATGCGTCCACTCGCGCGTATCGCCATAGGCGTGCTCACCCAGCCTGGACGCCCTGCCCGCGAGCCGCGCTATTTCATGACGGATGCCATCCAGTTCCGCCTCGATAGCACCCCTGCGGCCGTTGCGATGCCCGTAGATGGAAAACATGGGAACCCTCCTTGGATCGGGGTCGGGAAACGCCCTTCCCTCTCCCTTGGTTCCGTGCCCTCGAGCTTGCACGCCCCGTGCGGCGGCGATTGCCATGAACTGGCAGGTTCGCCGTCAACCGCCTATGATGACCTACTCTTTGACGGTATCGCGGCATACCGGTACGACCTGAATTGAAAACTTGCGAGGTTCAGCGGCTTGGACACGATTGACAGACGAGAGCGGACCGGAGGACGGCCCAAACTGCTCCTTCCGATCTACCAGAGCATCGCGGACAAGCTGGAAAGCGAGATTGTAGCCGGCCAATTGCCTGTCGGCGACAAGCTCGAATCCGAAGTGGAATTGTGCGGACGTTTTGGAGCGGGGCGGCACACGATCCGCGAAGCTCTTCGCGTCCTTCGCGACAAAGGGATGATCGAGCGTACGCCCGGCCGCGGGTCGGTTGTGATATCAAGGAATCCGGAGCCGAGGCGCTACACGCAGAATGTCAGCACACTCAACGAGCTTTTGCGCTATCCGGAAGGCGTGAAGCGCCGGCATATCAGCACTGGCGAGTGCCGAATCAAACCCGAAGTTGCCGCCGTGCTAGGGTTGAAGCCCGGTAGCCGCTGGATGCGAATCAGCGGCGTTCGAGAGCTTGAAGGCATGGCCACACCCATCGGCTGGTTCGACATCTACATGGCGCTCGAATTCGCCAGCCTGGTTCAGAACAAAGATATAGAAACGATGACCTTGCACGAGGAGATCGAGCGCAATTTCGGCGTCCAGATCGAGCGGGCCAAAGTCGATATGTTCGTGACACGCATACCGGCCGATATTGCCGATCATCTCAAATGCGAGCCTGAAGCGCCTGCGCTAACGACAGTGCGTCGCTATCATTCTTCGACCGGCGATGTGGTTCAGGCGTCGATCGCCATGCATCCGGAGAAACGCTACACCTACTCGATGGAATTCGTACGGTCGGATTGACCGGCGACATGCGGGTTTCGCCGATGCAGGCGAGCCGCTTGCCAGCCGTTCATTCTGTAGTTGTATCTATCTATCGGACGCGCCGAAATTATAGAGCTGCGCGGGGTTGTCGACCAGGACCGCCTGCATCGCTTCGTCCCCAAGCCAATCGAACAAGCGTTGAAGCAGGGTGACAGGTCCCGGCTCCGGGTTCGTGTAGCCCGGATGCGGCCAATCGCTGCCCCAGACGAGACGCGACCGAGCCGCCTCCGCCAGCGCGACAGCAATCGGCTCGCAATTTTCGGCATCCCTGTGCTCGGAAATCCGGTATGCGCCGGAGAGCTTGCACCAGGCAAGCCCTTCCCGAAGCAGTTCCACAAGCATACCGAATCCCTCCGAGGCCAACGCCAGCGGCGCCGGTATGTGGCCGAAATGGTCGAATACGAGCGGGAGACGTGTCCTGCGCAGCGATGGCGCAAGTTGCGGCAGCGTGCGGCAATCGATGAGAAGCTGGATATGCCAGCCAAAAGGACGAATCAGGTCGGCGACACGTTCGATCTCGGCTGCGTCCGGTCCGCCAGAGAAAAGCAGATTGAAGCGCACGCCACGCGCCCCTCGCGCATTCATCGCCGCTATATCGGCTTCCGTGAAGCTGCCATTCACGACTACGACGCCCCTTGCTTCTTTACCAAGAGCATCGAGCGCATCCAGCGTGCAGCTATTATCGAAACCATAGACGCTCGGCTGGACAATGACACTTCTGGTCAGGCCCATGCGCGACTGGAACAGATGGAAATCCGGCAACAACGCATCGGGCGGCGTGTAGCTGCGATCCGGCGCGAAAGGATAGCGCGCAGCCGGTCCGAAGATATGGAAATGGCAGTCGCAGGCGCCGACAGGCATGTGCGGTATCGGCGCCTTTCCGGTCATGCTCACGCCTGGGCTTTCTTCACCAGTTCCACAGTTCCTGCCCGTCCGTTGACGCGCAGGATATCTCCCGTATGGAACTGCTCCGTCGGGTCCATGTCGGTGTCGGCCACCAGGGGGACCTTCCCCATGATGCAGCCGCTGACAATCACGCTGTTGGAGCGGTGGACAACGATTCCGGCAGGCGCGGAACCGTTGCGAACCATTTCGCCGACTTTCCACGCCGTGCCCTGGCCGCCCGACGGCGCCTTGAATACGAATATCCGGCCGGTGATCGACTGCCCGTCCAGTTCGGGATCACCAACCGTGAGGCGTCCCGTGTTCCAGTCCACGCCACCGAAGAAGGTGAACGAGCGCGGCAGCACCAGCGCCTCGCCTTCGACTTCGCCCTGAAGCCCGCGTCCCTTTATGCTTACCATTCCCGCCTCCCCTGTACCCGCGGCGAACCATCGTTGCGGCCGGTTACTGCCGCGTCGATGCACCGCTCCACCGTGCGAAGCTCCGATTGCATGCCGAAGCCGCGAACATATTTCACCATCTTGGCTGAATCGCAGACGATGCGCTTCAATCCGTGCTTCTCGACGAGATCGCGGGGGGACATGAACATGAGGCTGACGCCGTAGAGGATTTCACCGCCGGCGGCCTCGATCTGCTTGTCCCACCCCATAGATTCGATGATTGCCTTGTATTGCGGACCCGTGAAAATCCAAAGACGCACGCCATCCTTGACGCGCCTTCCTTCCAGCGCGGCAAGGATGCGTGGAAACTCGTCCAGCTCGATATGGTGTCCGCCGAACGCAACGAGATCGATCTCGCCTTCCGGCACCGAGAGGTCGCGATAGGACTGGAGCATATCTTCCTGCGTGACCGTGATCTCGCGGCTGATGCCATTCGGCATGGCCTCCTCGAGCGTCCTCGCCTCCGGGGTAAGACCGACGATATGGTACATCTCCAGCGTCGAAAGCGTCACCATGCTGACTTCAAAGGTCTGGCGGTTGCCCATTCCGCCGAAAGGCTTCAGGTCGAGGAAAACCGGAATCTCGTTAGGGGCAGGCAGATGCTTGCCGACAGCATAGCCCAGAGCACTCCAGTCGACCGAATATTCGACCTCGGCCGCCACCTTTACCGCGACGGTGCCGTACCGATTCTCCTTGAGACGTACGCCCATCAGCGGCACGCGCCCGGCGAGAGCGTTCATCAATCCCCCGACCGTTCCGTCGAGATTGCTGCGTGCGCCGAAGCATGAATTGGCGACGATGGCGGACCCTTGCCACGACACCTGCTCGCCAAACTGAGGCATGCGATAGGGCAAGCTCGAATAAGTGGGTATCGCGCCCATGCGCAGATGCGCCTTCAGATAACGCTGCTGCTTCTCGATCAGCTCCGGCGGGGAATAGAAATGTTCTGGCCGATACATTTCCGTGGCCAGGAAAGAGCTCTTGGTAAAGACCCGGAATTTGCCGCCGCGCTCCACGAGGGCCTCGGCCGTCTCAAGACCGAAATCCCCGTTCATCGCAAAGTCGATACCTGCCGACGCCTCGGCGAGCGCGACCATGCGCTCGGCGCCGTAGAATTCGCCGACCTGCACCTGATACTCCATTGCCTCTCGGGCAACGTCACCGTAGTCGCCGCGCAAGAGCCGACGGTCTTCTTCTTCCAGCTTCATATGCGAGCACCCTCCCCTGAAACTGCGTCTGATGTCGCGGCGGATATTATCCGGATATTTTTCGTTCACAAGAGCGATCAGCAGTTGCCAGCCGAAAATATCCGGATAATATCCGCCAACCTTTTCCACTGTGGAGCCACATGAATGCCGCGTATCGCCTCCGTGTCTTTTGCCGTTTGCCGCGTACCGCTCGACAAGGTCACGTCATTTTCGACGCGCACGGTCACCGCGCGGGAATATTGCCTTGTAAAGGTGGTTTCCGACGATGGCGCGGAGGGCATCGGCTTCTGCTACGGCGGCCACAAGGCCGCGAGGATCGTTGCTGTCGCGATCGAGGACCTTCTTGCACCGCTTCTCATTGGGCAGGATTCCCTCGAGGTCGAGCGCCTGTGGGAGGTTATGTACCGTGCGGCGCTGCTGCATGGCCGGGCGGGCAGCGTCATGCGCGCCATCAGCATCCTCGATAACGCGATCTGGGATCTCAACGCCAAGTCCGCCGGACTTCCGCTTTACCGCTATCTGGGCGCAGCCGCAAAGGACACCGTTCCTGCCTATGCAAGCGGTGGCTACTATGTCGAGGGCAAAACGAATGAAGGGCTTGCGGCAGAGCTTGCCGGTTACGTCGCCCAGGGTTTCGATGCCGTCAAGGTCAAGGTGGGCCAAGGCGACCCGCGTTCCGAAGGTGAACGGCTGCGCGTTGCCCGCGAGGCCATCGGGCCGGATGTCCTGCTCATGCTCGACGCCAACAATGCGTGGAGCGATCTTCCGACTGCCCTCGCCTACATGCGCGCATACGAGCCGAGCAATCCCTATTGGATCGAAGAGCCGTTCAGCCCGGACGACATCGAGAACCATGCCCGTCTCGCACGGCTCACACCCGTCCCTGTCGCTACCGGAGAGATCGAGGCCGGACGCTGGCGCTTCAAGGAGCTGATGGACAAGGGCGGCGCCCAGATTCTCCAGCTCGACGCGTGCGTCTGTGGCGGCATCAGCGAGTTCCGCCGTATCGCGGCAACCGCCGACAGCTACGGCGTGACACTTTCGCCGCACTGGTTCCACGACCTGCATGTCCATCTTGTCGCTGCATTCCCGAATGCGCGCTACGTGGAGTTCTTCCCCGACGATCAGGTGTTGAACTTCCGCAGGCTGGTGGACCGGCAGCTCGAGTTCAAGGACGGCCGGCTGATCCTGCCCACGGCGCCGGGCCTTGGCTTCGGCTTCGACGAGGAGGCCGTGAGCGGTTACGGCGGGGCTTGGGCGACAATTGCCACCTGAGCCCGCACATCGTCGATGGACGATCGAGCGGCTTATGCCCAATAATAATAGTTGACTAGGCAACTAATATAACTAGTCTTGACGGTCGGAGGATATTGCCGATGCAAATTTCAAGTATCGAGGCTGTGGCCGTCACATGCCCTCTGGGTCGCCAGTATCGGTCGAACCAGATGCGCCGCCGGGCACGAGACATCGTGGTTACGAAGGTGAGAACCGAGGACGGCGTCGAAGGCGTCTGCTTCAACGCGGTTTCCGGCACGTCACCGAAGGATGTCGCCGATGTCATCCACAACGAGCTTGCGCCGCGGCTAGTCGGGCGCGACCTCTTTGACATCGAGCGCAATGTCGAGCTGGGCTACCGTGCAACCTACCGCTATCAGCGAGACCTGCGCATCAGCGCCCGTGCCCGCGCCTGTGTGGACAGCGCTCAATGGGACGCTATCGGCAAGGCCGTCGGCCAGCCGCTTCATCGCCTTTGGGGCGGGCATTCGGATCCGCTGCAGGTCATAGTGTGGGGCGGGCTGGTCGAGGAAGACCGCTCGCTTTCCGACTATGGCCGCGAGATGGAGCGCATCCGCGAATCGGGCGCCATGGGCTGCAAGTTCAAGGTCGGCTACCTTTCGGGAATGTCCCCGGCAGAGGATGCAGAGCGCATCAAGGTCGCGCGCAAGGCGGCGGGTCCCGACTTCCTGATCATTGCCGATGCCAATCAGGGCTGGAGCGCCGCCGAGGCGATCGATTTCGCGCGCCGAGTCGAGGATGTCGATCTGCTCTGGATCGAGGAGCCCTGCCGCTGGGCCAATGACGTGCGTGAAATGGCGCGCGTGCGCGCTGTTACCGGCGTTCCCGTCGCTGGCGGACAGGTCGAGGTCAGCGCAGAGCGTTGTCGGGATATGATGGTCGAGGGCGCGATCGATGTCTGCAATTTCGATGCGACATGGGGCGGCGGGCCGACGGTTTGGCGCCGCGTGGCCGGCATGGCCGCGGCCTTCGGGGTCAAGATGACCCAGCACCAGGAAGCCCAGTATGGCGGCCATCTGGTCGCGTCGGTCAGCAATGCCGGCCCGGTCGAGCTCTATCCACCGGATCTCGATCCTCCCTACTTCGAGATGTTCCTCAATCGCCCGCAAGCCAAGGACGGCTATCTGACGCTGCCGGAGGGAGCAGGCTGGGGCATGGAACTCGATTGGAGCTTCATCGAACGGTATCGGGTCGGGTAAGCCCATGACTGACACGACGCTACATCGCGCCGGGCCGACCTTCGTCGAACCGACATTCCGTGAGCGGCTGTTTCTTCAGGGCGGCCCCGTCAGCAAGTTGCTGGTCGGATTGCTTGTCCTGATACTTGCCGTCCTGACGCTTTATCCGTTGGGAATGCTGCTTTACGGCAGCATCAGCACGGTTCCGCCGGGAGAAGTCGGAACCTACAATTTGGTTGGCTACGCCAAGCTGCTTCGCTGGGATGCGCTGGGCGTGTTGACGACGACAGTTGTTATATCGCTCGTCAAAACCGTCATCGGTGTCGGCCTCGCGATCCTGCTCGCCTGGATCGTGACGCGCACCGACACGCCCTTTCGTGGCACGCTGGAAATTCTGATCACGATCCCGTTCTTCGTCCCGCCGATCCTCACGGCGCTCGGCTGGTCTATGCTCGGCAACCCGCAAGTCGGCACGATCAACCTTGCGTGGCGGTGGCTTACCGGCGTCGATTGGCCTCTCATCAACGTCTATTCGCATGGCGGCATAGTCTGGCACCTCATCCAGTACACCGTGCCGTTCACCTTCCTGCTGATCGTCGACAATTTCCGGGCCATGGACCCGGCGCTGGAGGAATCCAGCCGCATGTCGGGTGCCAGCCGCATCCAGACTTTCTTCCGCGTCACGCTGATGCTGATGCTGCCGATCGTGACAAGCGTATTCATCCTGTCGTTCATCCGCGGCATCGAGGCATTCGAGTCGCCGCTGTTCTTCGGCCTCCCCGCCAACATCAAGGTTGTCACGACTGAAATCTATCAGGCAATCAATCATCAGGCCGTGCCGGATTACCAGTACGCCACAGCGGTCGCGATGGCGGTCATGGCCCTCATGCTGCTGCTCGTTTTCTGGCAGTGGCGCACATTGGGCAGCCGCCGCTTCGAGACGGTGACCGGCAAGGGCTTCACGCCGCGCATCACGCCTCTCGGCCGCATGCGCTGGGTTGCCTTCGCATTTGGCATCCTCGTGTTCCTGCTGTTCGTCGTGGCGCCCGTGGGCCAGCTCGTGGCGAGTTCGTTCTATCGCTATTACGGCTTCTACTCCGTCGACATGCTGACGATGGAGAATTACGTCGCTGTCTGGAACAATACGCGCTTCTGGCGCGCGCTTGGGAACACCACGCTTCTTGGACTGGTGGGCGCCACAGCCACGATGATCCTCGGCAGCATGGTCGCCTACATCGTCGTGCGCACGAAAATGCCGATCAGACGGCTCATCGACCTGCTTGCATGGCTGCCCTGGATGATGCCCGGCATCGTGGTCGGACTGGCCTTCCTGTGGGGTTTCGCGGTGCTGCCGAACTGGGTCGCGATCTACGGGACGCTATGGGCGCTGCTCATCGCCTATCTGACTCTCGGCACGCCGCTCGCCGTACGCGTGATGAACGGCGCTCTTTCGCAACTTTCCTACGACCTGGAAGAATGTTCGAGGGTGCACGGCGCAAGCTGGCTCACCACCTTTCGCAAGATCCTGATCGCACTGACGTTGCCGGCTTTCTCCGTCGGCTGGGTGCTGACCTTCTTCATGGTCTTGCGCGAGGTGAGCGCGTCCGTCCTGCTGTTCTCCGTCGGCAACGAGCCTCTCTCCATCGTCATCCTGAGACTTTGGGAAGAAAGCAAGACGGGAGAAGTCAGCGTCATCGCGCTGTTCATGCTCGCATTGGTCATCGGCCTGCGGATTATCCACCTCATGCTCGTGCGAAGACTGTTTCGCACGCTCTAGTCGCCGCAATTCCAAGGGAGGAAGCCATGAAACGCATAGTAAACCTTATCGCAGCAACAATATTGACCTCACTGGTGCCTGCAGTTGCCATTGCCCAGACGGCCGAAGAAAAGGCCGAATGGGAGCGCGTCGTCGAAGCCGCCAAGAAGGAAGGCACTGTGACGATGTACAGCGGCCAGATGGGTGTTCCCTATCATCCCGAGATCGCCCGGTTATTCACCGAGAAATACGGCATCAAGGTCGAGATACTGGAAGCCCGTGCCAGCGAATTGCAGGAACGCATCCGCACCGAGCAGACGACTAACCGCGTGGTTGGCGACTTCTCGCACAATGGCGGCTCATCCGGCGCATTCCTTGAGGAATCGGGCTTCTATCAGCCGCATGGCTGGATGCCCAACCTCTCCAAGCTGAAGAAGGAATTCGCGACCAACGGCACCCAGTTTGCGATCTACGTGCAGCCCTACGGCATCCTGGTCAATCCGAACCTCGTGAGCGAGGCGGACATGCCCAAGAGCTGGCAGGATCTGCTCGATCCCAAGTGGAAGGGCAAGATCCTCGCCGACGACTTCCGCGCCCTCGGCGGCGGCAGCGCCTTTTTCAACGTGACCTATCGCACGCTGGGACGCGAGTTCCACGAAAAGCTGGCCAAGCAGGACATCGTTTTCAGCCGCCAGATTCGCGACAATCCGCGTCGCGTGGCGCGCGGCGAATATGCCATCTACATTCCTCTTTCCGTGGCCGACATGCTGCTCAATGAGGGGCTCCCGCTGAAGGCGGTGATGCCTGAAGAGGGCTTGCCCTTCATCACCTACGACGTTGCGGTGTTTGCCAATGCGCCCCATCCGAACGCGGCCAAATTGCTGATGAACTTCTTCCTCGAGGACGAGGCACAGCTTGTCTACGCCAAGTCCGGCCGCGCTCAGACGATCACGGGTGCCGACGACAAGGTGCCCGAGAACATCCGGTATCTCACCGACGTGAAGCTGATGGGTGAGCCGATCCCAAGCACCACGGCAGAAACGCTGGCCGTCGCCAAGGAACTCTACGGCGAGTGATCATTAGGACAATCCGGGCAGCATTGACGGATGCTGCCCATTCATCGAACAGGGAGGAATTGTGATGCGTCGCATAAAATGCGCTGTAGCGGGAGTGGCACTGGCATTGTTCGCCTGGAATGGCGCCGCGGCCCAGACGGCGGAACAACAGGCCGAATGGGACAAGGTCGTCGAGGCGGCGAAGCAAGAGGGAACGGTAACCCTTTACAGCGGCCAGTTGGGCGTTCCCTATCATCCGGAAATCGCCAGGCTGTTCACGGAGAAATACGGCATCCCGGTCGAGATACTGGAAGGCCGCGCGAGTGAGATACTGGAACGTATCCGCACGGAACAAACCACGGGCCGTATTGTCGGGGACTTCTCGCATAGCGGGGGTTTCTCTTCTTATTCGATGGAGAAGCAAGGTTTCTATCAGCCGCACGGATGGCTTCCCAACGCTCACAAGCTGAAGAAAGGCTTCGAGAGCGACGGCACACGCGTGCCGATCTATGTTCAGCCCTACGGCATACTGGTCAATTCCAACCTCGTTCCCGAAAGCGAGCGGCCCAAGAGCTGGAAGGATCTGCTCGACCCCAAATGGAAGGGAAAGATCCTCGCTGACGATTTCCGTGCCCTTGGCGGCGGCGGCCTGTTTTTCGACGTGACATACCGTACGTTCGGACGGGAATATCATGACCAGCTTGTGAAGCAGGACATTGTCTTCAGCCGCCAGATTCGCGAGAATCCACGCCGGGTCGCCCGCGGCGAATTCCTCATCTACATCCCGCTTTCCATGCCCGACATGCTGATGAACGAGGGGCTGCCGATCACGCCCATTTCACCGGAAGAAGGCCTTATGTACGTCGTCTACGACGTCGCGGTTTTCAATGGCGCCAGCCATCCCAACGCCTCGAAGCTCCTGGTCAATTTCTTCCTCGAAGACGAGGCGCAGGCCGTCTATGCCCGCTCGGGCCGAGGCACCACAATCGAAGGTGGCGACACGAATATCCCCGAACAGGCGGGCTATCTGCGGGACATGAAGCTTCTGGGTCAAAGCGATGTCGAGCGCACACAGGAAATGTTGCAGCTAGCGACCGAAATTTACGGCCGCTGATCCAGTCACATTCGTTCCGCCGGCATGGAAGCCGGCGGAACGCTCTTCCAGGGAGCGTTTAATGCCTTCAGTCAAGATCGAGAATGTCAGCCGGCATTTTGGAGCCGTCATTGCAGTGAAGAACATTTCACTCGACATTCCGGACGGCAGCTTCGTGAGCCTTCTCGGGCCATCCGGCTGCGGAAAGACGACGACGCTGCGCATGATCGCCGGCCTTGAGCAGAACAGCACCGGCCGGATCGCCATCGGCGACCGTATCGTCAGCGATGCCGACCGGGGCCAGTTCATCCCGCCGGAATGGCGCAATGCAGGGATGGTGTTCCAATCCTACGCGATCTGGCCGCATATGACAGTATTCGACAACGTCGCCTACCCGTTGCGTGTGCGCAAGCTCAAGGCAGACGTGGTTCGCGAAAAAACCATGTCCGCGTTGCGCACGATCGAGATGGAAAATTATGCTAGCAGGCCGGCCACGGCGCTGAGCGGTGGCCAGCAGCAGCGCGTCGCCATCGCTCGTGCTATCGCCTTCGAGCCATCCGTCCTGCTGCTCGATGAACCGCTTTCCAACCTCGACGCCAAGCTGCGCGAGCAAATGCGGCTGGAGCTTCGCGGCCTGCAGAGGAAGCTTGGCGTGACGGCGATCTACGTCACCCACGACCAGGAGGAGGCAATGGCCATGTCCGACCTCATCGTGGTCATGCGCGACGGCAATATTTTGCAGATCGGCGACCCCGAAAGCGTCTATTTCCGTCCTGCGAACACACAGGTCGCGGCATTCTGTGGAAGCCCCAATATGCTGGAAGCTACGGTCGTCCAGAATGCAACCGAAGATGGAAAGCAATTTATCGAGGTCGAGGCCGAGGGATGGCGCGGCTGGGGCGAAGCCGCCGCGCCAATGACCAAGGGTGCGCGCGTCGCCGCAGTTATTCGGCCGGAGGCTCTCAAAATCGTCGATGGGGGCGAAGCAGGCCGAGGAATACGGCTATCCGGCCGGGTCGAGCAAAACATCTTTCACGGTTTCCGGCGCACGCTTATCGTCAAGGTCGGCAACCACAATGTGACTCTCGATATAGAATCCAACCGCCGGATAGAGCCAGGCAGCGAAGTGAGGCTCCAGATAGATGCCGACCGGACATGGATTCTTCCGGCAGCGCCCGTTGCCGCGGCAGCCGCCGCTTGAAACGCAGACGCGGCGGAGCCTTCTTTCCGCCGCTGCCATATTCCCGTAGACGAAATCGGCGGCAATGTATGTGCTGCCGCCCGTTACAGGATTCGTTGAGGGAACGAGCGAATGGCCGATAATGCAGCGAATGACGAAACGTTGGACACCGACCCTTGGAGCCGGCTGCCGGATGACGGTTCGGGGTTGGCTACCAGCGATTTCGTTACCGCCCGCATCAACCGGATCTTTCGCATTCTGAACAGGCCGTCGTTCAGGCCCTATAGCGATGTCGGCGTCCTGGAGTGGCGCGTGCTCGGCCATGCGGCCAGCCTGGGCCCCTGCTCTGCCCGCGCTATCACAGACAGCATGTCGGTCGACAAAGGCGTGATCTCACGCACACTGCGACGTCTGGAGATACTCGGCCTGATCGATATCGAATCGGACCCCAGCGACGGACGAGCCACGATCATTTCGTTGACGGAAGCAGGCCGGGCAGCCCATGCCCGGTTGCTGCCGCATGCCCGGCGGCGACAGGCATCGCTCCTGCAGGATATGTCTCCTGAGGAGCGCCGGGACCTTTGGTTTCTGCTCCAGAAGCTGACGGCGACCGCTCAACGGCTCGTCGAACATGAGGAACAAATCTACCGGGCGTCGCATAGCAAGAACCCGATAGAATAACGCCAGTGCCGCTCAAGCCGTTCGGCCGGGCACAAGAAAGTCGAAGTCGCATCCTTCATCCGCTTGAAGGACGTGCTGCTGAAACAGCTTGGCGTAACCTCGCTCGGGTACACGCGCCGTCGTCGGTAGCTCGCTTGCACGCGTTTCCAGAACATCGTCGGAAACCAACAGGTCAATGCGTCCGGCTTCGGCGTCGAGCCTGATCCTGTCCCCGTTGCGGATCAGACCAAGAGGCCCGCCATCGGCGGATTCAGGACATACATGCAGGATCACCGTGCCGAAGGCCGTACCGCTCATGCGTGCATCGGACATTCGGACCATGTCACGCACGCCTTTCTCGGCAAGTTTTTTCGGAATCGGTATGTAGCCGGCTTCCGGCATGCCCGGCGCACCCTTCGGCCCGGCATTGCGCAACACGACAACATCGTCCGCCGCCACATCGAGCTCCGGATCGTCGATCCGCGCGGCCATATCCTCAAGGGATTCGAATACGACCGCGCGCCCCTCATGGACAAGCAACTCGGGCGTCGCTGACGATTGCTTGATGATGGCCCCGCGCGGCGCGATATTGCCCCGGAGCAGACGCAGTCCCCCCGTGGGCGACAACGGCGCTTCCACCGCGCGCACGACATCCTGGCCCGGCACGGGCCGGTGTGCTTCGATGATCTCTCCAAGCGTACGGCCATCGATATTGGGCTGATCGAGGTCGAGTAGATCCTTCAGTTCCAGCAGCACCGCGGCAAGACCGCCGGCATTGTGCAGGTCTTCCATGTAGTGCTGGCCGGAAGGCTTCAGATCCACAAGCACCGGCGTCTCGCGGCCGATCGCATCGAAGGCGTCGAGGTCGACCTGCAAGCCGAGCCGTCCCGCGATCGCGGTCATGTGGATCAGCGCATTGGTGGAACCGCCCGTGGCATGCAACACCTTGAGCGCGTTCAGAAGGCCGGCCTCGGTCATCACCTGCGAAGGCATCAGCTTCTGGGCCGCGATCTCGACGGCGCGCCGGCCGGTCGCCTCGGCATGACGCAACCTGTCGGACAATACGGCAGGTATGGTCGCGCCGCCGGGCAGGATCATGCCCCACGTCTCGGCGAGCAGGGCCATCGTGCTCGCCGTGCCCATGACCCCGCAGGTGCCGGCTGTCGGCGCCAGCCTGTCGTTGAGCTCTGTGATCTCTTCGGCATCGACGTCACCTGCCCTATGGCGCGCCCAGTAGCGGCGGCAATCCGTGCAGGCGCCGACGCGCTCGCCTCTATGGCGGCCCGTGAGCATAGGGCCGGTGACCTCGAGGATTGCCGGTACATCCGCGCTCGCAGCGGCCATCAGCAACGCCGGAACCGTCTTGTCGCAACCGCCGATCAGGACCACCGCGTCCATCGGTTGCGCGGTGATCATCTCCTCGGCATCAACCGACATCAGGTTGCGCAGATACATGCTGGTCGGATGCGAGAAAGCCTCGTGCATCGAAATGACGGGAAACTCGAAAGGCAGTCCGCCCGCCAGCATCACTCCTCGCTTGATCGCGTCGATGATATCCGGGACCGTCTTGTGGCAGGCATTGTAGGCCGAGAACGTATTGGTGATGCCGATGATCGGGCGCGACAGCGCGTCGTCCGAATAGCCCATTGCCTTGATGAAGGATTTGCGCAGGAACAGCGCGAACTCGCTGTCTCCGTAGTTGGTCAGGCGGCGCCGCATACCGGTCGGATTGGTCACTATCGTTTCCTGTCTTGGTTTTCAAATGCGCCGGACCGGCAGGGTCCAGGCAAGAACGAGACCGACCAGGGCAAAGGCCGCCGGCAGGGAAAAGGCATATTGGAACGCGGTCAGAATGGAACCATGCATTATCTGATCAGCCTCGCCCCGCTGCGTGGCCTGAGCGATAAGTTCCAGAAACGCGGCATAGATTTCCGGGTTCATGCGCGCGAGGACGCCGAAAAGTACCGTGCTGACCAGGGCTGTTCCCAGCGCGGATCCCAGCGTGCGCGACAGCTGCACGGTGGCCGCCGCCGTGCCCAGCCGTTCCGGTCCCGCGGCGATCTGAACCGTCACCTGGACCACGCCCATCACAGAGCCCATGAAAAAGGCTGAAACTCCGACCAGCCACGCCACCTGGACCGCGCTCAGATCGTGGAGCATGACTGCGAGCGCGACAAGCAGGAGCACTGCGACAGCCAGACCTACAGATGGCCAGATGGCCGTTCGCCCCGTGCGCCACATCAGCCGTCCCGTCACGACGCTGCCCAATCCAGCGCCAATGACCGAAGGCAGCATGAGCAGCCCTGTACCGGCCGAAGTAACGCCGTGAGCGACCCGAAAGAACGTCGGCAAGAAGGTCATCAGCGACACGAGAGCGGCGGCGAAGAAAATCGCGAGCAGGTCGCTGCGCCAGACAGCGGGCATCGCGATCAGGTCAGGCGGCAGGAGCGGCTGCGAGGCTCGCCTCTCCCAGAACGCAAGAAGAATGACCAGAACCCCGACGGCTGGCAGCGCCAGCCACGGCCATCCGCCGCCCGCTGTCATTTGAGGGCGCTGCGCGATCTGCAGGGCAGCCAGGACCGTCACGACCAATAGCGCGAAGAGGACAAGGCCGCCCATGTCGAATCGGAAGCGGCCTTGCTTTTCAGGTATGACCGAAGGCAATCGAAAGGTCAGCCAGAACGCGATCAGCCCGATAATGGCTGCTCCGCCGAACAGCCACCGCCACCCGACATATTGCGATACGAAGCCGCCAATCAGCGGCCCAAGGGCCGTCGAGGCAATCACCACCGTGGCGAGATAGCCTTGCATGCGGCCGCGCTCACGCGGAGAGAGACGCTCGCCGATCAATGCCTGCGACAGGGCAACCAGCCCGCCTGCGCCAATCCCTTGGGCAATCCGCATGGCAAGCAGCATGTAAATGTTGCTCGACAGCGCACACAGGACCGCCATCGAGGAAAAGATGATGAGAGACAATCGCATCATGCGGACGCGCCCGAAGCGATCTCCAAGCTGACCGTAAACCGGGGTAGCGATGGCCGAGGTGCAGACATACACGATGACGACCAGCGACGAGAGGCTTGCCTCGCCCAGATCCGTCACGATGGACGGGAGAGCCGTTGCAATCATCGTCTGGTCGACGATGGCAAGAAACATAGGCAGGCTGATATAAGGAAAAAGCTCAAGCACGCGGCGGCGCAGCTCCTGCCGGCTTGGTTCCGCCTGCACGCCTTTCTGCACTATACTCGTCTCCCTGAAACTCACGTCGACTCGCT
>Ga0182743_1001512_pt1 | contig 22487 bp, 26 predicted proteins | sample eDN3rd30CKraftOP_FD_128522 | JGI IMG/M metagenome (GOLD analysis project Ga0182743, IMG submission 128522) | Enriched Organic Plus compost microbial communities from Emeryville, California, USA - eDNA 3rd pass 30_C Kraft OP (version 2) (version 2) ... | reverse complement strand
GCGAGCATTTTGTGACATGGATGGATTGTTACCGCCGGCAAGTCGTCGTCCAACGCTGGGGTTAGTCGCTTGCCGCGGCCGAGCTCATCCCCAATGTCGCCCAGGCTCGCATGGCATATCGGATGCTCGGCGAAGAGGACAAACTGATCGCCACTTGGGAACATGTTTATGTCCTACGCCACACCGACCGGTGGCGGGTATCCTCGGCGATCGCCGACGGGGAGATGGCGGCCTGGGCGGAGAAAGGCGCAATGCTCTAGTCGCCTCTGGCCAAGCTCTGCACGGCACCGGCAATGTCAGACTCGTCTGGTCCGAGGATGCGGACGAGGCGGCCTTGCTTGTCGATCAGCGCGATCGCTGGGAAACGGCGGATACCAAAGGTGCTGAATGCGGTGCCGCTTGAATCGACTGCAAGTGGGATCCGCGGCTTGGTTTCTGCCTCGTAGTCCGCGAGTTCCCTGGGTCCGGTCCAGAGATGGCTCATCACTCCGAGCCATTCCACATTGCCCGATTTGGCCAGACGGTCGGCGACCTCGCGCGCGTGACGGCATTTCGGCACGCTCTGGGGTTCGACGTCTTTGAGATAGGATTCGCACCAGACTGACGAGAAGAGAATGGCTCGCGGTTTGGAACTGGCGCCGCCCTTTAGGGGGATGGGCTTGTCCTGGCTGTCGCGTAGCGTGATCTGAGGGGCGGCATCCCCCGGCTTGAGCGCGCTCACGCTTGCGATGTCGGTTGTTGCGACTGGCCCACCGCCCTTTGCCGCGATAGCGTGCTTTATCGCTTCGTAAAGCCTGGGACCGTCCTGATGGCCCGCATAGACGACGCGGCCATCGCGGCCGATGATGATGTGAAGCGGCGTTTCCTGAAGCTTGATCCAGGCACCGAGCGCGCCATCGTCGATCGCCTGCGGCATCTGGAGCTTATACTCGCGTGCAAACGCTTTGACCTTCTCAGGGTCATCGCCAACCCCGGCATTTACCGCAATTACATCCATCTGCTGCCCGTAGGTTTCGTAGATCTTCTCGAACCCCGGCATCTGCACGCGGCACGGGATGCAGTACGTCGCCCATAGTTTGAGATAGACGGGCTTCGACCCATAAAGCGACTTGAGGTCGAGCATTGAGCCGTCGACCATCTGCAACTCGATCGCCGGACCCGGCTGGCCGACAAGTTTCTCGAGGCGCGGATCCTCTGCGACATAAGCCGGATCGCCCGGAGCAGGCTGGGTCGAGGCCGAAACCTCGTTTCCGGTCTCGTTGGACGGCGGCTGCTGTTGGCAGGCCGTAGCCAGGAGGAGGAGCAAAGTCGCGGAGGCCAGCCTCATCGTCGAAGGGTTCCTTTTCAATGTCAGCGAACCATTCGAGATCGCCCGCCTTCCGGCTGTCGAGATGTTGTCGCCTGAGACTCAGGCGCTTTTGGCCTTGTTGTTCGCGACCACGGCCTGCGGGGTGTTCCGGAAGCTGATCGCCATGCGATTATAGGCGTTCATCAGACTGATCGCGGTCGTGAGATCGACTAGCTGCTTCTCGTCGAATACGGCGCGCGCAGCTTCATAGCTGCTGTCCGGGACGCCGGTTTGGGCGACGCGCGTCACGGATTCTGCCCAGGCGAGTGCGGCGCGTTCAGTGGGTGTGAACAGGCTGCCGCCTTCCTCCCACGCCTGCACGAGCGCGATCTTCTCGACCTGCACGCCCCTTTTGATCAGGTCGCGCGTGTGCATGTCGAGGCAATAAGCGCAGTTGTTGATCTGCGAGACACGAAGGTAGACGAGGTCCACAAGCTCCGCAGGCAAGCCGCATTGCACAACATAGCCATAGACGCCGCCAAGTGCCTTGGCCGCATTGGGCGCGACCTGATTATAGTCGATCCGTTTGGTCATCTTGCAGCGCCTCGATCTTATTGGATCGGCGTGGTGAGCGCCTTGTCGTCGGTATCGACTACAAACACCGCCAGCAGTTTTGCGGGCTCGGTCTGGCTTGCATTGCGGCTGACAGAATGGGTCGCGCCGGGATCTTCGGACCAGCTTTCCCCGGCCTTGTAGATGCGTGTCTCGCCGTCATTCACTTTCGATTCTATCTCGCCGGAGAGGACGTAGGCGAAGATGAACGCCGACTTTGCATGGGTATGCGGCGGCGACGCCGCGCCGGGGGCATAGTCGACTTCCACGGCGATAAGCGATTTGCCGGGAATGTTCGGGATCGCCTGCTCGAAAGCCGGCACGACGGTTTCCGCCTGAGCGTCATGCGCCGCGACAGGACCGGCCATCGCAAGTGCGGCGCACGCGCCAATCCGGGCCAGGATCTTCATGAGCATCTCCTTTCAGGCCTCGAAGGTGGCATGCATCCAGTCCACAAAAAAGAACCAAGAACGCCGATAAATCGTGTACCTCATACCCATGAGCAAGCCATTGGAGCTGAAGCTGGACCGCGCGGCGAAGATCCCGCTGGCCGAGCAAATTCGCAGAGGTGTGGCCACGGCCATCGAAGACGGCGTACTGGAACCCGGTGCGCGGCTGCCGTCATGGCAGGATCTCAGTGTGCAACTCGGCGTTGCGCGCGGGACCGTGAAGACCGCCTATGAAAAGCTCGCGGCTTCCCAGCTGGTCGAGGCCTCGCGGGCCGCCGGCACGCGCGTGGCGCGACGGCCGCGCACCACGGCAAAGGTTGAGCCGCCGCCTGCAGCGGACTCGTTCATGAGTGCCTATCTGGAGATGACGCAGGGGCCGGCGCTCTTCCAGATGGGGGTTCCGGCCGCGGACAATTTCCCGGCGACCCTGTTCGCCCGCATCCGCACCCATGCGATCCGTGCTGAGGCGAGCGCCCCACCACTTTATCCCGACCCGCGCGGCGAACTTGAACTGCGGCGTGAAATCGCCGGCTATCTGGCGGTCGCACGCGGCATATCCTGCCAGCCCTCTCAGGTCATCATCACCGGCGGCTTCAGCGCAGGGCTGGGCCTGACGCTTGCCGTGTTGCAGGTGCATGGCCAGACGGCATGGGTCGAAGAGCCGGGCTTCCTGTGGTCGCGCAAGGGTCTGGAACTGGCAGGGATGACGCTCGCCCCGATCCCGGTCGATGCTGATGGGATCGACGTCGATCACGCCATGCAGCGCTATCCGCACGCCCGGTTGGCGCTGGTGACGCCCGGCCAGCAGGCGCCGCTGGGGGTGACGCTCTCGCTCGAACGACGTCTTCGCCTGCTTGAATGGGCGCAGGCGACCAAGGGGTGGATCATCGAGGATGATTATCTGAGCGAACTGCGCCTGTCGGGCGGCGCCGCGCCCGCGCTGGCATCACTCGATCGGGATGGCCGGGTCATCCACATCGGATCGTTCAGCAAGACGGTCAGCCCCACTTTGCGACTTGGCTTTCTGGTTGCGCCTGTCGCGCTTGCCGCGCGCTTTGCGGAGGTGGCGGCCTGTCTCGCTCCGGCACCCGGTCCGGCAACCCAGCTTGCGATGGCGAACTTCATGCACGAGGGGCACTATATGCGCCATCTGCGGCGCACCAAGCGGGCCTACGCCGCCAGGCGGGACGCGCTGCAGGGCTGTCTTGAAACCTTCGTGGATAAGGAGAGGCTGGCGACAGTCGGCCTGGCCATGCTGCTGAAACTGGAAGCGGGCGTGTCGGACGTCGCTATCGCACGCGAGGCCGCGCCGTTTGGCATGTCCCCTGTCGCATTGTCGAGTTGGTACTCCTCCGAGCAGCAGGCACAATCCGGTCTTCTCCTTGGCATTGCCACCGCACATGCGAAGAACCTGACCCAATCATGCGAACGGCTGTTCGAGATTATCAAGCGTCTCTGCCATCCTGACAGGGTTCGGAGAGCCTTGCCCTGATCGGCTCGCCCCGCTGACGGCAACGATCACTGATGGGTGAAGCCCGGCCACGCATCGAGTCATGCTCTCGGCGTGTCCGGGCTTTGGTTCTCAACTGCGTGCCTCGAACCTTCGGGGCAGCGGGACCGATCCGATCAGATCGTGCCGGCGGGTGCGACCGCCGGAAAGTCCTTCTCAGGATCGAAGACGTTGTTGAAGAAGTTCGTCAGGGAATACATCGCAACCAGAGCGACGATCTCCATCACGTTCGCGTGGGTGTAGCCTGCGGCGATGACGGCCTCGAAATCGGTGTCGCTCACCTGGCCGCGGGTCTCGATGACTTTGCGCGCGAACTGCACGGCGGCGTCGCGCCTGGGATCGTTGGCGTGGCCCTTCCGCGCGAGGATGATGTCATCGGCGGACAGCCTGGCCATGTGCTCGGCCGTGAAGCTATGCACTCCAAGGCAATAATTGCAGCCGTTCACCTCGGAGACCGCGAGGCCGATGCTGTCGCGCGTCTTCACATCGAGCGCCTTGCTCAGCGACCCGAGCAGCGTGGCCCAGGCGTTGAACGCGATCGGGCTCTCGGCAAAGGCCGCCATCATGTTCGGCGTGAAGCCGATATTCTTGGTGAAGCTATCGAGAGCGGGCCTGGAAGCGGCTGGCGTCAGGTCTGGATTCAGGTCGGCAATACGGGTCATGGATAATCTCCTCAGGGATGTTGGTCGGGTGGAAGGTCAGGCGAAGTGCAGAACGTCGAGCACCGGCAGGCGCGGCTTTTGCGGCCAGTTTCCGGGGCGCTCGGGGCCGACGGACAGGAGCATCGCGGGCACTTCGTTGTCGGCGAGGCCGAATTCACGGGACACCGCATCGAAGTCGAAGCCGATCATCGGGGTCGAGCCCCAGCCGAGCGAGCGGGCGGCATAGATGATCGCTGCCGCGCCGAAGGTGGCGGTGCGGATCGCCTCGTCGCGCTGGAGTTGGGCATTGTCGTCGTAAAGCCCGCGTGCCGGATTTTCCCACTCGGGAACCAGATGCGCCGGCATGATGCCCGCTTCCACCACCGGGGCCAGTCGTTGCGGGACCGTGCCGGCATCAGCCAATTGACCGATGACGACGAAGGTCACCGCCGCGTCGGTGATTGCTGGCTGGTCCCAGGCGATCGGGCGCAGCCGCGCCTTCATCTCGGGCGTGCGGACCGCGATGAAGCGCCAGTTCTGTAAGTGGAAGGAAGTGGGCGCCGAGGTCCCGATCTTCACCAGATCGCGAATCTGCTCGTCGCTCAGCGTGGCCGAGGCGTCATAATATTTCGCGGCGCTGCGGCTCAGGATATTTTCGATAACGGGATTGGTCATGGCGTGTCTCTCATCAGCGGGTGATGAGGTTTTTTATGCCTGACAAATGGGCCTTTCGAGACGCAGGAAACTCAATTACATGCTCGAAATGCTCAAAATAGACGGCGCTTACCGGGCGTCGGCCGCCTCACGGCGCCATTGCCCCGGGGTCATCCCCATCGTGGCGGCAAAGACACGCCGGAACGCCGCGACCGACTGATAGCCGACCAGATCGGCCACGGCCTCGGTGCTGACGCCGGGCTTTTTCAGCTCGTTCGCGGCCAGGCTCATGCGAATATCGGTCAGCAGGTCGGCGGCGGACCGACCGAGCTTGTCCTGGAAGTGACGTGCGAATGTCGCGCGGGACATCCCGCACAATCCTCCCAACTCGGGCAGGCTCCAGGCCCGCGCCGGATCGGTGAACATCGCCGAAATGGCCGGGCCGAGCCGGGCATGACCGGCGAGGGCCAACAGGCCGGCCGGGGCCTGATCGGACTCGCTGGCCGCGCGCAGGACGAGCGCGAACAGGGCGGAAGACAGCGCATTGAGGATGGCATATCCTCCTGCCTTGTCGCCGGTGGCCTCTCGCCGCATCAGTCCCATCAGGTTGGCCAGTTCCGCTGACGCAGTCTTCCCGCCTGTCTCGCCATCGTCCTCTCCGGCGCGCACCACCAAGTCGGCCGGCAGATAGTCGCGGATCAGACGGTCATGGGGCGGCGCGATGACAAGGTGCCCGCACAGCATATCGAAAGGCGCGTCCCGGCTGTCATTTTCGCTGACCACCCATCCGCCGGCGGTAAAATGCTGCTGCGTGGGCACCGCTGCATTCCCGCTGCCGTCGTGCAGCACATGCGGCGAGCCGTGGGGCAACAGGACGATATCGCCCGCTGCCAGTTCCCGCACCGTCTTCGCTTTTGGATTTTCGACGACCGCGGTTCCCTTGAGAACGACATGGTAGGGAATCTCGCACGTCGCCGATGGCCCTCGATCCACGCGCCACGGCGCGCCGTAAGCGCACCGCACCTCGATACGGCCCGTGACGGTAATCATCTGGAGGAGGCGACTCAACCAGTCGATTTGGGGCATAAGACCTTGGACCTCGTCACTCTCGAACGGGATGCTGCTAGGCGCCCGGCGGGATGTCGAGGCCCCGCTGCACGGCCGGCCGCGCCAGCCCGCGATCGAGCCAGGCCTGCACATGCTGGAATCGGTCGAACCCAACCAGCTCGCGCGCCTCGTAGAAGCCGATGAGGTTGCGCACCCAGCCAAGCAGGGAAATGTCGGCAATCGTGTAATCTGCCCCCATCACCCAGTCGCGCCCGTCCAGGCGCCCATCGAGCACACCGAGCAACCGCGCGGCCTCGTTCGCGTAGCGGTCGCGCGGGCGCTTGTCCTCATAGTCCTTGCCGGCGAACTTGTTGAAGAAGCCGACCTGGCCGAACATCGGCCCGACGCCGCCCATCTGCCACATCACCCATTGGATAGTTTCATAACGCGTGTTCGGATCGGCGGAGAGGAACAGCCCGGTCTTGTCGGCGAGATAGAGCAGGATCGCGCCGGATTCGAACAGCGCCAGCGGCGTGCCGTTCGGCCCGTCGGGATCGTAGATCGCCGGAATCTTGCCGTTCGGATTGAGCGCGAGAAAGGCCGGATCATGGCTTTCGTTCGCCATGATGTCGATCCGGTGCCATTCATAGGCGAGGCCCGTTTCCTCAAGCATGATGCTGGCCTTCACGCCATTGGGCGTCGGCAGCGAAAAGAGCTGCAAACGGTCGGGAAATTGCGCCGGCCAGCGTTGGAAAATCGGATGATCGAGCGCCATGTCTGAACTCCTGGAGAAAAAGGACAAGCAGAATATCCATTTCCGCATAGTCCATTCCGGACGAACGCGGACAATCATCTCGTCCAGGCGATGATCGATCCGGACGGATACCTCTTCGGGACCGGTGGGCCGGGCAACAGCTGAAGAATGGGTTGAAGCGACGCGCCTATGGATTTTCACTGGTTCGTGGTTATCGCCCCGGTTGGTTCGGTCGTGTTCGATGGGTTCCAGTCCGACCCGGCACCACCTATTCGCGCGCTGCGTTCGCTGACGGCCCGACCGTCAATCCACTCCGGCTTAATGACGGATTATGCATTCGGATTCGGTTCGTACGCGCCAGTCATGGCCGGTCCAACGATGTAGTCGATGGAGTAATCTTAACGATTCGGCAGGCATCCGTAGCAGATATCAGGCATCTGTGGAGGGGGCCATGCAGATCAAAAAGTTGTTTCTATCCGCCGTCCTTGTGGCGACCTTGCCGGCAGCCGCTCAGGCCAAAGATCAGGATTTCTTCGTCGGCGTGGATGTGCTCGGCGGCGTAGCATCCGGCGGTTCAAACACGAAAAATGGTGGTGGTGTTCTTCCGCTGTTCAACGGCGACGGCGTCGTCGATCATGTCCATTTTGGAGACATGATCGGCATCGGTGGTCACATGGGTTATCGATTTAGACCGTCATGGTCCGCCATCATCAGCTACCAGCATTTTCGAGGCGACGTGAGCTGGGATGCGACATTCCCGACTTACGGCGGTGGATCGAGCTTTGACGGCAAAGCCACAAGCGACGTGATCATGGGCAATATTGCCTATACCCGACATTTGTCGGATACGACGTCCGCGTCAGTCAAGGCAGGCCTTGGCGTGGCTTTCAACAGACTGTCTAATCTGGCTGAAACCGACAAGGCCACGGGCCTGTTCGTGTCGGATGTCGCAAGGCATACCAAAGCGAGTCCTACGGCCAAGATCGGCATAGGTATCGAGCATAAACTCACGCCGGGTATGTCGGTCGGGCTTGATGCCGCGCTTGCCTATGCAGGCGGATTCGAAACCGGAAACACTAGGAGCGGCAATCTCGGTGTGACCAGCATCAATCCGTATAAGATCGATGACGTTTGGCGGGGGACTCTCGGCGCGTCACTGAAGGTGAGGTTCTAGTTTCTGGGATACGGCTGCCATGAAACCTGCCCGGCGCCTTCCCTTCCTTCCGCTCCACGCCCCCACACGATCGCTTATGAAACAGACATTCAGCCATGGAATCCTGAATGTCGATCCGGCCTAAAGCCCAGCCGACACGCGGCCAAATCTATCAGCCGAGCGTCGATCGTGGGACGGCACTGTAAGAGGCATTCGCTCTCGTGGGCCCAATCGCGCCATCCTATCTGCCGGCACGCGCCATCTGATCGAGCCAACGATCGGCGTTTGACTTGCCGTCGCGCACGAGACGTTGGCGATATTCGGCCTTGTTGCGCGACCAGGCGGCCTGACGCTCCGAAGCGCTGACCGATCGTGTACCATCGGGCGACGTGCGCTGCTGCTGTTCGGTCGTCCGGCTACGCTGATCCTGCTGATGTTCGCGCAGATTGCCCCAACGCTGGGCGTCGAGATAGGAATCGAGATATTGCGCCTGCGCAGGTGATGTCAGGAACAGCGATGACCCGGCTAACAGCAGGGATGGAAAAACACGCTTCAAGGCCTGTCTCCTGGAATCTCAACGCCGATGAGTCTGGCACGCCGATGAAATACTGTCGATTATTTTGCGACCGATTGTGTCCGTTCGCCCCGTTCGTGGAACCATCCATCATGCGCGGCATGACCATGTCATAATCGAACTATTAGAAATGACATCGAGTGAGGAGGAAGACCATGCAGACCGTCGAACCGCCCCGCATCTATCCCACCTTCCGTTATAACGACGCGTCCGCGATGATCGCGTGGTTCGAGAAAGCCTTCGGGTTTGAGGTCCGCGCCAAATATATGGACGGCGAGTATGTCGCCCATGCCGAACTGGCGTTCGGCTCGGCAATGATCATGCTCGGTTCAGTGCGCGACGATGCCTATGGCGCGCGGGTCGGCGGGCCAGGTCAGGCGGGCGGTAAGTCCACTTATATCGCGGTCGAGGATCCCGATGCCCATTACGAGCGCGCCCGCGCCGCGGGTGCCAGGATCATCGAGGAGCCTGTCGACCGCGCCTATGGCAGCCGTGAATATAGCTGTGCAGATCCCGAGGGAAATATCTGGGGCTTCGGTTCCTATTGGCCGAAGGCCGATGAGCGGCCCGAATAACGGCCGCAACGGGACCGGCGGCATGATGAATCGGGTCAAGCTCGACGATGCATGCTGAGGTCGGGATCATTATGGACGCGCAGCCTCGGGGCGATCAGGCGGGAATATAGGTCAGCCGGATCACGTCTTCGCCGATCCGGTCGCTGGCCGTGAGCCGCAACCGCGGCCGGGGACCGGCGAAGAACGGCTTGCCGCCGCCCAGCACGACAGGATGGAAGTAGAGTCGATATTCGTCGACCAGTCCGAGGTCGCCGAGGCTGTGCGCCAGTTCCGTCCCGGCGACTTCGATGTCGCCATCGTGCCGGTCCTTCAGGGCGCGGATCGCCGCTTCGACATCATCGCCGATAAGGGTGGCATTGGGACCGACGGATGTCAGCGTGCGCGAGACGACCCATTTGGGCAGGCTTCGCCACGCCGAGGCATAGGCTTGTCGGTCCGCATCCCATTCGGGATCGTCCTCATCCCAATAGCGCATGATCTCATACATGCGGCCGCCGTAAACCGCTCCGGCGAGGCCGCGTACATCGTCGATGAAATGACGAAACAGCACGGCATCAGGGGCAAACCTCATGTGGTCGACATAGCCGTCCAGGGACACGTTTAACGCATATATGAGCCGCGCCATGCAGATTGACCTCTCCGGGTTGCGGGGACGGACGTCTCGTCCGGCTGTCAGGCTATCATGCGGGGAGCGAAACGTCGCTATGTTCATCGCTCATCGGCGCGAAGGCTCTGACTTGCTCGCAATACGTTCATCCAGAACAAACTGGTTGATGTCGAAGCGAATGGGCGCCTCGAGCGGAAAACGCAGCGTGTCCTTCTTGTGCCGGTCTGGGCCGACCTTCGTTGTCTGTAATTTGATTACGTGATTAAGTGCAGTGCAGTCGCGTCAGCACCCCCATCGCGGGTTGTGTCGGGCGTGGTTTCGCTTCCACGGCATAGGCGACTTAACTGTCCGCAGGACCATCGAATTCTTGATGGTCCTGCGCCGGGTTAGCAAGCGCCGTTTCGCGGGCGGAAACGCGAGTTCTCCTGTGTCAGTTCGCCGGAGCCCGAATATGCCGTTCGGGATCAATCACGAACCCGTGGCGCCCGGCGGCATATTCCTCAGCCGGCACCAGATAGCAGCGGGTCGCCGCGTGGTCCCGACGCCCGCCCGGCGCGGCGATCGCCTCGACACATTCGGGATGCCGATCCGATCGCACGGCCGAGATCACCACCCAGTCATCGGCGTGCTCGCGTTCGAACCGCTGACGATCACGGGTAAAGGACTCTTCCGGCAAGAGCGGACGGCCATGCACGGATTCCCAGGCGTCAGGCGCCCAATCCCGCAATGTCCTGTCGGCCAGTTCCTTCTCCCGATCGGTGAAGAGATCGGGATAGCCGATGGCGACCCGCGCCCAGTCCGCATCTTCCTCATACCATCCGCCCCTGATCCGCAAGGCGGGAGGAAGGCCGGCATTGCGGGCGCGATCGAGTTTGAACCCGCCATGCGAAGCGGTTGAATGAAAGACCACGCCATCGGCATAGATGGTCGCGCCCTGCGACATGCCCCAGGGCGTGGAGACGGGCATGCGCGTCTCCTTGCGGGCCAGGGCGTCGCGCTGGCGTAAATGGACCGCGATCGCCTCGACATGGGCGCGAAAGGCGGCGTTATCGGTAACGATGCCTTCGCTGCCAAAGACATCATTCTCGGTCCACTCACAGATCGGCCGGGACAGGCGCCAGCCCGATGCGAGGCGGAAGCCGCCGCGCGCCGGAATGGCGATATAGCCCATGTCACCGACGCGCGCGGCCAGGTGACCATCCGCGGTCGTGCCATAGTCGATGGCGATCGCGCTCATGCCGCCCTCCCGATATCCGAGGGCAGGATCACCGGGTCGGGATCGGGGACGATCTCGGCGCGCAGGTCGGAATAGCGATGGCGCGCCATCCATTCTTCGGCTGCCGCCATATGCGGCGCGAGATAACGCAGTTCGTCGCGCCCGCCGAAACTGGAAAGCACGCGGACCATCCCGGCAGCCGGCGTCTCGGCGATTTCGAAGTGCAGAGGGCTGTCGACAGAATAGTGCCTGCGCACCACGATCGCAACGATGCCCTGGCTACCGTAATTGCCCAGATGCAGGCAGAAGCTGGCGGGCGACCGATAGGTCGGGCGGATCTGTTCCGGCGTGCGTTCGATCAATCGCCCGATACCGTTCTGCTCGTTCCACGCCCTGAGCTTGCGGGTGAAGCGCTCGGGCGGGCGCGGCTCGCCGTTTGAATAGCGGATGAGGCTGCCAAGCGGGGCGGTATCATAGATCAACTGTGCGGACATGTTCACGTCTCCTTGAAACGCGAAAGCCCGGCGCATGACCGGGCTTTCGAGCGTGGTGTGGGGAAAAAGGAAAGATCAGGCGGAGGCGGCGCGCGCGATCCGGATGGCCGCCATAGCGGCGCCAAATTCGATCTGCCGAAGCTGCTCGTCGAGATTGAGCGCACCGATGGCCTCGATGCAGCCCTGACGGACATGGGCGTCCGCGACATCCACCACGGCAACATCCGTCTCGGCATAAGCCTCCTGAACGCCTGTCACCACGGACCGCACCTCGGCTTCATCGAGCATCAGAATGGCATGACGGCCATGACCAGGCGCACAGGCCAGATCGCCATATTCGGCGCGATCGAGCAGTTCGCCCTCCATCTGGATGGTCGAACTCGACAGGATCCGCTCGGCGGTGACCACGGTGATGCCGCCGCCGAACCCATCGGGCCGCATCTTCGTGCAGGTCCAGGCCGAGGTGATGGTGACATGGTCGAGTTGCTCGCAGCGCCGGACGATGTCTTGCAGGATGACGGCCTCGCCCAGATCGGAAAGATCCAGTTCCAGTTCGGCCTCGTCCGGCTCCGCCTCGGCCACGGCCTTGCGGACCATCTCCACGATGGGGCCGGACGGCATGGTTTCTTCGGCGAGCATATCCTTGAGGTTGGCGATATCGAGCCAGACTGTGCTCGACGGCCCTTTGCTCGCATAGAAGTAGAGCGCATCGCCGTCCGGTTCATGCTCGAATATTGCGGTGAGCAACGCCAGTTCGAGGCGGGTGATGGCGCTCGCCGGAATGCTTGGCCGAACGACGGTCGGGCTATGGTAATCGGCCATGATATAGTCTCCTTGAAACGCGAAAGCCCGGCACGCGGGCCGGGCTTCGAAGGTTGAGAGAGGATTGCGGGGTCAGAGCCGACAGGCCGCCACCAGTTCCTGACGATCGCGATAGGCCTTGAGGATATCCCGGTAGAAGGATTTGCGCTGGTCGCGCAGGGCAGGATCGCGGCGTGAGGAACGCTTGATCATGCCGGCGGCGGCGCGCACCACGGCTGTGTCGGCTTCCCAGACATGAACGTGAAGGTAGCTGTAGACCAGCATCACATTCTCTCCTTCACTGCTGCGAAGGGGTCGACCTCGCGATGGATCGGCTGCGCCCGGCCCATCCAGGGTTCGGGGCGGATACAGCGCACCCAATCGGCAAAGCCCGGGATGAAGCCGAGATCCTCGCGCACATGCTGCTCTCCGATCAGGCGGACCGGGACGGCGCGACCGGTCGATATGGTGATGGTCGCGCCGAAGGTCCGTTCGAGCTGAAATATGCCCTGGGCATGATGGCGCAGCGCCCGGTGCCGAAAATCCGCGATGATCTCCTTGGACTGGTCGAACCACTGATGCAGCGGCAGATAGTCTTCCGGCTCGCCGCCCCATTTGCGGACCGACGACAGGGCGTGGTGATAGCAATGTCCCATCATCGCCTCCTCACCACTGATGGCCATAATGTTCGGACGTGCTGATCCGCTCATTATAGTCGAGTTCGATCCGGCGATCCGCGACATGGAAGCTGAACTCGCCATAGCCGCCTTCATTATTCTCCCAGCCACAATGCTTCTGGCCGAGCAGATCATAGGCCATTTCCTCGACCGCCTCGCTGACCGACAGCCTGTTCGTCACCGGCTCTGCGGTGTCGTGCGACAACTTGAGTATCTCGACTGTGCCGGCGGGCAGATCGGCGGGCTCGTCCCCTCGGAAGGAGGCGATGTCCTCGATCTGGCCGCTATCGCCGTACCCATCGAAGGTGACGGTGACGAGCGTGATGCCCGCCGAGGCGAGGTGCGCGAACAGTGCGGCCTTGTTGGCGGGAACGAGCTTTGCGGCGGCTGCATCGCGCTCGGCCATGCGTGCAAGAATGGCGGCCATGTCGATGGCCGGTGGGGACGCGGGATGCGTCATGACGGGTCTCCTGAAACGAGAAAGCCCGGCGCGATGCGCCGGGCTCGAAGGGTGAAGGCGATGGAAGGGACGGCCGGGACCGCCCCTTCTCGCGATGATCAGGCGGCTGCCGCATAGGCGTCGCCATCCTTGTCTCCGGTCTCCTCCTCTTCGAGGAACGCCGGCAGTTCGCTGGCCTCGGCGTCCAGTGCCGGTTCGGCCTGGGGCTCGTCCAGCAGGATAGGCGTGCGCATCGGTTCCGGCAGCCAGCCTGCATCTTCGAGCAGGCGCTCGGCCTCATTCGCCATGTCGGCCTTCTTGAGATGGTCGATCATCTCGGCGAACTTCGGCCCTTTGGCCTCCGCCACATCGGCGAGGATGCGCGGCTTGGTCACGCTCTGGAAATAGCCCGCGACCGTCGGCCGCCAGCCCGCGCCGACCAGATCGAGCCCGACCGCGCGCGCCAGCACATGGCTGTGGGCGATGCGCCGCTCGATGCTGTGCTTCGAGACCCGGCCATTGTCATATTTGGGCACCACTTCCTGCTGCGCGTTGAGCACCATTGCGGCACAATGCGCGAACAAGGCGGCCTGCTCGGCGCCATCAAGCTGGAGAAGCATGTCCCACAGCGCCTTGTCATCGTCGGGCAGCCGGTCTTCCCAGCGCTTGTGCCGCTCGGCAATCGCTCGCGCCGGGGCGCTATCGCGAAGGCCCGTGGGCGAAAAGCCAAAAGACGCCTTGTTGAGCGTGACCTGCAGGCAGGATTCCCGGCTCGCCATGTAGAAAGTGTCGAGCACGAACGCATGCAGCACCGCGGCGAAGGCGGTGGACGGCGACTGTGCCAGCGCATCCTGCAAGGCCAGCGTGCGCCAGGCGGTCAGTTCGGCGACCAGACGATCCGACAGGGGCTTGACCACCTCTTCATCGGAATCGTCATCATCGCCCGCGCTGGTGATCGGGACGACGTTGGACGCCGTCGAACCGGCAGGTGCATCCGCTCCGCCTTCCTCACCGCCATGCGGATCGCTCGCATCGTCGTCGGCCCCGGCATCGCCTTCTGCCTCGACGACCGGTTCATCCTCGGGCCGGACATAGCCGCGCTCGATGCACAGCGAGCCATCGACCTCAATCGATATGAACGTGCCGGCCCGCGCCATCTCGTCCGCATCGAACGTCATCGGCCGCTCGACCAGCACCGCGATCTCGGCATCGATCGCCTCCATCCGCGCATGCACCTCCTCGGGGACATCGGGATCGTCGGACCATTCCGCCTCGATCTGTTCGACCTCGGCTTCCAGCGCGGCCAGTCGGGCGTCTTCCTCGGCCGTGCGGGCCACCGGCACGCCATCGATCTCGCGCATGCCGTTGGTGACGCCCCAGGGCAGATCCACCGCCGTCGCGATCCACTTCCAGCCTTCGGCGCCGATCTTCTCGCCCTCGGCCTGGAGCTTCTCGGTGACGAGGCGGTCGAGCAGCGCCGGATCGGTCAGCCAGCCGCCGTCGTCCTCCTCGAACAGGTCGCGCATCACATGACCGCCCGCCGCGACATACGCGTCGACGGTCACGAACCGCACCCGCTTGTCGGCAACGCGGACCGTATCCTCGGTCAGCTTGCTGCGGATATAGGCCGCCGACCGGTTGTAGCTGTGGGACAGCAGTTCCCAGACCTGCTCCTGGCGGTCATGATCGTCGGAGACCGAAAAGGCCATGAGCTGTTCGAGCGTCATGCCGTCCTCGGCATAGATCTCGTGCAGCTTCGGCGAGACCGAGGCGAGCTTGAGGCGCTGGCGCACCACGGCCGGGGTCACCATGAAGCGGGCGGCGATCTCTTCGACATCCTGTCCTTCGTCGGCGAGCAGCTTCATCGAGCGATACTGGTCGAGCGGATGCAGTGCCTCGCGGTGGGTGTTCTCGGCATAGCTGTCCTCTTCGGCCGAGACGGCATCCTGGGCGGGCCGGACGACACAGGGGATCGGCGCATCCTTGGCGAGCCGCTTCTGCTTCACCAGCAGTTCGAGCGCCCGGAACCGCCGGCCACCGGCCGGCACCTCGAACCGGCCGGTCTCCTGACCTTCCGCATCGAGGATGGGCCGCACATTGAGGCTCTGGAGCAGCGTGCGGCGGGCAATGTCGGCCGCCAGTTCGCCGATCGACACGCCGGCCTTCACGCGGCGGACATTGGACTGGGACAGTTGCAGACAGTTGAAGGGAATATCGCGCGAGCCGCTGAGAACGAGTTTCTGAGGCGCTTTGGCCATGGGACTTCTCCATGACGGGCCGCCGCGAGACTCTCTCCCGGCTCCAAGCCCGTCACGAAGGCCCCGGCCTTCCTCTCCCTCTATCGGCCTGCCGCAGGCAGGGCGCGATGAAGCCGGCCCCTGTCATCGACAATCTGCCTGACGATCGGCCGACTGACCGCAAACAGCTCAGGCTTCCGCTTTGAGGTCGCCGGCCTGAGGCAGCGGCATGCCGAAGCTCCCGCGTTGCACGCCATGGCGCGGTGACAGGGTGACGACATTGGCGCGCCCCTCGGCATCGATCTGGGTGAAGCGCATGAGATCGCCCTTGAGAATCTCGATGGTCACCGGCGGAAGTTCGTCCTTCGGGTCATGGAAGATCTGGCGATTCCTGGGCATCGGCGCCTCCTTGGCAGACGCGATCATATCGCAATCTTGAGCCGCGATCAGCCCAATCCTTCATCCTCTCAGACGGGTGAAGGTTTCGAGGTGGCCGCCGCCCGATGGAGGAGACGCTCGGCCTCGATAAGCGATCCGGTGCGCCGCGCCGCATCGGCATAGACCGACAGGGGAAGCCGGCCCTCGAAGTGGAGGTCGCGTTCGATGCCGAGCCCGAAGGGAAGCCGAATCGCTTCCAGTGCTGCGAGGGCAAAGCTGCCCATCTCGGGGCAGCCAAAGCCGAGGTCGGCAATGCCGAACAGAATCCCGTCCTCGTCCAGCTCCGTCGCCAGCCAGGTTGCCGCACCGACGGGATTGAAGAAGCGGACCACCGGCACCGGATCGGGCGTCGGTTCGCCCCGGCGCAACGCCTCACAGCGGGCCCGGTCGTTGGCGCGAAGCTGATCGCGCAATTGCGGTGTGAGGAGGATCATGCCGCGACCCTCCCGTCGAGGGCGCCGGCGGCGGGATCGTCAGGATCCTCGTCGTCATTGGCGGCGGTGGCCGCTTCGGGGCGGAAGGCGAGCAGATAGTCGGCTGCTTTCGAGGCGGCGCTGGCGGCGCGCAGGATGGCCCGATTATCCTCGCGGATGATCTCCAGCCAGGAGCCGATATAATCCGCATGGCGGACGGTGGGGGTAATGCCGAGCGCGGCGCAGACGAAGGCGCCGGCCATCTCCGCGACCAGTTCTTCCTTGCCGTAAGCGACAGAACCGAAGGCGCCGGTCTGATCGCGGTTCAGGCGGGACGTACCGCCCACCCAATGCCCCAGCTCATGGAAGGCCGTGCGATGCCAGTTGATCGGATCATGAAAATCGTCGGGACGCGGCACCTGCACATAGTCGTGGGCCGGCGAGTAGAAGGCGGAGGGACCACCGATGCGGAAATCCGCGCCGGTCGCGTCGATCAGCGCCTGGGCTTGCGGCAGGATGAGCCCCTCGGGGATTGGCGGTGGAGGCTCGCATATCTTCGCGGGCAGACCCTCGCATTGCTCGACCGAGAAGACGGTGAACCATTTGAGGAAGGGGATGCCGCCGGAGGGATCGCGACCTTCGCTATCGGCACGGCGCCGTTCCTCCCTGGGGATGAAGCGGCGTGCATAGATGACGCCGACACCCTGTTCGCCGCGCCGGACATGACCGCCCAAAGCGAGAGCTTGCCGGAAGGTGAGGAACGCATGGGAGGTAAAGCCGCGCGAGACGATGGCGTTCCAGAGCGTGAGGACGTTGATGCCGCTATACCGGCGGTCGCTGACGGCGTTGAACGGCAAGCCGACCCCAGCCTTTGCCGATCCCCAAGGCTGAACCCAGGGGACGCGCCCGGCCTCGAGCTCGGCGATGATCCGATTGGTGATCTGTTCATAGAGGTTCGCCCGTCCCTGGGCGGAACGGCCTGTGCGTGCCTGTGCCATCGCAATGTCTCCGCGACGGGCGAGCAGCGAGCCTCTCTCGCCGCACTCCACCCGTCACGGCCACCCGGCCGCACTCTCACTCTTTTCGGGGCGTTGCGGGGCGCAGCCCCGCAGAAGGGGTCGTTTGCGAGCCGCGCAGCGAAGCGCAAACGCAGGGGAAGGCCTTCCCCACCTATTGTTGCCTGACACTCTCCATCATTGCGTTCACGATCCTGGGGGGCAATGACCACCTGCGATGTGCAACCTCTATGCCCTGACCAAGGGTCAGGCGGCGATTCGCGAACTCGCCGCTGTCATGACCGACCGCACCGGCAATCTGCCGGAGATGGCGGGCATCTATCCCGACTATCCGGCACCGATCGTGCGCGAGGGCGCCGAGGGCCGCGAGATGGTCATGGCGCGCTGGGGAATGCCGTCGCCAGCCTTCGCGCTCGAGGGCAAGTCGGTGGACAAGGGCGTCACCAATGTTCGCAACACCAAAAGCCCTCACTGGCGCCGCTGGCTCGCTCCGCCGTCGCGCTGTCTGGTTCCGTTCACATCCTTCAGCGAACCGGATCAGGCTCCCGGCGGGAATCGCAAGCCGGTCTGGTTCGCGCTCGGGGAGGAGCGACCGCTCGCCTTCTTTGCCGGCATCTGGACCCATTGGACCTGTGTGCGCAAGAAGGCCGAGGGCGAGATCAGCTGCGACCTGTTCGCTTTCCTGACTACCGAGGCCAATACCGTCGTTGGGCGCTACCATCCCAAGGCCATGCCGGTCATTCTGACCAGAAGCGAAGACTGGGAGCGATGGCTCAGGGCACCCTGGGACGAGGTGTCGGATCTCCAGCGACCGCTTGCCGATGACAGGCTGACCATCGTTGCGAAGGGCCAGAAGGAAGACAGCATCGCAAGCCTTTAGGGCCGGCAAGGCGGCATCCGCACCGCCGGCCTGATCCTGCGTGCATTGACTCTTCAATGGCGTGAGAACAATTAGAGAACATTGGACTCGTTCACATGTTCTCGACTCGACACCCATGCCCGCAAACCCTCAGATTTCCGCGCTCCGCGCTCAGATCGCCCGAATCGAATCGGGCGGGAAGCGTGCGCGCGGCGTGCTGCCTTTCGGGATTGAGGCGGTGGACGCCAAAGTGCCGGGCGGTGGTCTGGCGCTGGGCGCGCTGCACGAGGTGGCCGGCGGCGCCAATGGCGCCGTCCATGGCGCGGCCGCGGCGCTGTTCGCCGCCGGCATCGCTGCCAGAACCAGCGGTCAGGTGCTCTGGTGCGTGACGCGGCGCGATCTGTTCGCGCCCTCGCTGGCGCAGGCCGGGCTTCATCCCGACCGGGTGATCTACGCCGAAGTCGGCGACGAAAAGGCCGTCCTGGCCTGTATGGAGGAAGGGCTGCGCCATGGCGGGCTGTCGGCGGTCGTGGGCGAACTGGCGCGTCTGCCGATGGTCGCGTCGCGCCGGTTGCAGCTCTGCGCCGAGGAGAGCGGCACGATCGCGCTGGCGATCCGGCGCTGGCGCCGCATGACGGAGGCCGCGGATTTCGGGCAACCGACCGCCAGCGTCACGCGCTGGCGGGTCACCGCGCTCCCCTCCGAGCCGCTACCCGTTCCCGGCATCGGGCGGGCGCGATGGCTGGTCGAGCTGATCCGGGCGCGCGCCGGCGATTGCGCGGATTTCGAGCTGGGGGCCTGCGATGATGCGGGCCGTCTCGGTTTACCTGCCAAGCTGGCCGACCGATCGGCTCCTGCGCAGCCTCGGCGCATCGGCGCCGCCGCCTGACCGCCCGCTGGCGCTGGTCGGCCGCGCGGGGGCCAAGCGGCAGATCAGCGCGGTGAACAAGGCAGCGCGGGCTGAAGGCATTGTGCCTGGCATGGCCGTCGCCAAAGCCCAGGCGCTGCTGGCGGGCCTCGACGTGCGCGATGCCGATCCCGCAGGCGATGATGCCGCGCTCGATCGCCTCGCCGTCTGGGCGCTGCGGCGCTATTCGCCGATCGTCGCCGCCGATCCGCCCGATGGCCTCCGCCTCGACATGACCGGCGCTGCACATCTGCTGGGCGGCGAGGAGGCCTTCACGGCGGACCTGGCGCGGCGCCTCGCGGACAGCGGGATCATGGCGCGCATCGCGGTCGCCCCGACCTATGGCGCGGCCCATGGACTGGCGCGTTTCGGGTCGTCCGCTTCCGTCATTGTCCAGGATCAGGATCTCGAGGCGAGCCTGGCGCGGCTGCCGGTCATGGCCCTGCGCCTCAACGCCAGCACGACCGACGCTCTGCGCCCCCTGGGTGTCGACACTGTCGGCGATCTCGCAGCCATGCCGCGCGCGCCGCTGACGCTGCGCTTCGGTCCCGATGTCGGACGCCGGCTCGACCAGGCCTATGGCCGGGCCGCCGAGCCCTGCGATCTGGTCGAGGCGCCGGAACTGGTCCGGGTCCGGCGCGCCTTCGCGGAACCCATCGCAGCGCCTGAAACGCTGGCACGCTACACCGGCAAGCTGGTGGTCCAGCTGTGCGAGGCGCTGGAGACAAAGGGATTGGGCGCGCGCCGGCTCGATCTCCTGTTCACCCGCATCGACAATCGCGTCGAGGCGATCCGGGCCGGAACGGCAAGGCCGCTGCGCGATGGCATGCGCATGACGCGGCTCTTGTGCGACCGGATCGAGACCGTGGCGCCGGGCTTCGGGATCGAACTGATGACGCTGACCGCCAGCGTAGCCGAGCCTCTCGACTATCGCAGCGCGGCTTCCAGCCTGATCGAGCCGGCGGCGCCCGATCTGTCGGAGCTGGTCGATACGCTCGCCAACCGGATGGCGCATGGCCGGCTTTATCGCTGCGCGCCGACCCAGAGCGAAGTCCCCGAGCGCAGTGTCCGGGAGATCGCACCGCTCGCGCCGCCCGTCGGCGCGGCGTGGCCGGCAGACTGGCCGCGCCCCGCGCGGCTGCTCGACCCACCCGCGCCGGTTGAAGCCATGGCGCTGCTGCCCGACCATCCGCCGGCCAGCTTCACCTGGGGCGGTGTGCGCCGCCGCGTCAAACGCGCCGATGGCCCGGAGCGGATCTTCGGCGAATGGTGGGTGCGCGATGGCGAACTGTCCGCCGTGCGCGACTATTTCCAGATCGAGGATGAGGCCGGCGAACGCTTCTGGCTGTTCCGCCGCGGCGACGGCGAAGACCCGAACACCGGCGATCATCGCTGGTATCTGCACGGCATCTTCGCATGACGCGCTATGCGGAACTGCAATGCGCCTCGCATTTCTCGTTCCTGCGCGGTGCGAGCAGCGCCGGGGAGCTGTTTGGCGCCGCCGCCGCGCTTGGGCTTGAGGCGCTGGCGATCACCGACCGGAACAGCCTTGCCGGGATCGTGCGCGCCCATATCGCGGCGAAGGAAACCGGCGTGCGCCTCATCGTCGGTTGCCGGCTGATCCTTGCCGATGGCACTGACCTCTTGGTCTATCCGACCGACAGGGCAGCCTATGCGCGGCTGTGCCGGATGCTGTCGGTCGGCAAGGCCCGTGCCGGTAAGGCAAAGTGCGAGCTGCACTGGGACGATCTGGCCGATTGGGGCGAAGGTCTGATCGCCATGCTGGTGCCGGACACGGCCGATGACATGACGGCGCTGCGCCTGCGCAAGCTGTCTGGCCTCTTTCCCGGCCGCTCCTATCTGGCGCTCACCCTGCGCCGCCGCCCACGCGATTTTCTGCGGCTGCATGATCTCACCAATCTTGCGGCGCAGGCCGGCGTGCCGACCGTCGCGACCAACGACGTGCTGTTCCATGCGCCGGACCGGCGGATGCTTCAGGACGTGATGACCTGCATCCGCGAAGGCGTCACCATCGACGATGCCGGTTTTGCCAAAAACCGCCATGCTGATCGCTATCTCAAGCCGCCCGAAGAAATGGCCCGGCTGTTTCGTCTCTGGCCCGAGGCGGTGGCCCGCTCGGTCGAACTCGCCGCGCGCTGCCGCTTCAGCCTCGATGAACTCGCCTATCAATATCCGCATGAAGTGGTCGAGGACGGCCTCACCGCGCAGGCGACGCTGGCGAAACGGACCTGGGCGGGCGCGGTCGAGCGCTATCCCGAAGGCCTGCCCGAGGAGGTCGCCGCGACGCTGCGGCACGAACTGGCGCTGATCGAGAGCCTCGATTATGCGCCCTATTTTCTGACGGTGGACGCGATCGTCCGGCAGGCGCGCAAGCTCGGCATCCTGTGCCAGGGGCGCGGTTCGGCGGCGAACAGCGCGGTCTGTTATGTGCTGGGCATCACCTCGATCGACCCGTCGCGCAACAGCCTGCTGTTCGAGCGCTTCGTCAGCGAGGAACGGCGCGAGCCGCCCGACATCGATGTCGATTTCGAGCACCAGCGGCGCGAGGAAGTCATCCAGTGGGTCTATGAGACCTATGGCCGCCATCGCGCCGCGCTCTGCTCGACCGTGATCCGCTACCGCGCCAAGGGCGCCTTGCGCGACGTCGGCAAGGCGATGGGCCTGCCCGAGGACACGATCGGGCTCTTGTCCTCGCAGATATGGGGCTGGTCGAGCGAAGGGGCCGAGCCGAAGCATGCCGAGGAACTGAACCTCAATCTCGAGGACCGGCGGCTGCGCCTCACGCTCGATCTCGCCCGCCAGCTCATTGGCACACCGCGCCACCTGAGCCAGCATCCGGGCGGTTTCGTGCTGACCGAGGACAGGCTGGACGAACTCGTCCCGATCGAGCCCGCCGCGATGGAAGATCGGCAGGTTATCGAATGGGACAAGGATGATGTCGATGCGCTGAAGATGATGAAGGTCGATGTGCTGGCGCTGGGGATGCTCTCGGCCATGCGTCGCGGCTTCGATCTCCTGCGCGAGCACAAGGGCATCGATCTCGATCTCGCGTCGGTTCCGGCCGAAGACCCGCGCACCTATGCGATGATCCGCAAGGCCGACACG
>Ga0182743_1001511_pt1 | contig 22497 bp, 8 predicted proteins | sample eDN3rd30CKraftOP_FD_128522 | JGI IMG/M metagenome (GOLD analysis project Ga0182743, IMG submission 128522) | Enriched Organic Plus compost microbial communities from Emeryville, California, USA - eDNA 3rd pass 30_C Kraft OP (version 2) (version 2) ... | reverse complement strand
GGACGTGCATCTGGACGAAGGCGAATGGCACATTCCGATCGAGAACTCCAAGACCGGCAAGCCGCACATCGTCTACCTATCCACTCAGGCGCAAACGCTGTTCAAGGAACTCAAGCCGCTGGCCAGCAGCAGCGACTGGGTGCTGCCTGGGCGTGGCACCCTGGCCAAGCCCTTCGCCAACAATGCGCTGAACCAGGCGCTGAAGGTATCTTTACAGGGGCAGGAGATCCCCGCCTTCACCATCCACGACCTGCGGCGCACCGCCTCGACGTTGCTACACGAACAGGGCTGGCCTTCGGATGTGGTAGAGAAGGCGTTGAACCATACCATCGGCGGCGTGCGCGGGGTCTACAACCGGGCGGAGTACGCTGAACAGCGGCGGGAGATGTTGCAGGCGTGGGCGGACTACATCGACGGGCTGGCACCGTCGGCCAATTTGGTGGTGTGAGTCCGTCCGTGGCGCTGGTGTCCTTTTCCTTTTTGGGTAGGGCCGTTGCCCCTTGATTGCCATTCCCCTTCGGCTTACTACCCTTGCCCCCTTTCGTAATAGAAGCTACCGAACCGTCTATTCGCATGTGTTTAACGCATGGCACTTTCCGTGCCATGCAAAGTGCAGTACATTTGCAAGTAAATATGACTTATCCCAAGGCCTTGCAATGACGCGCTTGAAGGTTGAAACGCTCTCTATTCGGACGTCACCAAACGTCAAGCAGCTGTTGCGGGCCGCAGCGGAACGTGAACACCGCTCCGTGGCCTCGATGGTGGAGGTGCTGGTAATCGAATACGCACGCAAGCACGGGTTGCAGGTGCCTGCGCAGGATGGACGGCCCTCGGATTCGTCGGCGTGATGGGGTGTTCGTTAGCTTGCTTCCCTGTGTCCCGTCCATTCACCCGAGCGTAGCGTAAAAATTTCATGCCCCTTTCCCAGCCTCCCGCCCCTGGTTCCCGCGCCCTGATCCGCGACGAAGAATGGCTCGTCCAGCATGCTGATCAATGCGCCCAGGGCGGCTGGCAACTGTCCTGCATCGGTGTGTCGGAAACCGTGCGCAATCGCCAGGCTCTGTTCCTGACGGCGCTCGATGACGTCACCCTGATCGACCCTGCACAGACCGAGCTGGTGTTCGACGACTCTCCCGGCTTCATGGCCGCACGGCTGGCGATCGAAGCCCGTATGCGCCAATCTGCGGTGCAGGGCGATGCCTTGGTGCTGGGGCAACAGGCTGTGATGGACACCTTGCCCTTCCAGCTCGACCCGGCCCACCATGTGTTGCAGCAACTGCGCCCGCGTCTGCTGATTGCCGATACCGTTGGTCTGGGTAAAACACTGGAAGCAGGCATCCTCACAGCAGAACTGATCCGCCGCGGTCGTGCCCGACGCATCCTCGTGGTCACCACCAAAAGCATGATGCGCCAGTTCCAGCAGGAGTTCTGGAACCGCTTCACCATCGCCGTGACGCGCCTGGATTCGGCGGGCATCCAGCGCATCCGCCGCCAGATACCGGCCAACCACAACCCTTTCAGCTACTACGACCGCACCATCATCTCGGTCGATACGCTCAAACGCGACAGCGAATACCGCCACTATCTGGAAAGCGCGTGGTGGGATCTCATCATCATCGATGAGGCCCACAACGTCTCCTACAAGGGCAATCGCACCCAGAGCAACCGTCTGGCCGAACTTTTGGCCCAACGCTCCGACGCGCTCATCCTGCTCACCGCCACGCCGCACAACGGCAAGAAGGAAAGCTTCGCCAGCCTGGTGCGCATGCTCGACCCCACCGTGCTGCCGCCTGGGGCCGACTACAGCCGCAGCGACGTGGAGCACCTGTTCATCCGCCGCTTCAAGAGCGACGTGCGCGAACAGATGAAGCAGGATTTCCCCGAGCGCCGGGTCTTCAGGCTGGCCGCCCAGGCCAGCGCCGCCGAGAACCTCGCCTTCGATGCCCTGGCCGAACTCGAGCTCGCCAGCGATGGCGGCGGCGCGCGCGACGGCGCCATGCTGTTCCGCACCGTGCTGGAAAAAGCCCTGTTCTCCTCGCCCGCCGCCTGCCTGCAAACGCTTAAAGAGCGCATCTGCCGCCTGGAAGCCCGCGATGCAACGCATCCCGACCTGGCTTCGCTGCGCGACCTGCAAGCCCTCGTGCAACAGATCGAGCCTGCACAGTTCAGCAAGCTGCAATATCTCATCGCCCAGCTCAAGGACGACCCGCACTGGCGCTGGGACGGCCGTGCCGCCGATGACCGCCTGGTGCTCTTCACCGAGCGCATCGAAACCCTGAAATTCCTGCAACAACACCTGCCGGCCGCGCTGGGCCTGAAGGCGGACGCCGTCGCCATCCTGCACGGCCAGTTGCCCGATCAGGACATCCAGCAGACGGTCGAGGATTTCGGCCGCGGCCATTCGCCGCTGCGCCTGCTCATCGCCTCCGACGTGGCCTCCGAAGGCCTGAACCTGCACTACCAGTCGCACCGGCTGATCCACTTCGACATCCCTTGGTCGCTGATGGTGTTCCAGCAGCGCAACGGCCGTGTGGACCGCTATGGCCAGACGCAGCCGCCCAAGATCGGTTACCTCTATACCCAGCCCCATAACGAGCGTGTCCGTGGCGATCTGCGCTACCTGGAAATCCTTATCGAAAAGGACGAACAGGCCGCGAAGAACATTGGCGACCCCTCTGCCTTCATGGGCCTGTACGACGAAGACGCCGAAACTTTGGAAGTGGCCAAGGCCATCGAAGGCAACACCACCGCCGAAGCGTTCGCCCGGCAACTGGCGGGCGGCGACGTCGATCCCTTCGAACTGCTCTGGGGCGACGCCGCCAACAGCGCGACGCCACCTGCGGGCGAGCCTGCGCCCTCCACCGCGCCATCCCCAACCGCCACACTGCCCAGCCTGTTCGCCGGCCATTACCACTACGCCCGCGACGGCCTGCGCTGGCTGCGCCAGCGCCAGCCCGAGCAGCAACCTGCCGTACAGGCCGACGACGTCACCCGCACCCTCAGCTTCCAGCCGGGGCGCGACCTGGCGCAGATTCTGGAGCGCGACCTCGCCCCGGAAATGTGGCCCACCGACAATACGTTTGCGCTTTGCGCCGACAAGCGCATGGTCGAAGCCGCCATCGCCCAATCCCGTGACGGCAGCGACTGGCCGCAACTGCACTACCTTTGGCCGCTGCATCCCATCGTCCAGTGGCTGGACTACAAGCTGATGGCGGCCTTCGGCCGCCAGCGCGCCCCGCTGCTGCGCGTACCGCAAGGTCTGCAAGCGGGTGAAGCCATCATCCTGGTGCTGGCCCAGGTGCCCAACCGGCGTGGCCAGGCCATGCTGGCCGAATGGCTGGGCGTGCAACTTGATGCGCGGGGCCAGGTGCAGGCCGTGCTGAGCCTGCCCGATACCCTGCACCGCACCGGGTTGGACGGCAGACGGAACCCGGCCCCAGCCAACGATGGCCGTGCCCCCGACAGCCGCCTCTGGCAGCAAGCCCTGCCTGCCGTCATCCGCGCCGCCGAAGCGCATCTGCGCCCCATCAAGCAGGCATTCGATGCCGACTGCCGCCAGCGCCTGGAACGAGAGCTGGACAAACTCGCCGTCTTGCAAGGCAAGCACTTGGAACAGATGGAACTGGAACTGGCCCAGGGCGGCATCGAACAAGTCCGCGCCGCCCAGCGCCAGCAACGTGAAAGCGCCACCGCCGACCTGTTCGGCCAATACCAGCAATGGGTGCGCGAGACGCTGCAACTGGACGACCGCGCCCAGTTCACCGTCGTGGCTGCCCTGGTTTCTCAACAGGACGCAGCACCACAGGACATGGCGCAAGGAGCGGCCCAATGAGCTTCACCATCAATGGCCTGAGCAACGCCAACGAGTTCTACAGCCAGCACTACCTGGACGACATCCTGGTCAAGGATCTCAAACCGCTGTTCGATCAGTGGAAGGAACAGGGCGCGGGCAGCCCCGTCGCCCGCCTCAGAAGCGCCAGCGGTGCCAACGGTTATTTCCGCGACCGCGAGCGCTTCCTGGCCGAAAAGCGCCCCGAGGCGCGCGCGCGCCTGTTGCGTGAACTGGCCCAGCCGCTGCTGGCCGCGCTTGGCTATGAATTGCAGCCTCAACCCCTGCCCCTGGCCGACTCCGGCCGCGAAGGCGAATTGCCCTTGCTGGCCCTGTACCGCGACGCCAAGGGCCACCCGTTGCTGGCCATCGCCGCTGCGCTGGCCCTGCCGGGCGACGAAGACACCGCGCCGCTGCAACTGCCCCCGCGTGACACCAAGGGCAGCAAAGCCGGCCGTCACCACGCGGACTGGGAAGAAACCCTTTCTCGCCGCCTGTTCGCCGACGATGCCCCGCCCCGCTGGGTACTGCTGGTGCACCACGAACAATGGCTGTTGATCGAACGCAGCAAATGGGGCCGCAAGGCCCTGTTGCGCTTCGACCTGCCGGAACTGTTCGGCCCGCGTGACGAACACAGCCTGCGCGCCTTCTGCGCTCTGCTGGGCAAACAATCCATCCTGCCGGCGGAAGGCGGCGCGGCCCTGCTGGACAGCCTGGATGACAGCTCCCACAAGCACGCTTTCGAGGTCTCCACCGACCTCAAGTACGCCCTGCGCGAGTGCATCGAACTGATCGCCAACGAGGCCATCCGCTACAAGCGCGAAGTCAGCAAGGAAAAGCTCTTTGATCGCACCGACACCGACCTGGCCGACCAGCTCAGCCGCGAATGTCTGCGCTACATGTACCGGCTGCTGTTCCTGTTCTACATCGAGGCCCGCCCTGAACTGGGCTATGCCCCCATCCAGGCCGAAGCCTATCTGAAGGGCTACAGCGTCGAGCATCTGCGCGAGCTGGAACAGACCCCGCTCACCACCGACCAAGCCCGCAACGGCTACTACTTCCACGACAGCCTGCAACAACTGTTCGGCCTCATCTGGCAGGGCTTCCCGCGCCGCGATGCGGGCAGCGGACAGCAGGAACTGGGCCCCGGCGTTGAGCCGGCACCGGGTGACATCGCGCAAGGCAGCGGCTTCACCATCGCCCCGCTGCAAGGCCATCTGTTCGACCCGGCCCGTACCCGGCTGCTCAACAGCGTCAAGTTGCGCAACCACGTCCTGCAACGCGTCATCGAGCTGATGTCGCTCTCGCGTGGCAGCAGCGGCAAGAACGGTCGCCGGGGCCGCATCAGCTACGCCACCCTGGGCATCAACCAGCTTGGTGCCGTGTACGAAGCGCTGCTCTCCTTCCGTGGCTTCTTCGCCGAAGAAGACCTGTATGAAGTGCGCCGCGACCCCAAGGCCCAAAAGGCTAGCCGCACCGAAGATGACGAAGGCGGGCTCCCCGATGACAGCGACGCCACGGAGGATGACGACGACACGCCCGCCAGCACCCGCGAAAAGCGCAAGGACGCCGAACTCGACCCGCTGGAAGCGGCCTATTTCGTGCCGGCCAGCGCCATCGGCCAGTACACCGACGCCGAGCGCCTGTTCGGCGGCGAACCGCGCCTGTACCGGAAGGGGACTTTCATCTACCGCCTGGCCGGCCGCGCCCGCGAGAAATCCGCCAGCTACTACACCCCGGAAATCCTCACCCGCTGCCTGGTGGAACACGCCCTGCGCGAAATCCTGCCTGGCAAATCCGCCGACGACATCCTGCGCCTGACCATCTGCGAACCCGCCATGGGCAGCGCGGCCTTCCTGAACGAAGCCGTCAGCCAGTTGGCCGAAGCCTACTTGCAGGCCAAACAGAAGGAACTGGGCCAGAGCATTCCCCACGACGACTACGCGGCGGAAAAACAGCGGGTCAAGATGTACATCGCTGACACCAACGTGTTTGGCGTCGATCTCAACCCCGTGGCGGTGGAACTGGCGGAAGTCTCCCTCTGGCTCAACGCCATCTTCAAGGGCGGGCATGTGCCCTGGTTCGGCCTGCAACTGGTGGCCGGCAATTCCCTGGTCGGCGCGCGGCGCGATGTCTTCAGCACCGCGCAACTCTCGCCTGGCCGAGGTGAGAATGGCCTGCCCGAGCGCGACTGGCGCTGCGCCGTGCCGCGAGCCCTCGCGCTTTCGGAAACACCTGCCGCCACCGATATCTTCCACTTCCTGCTGCCCGCCGAGGGCATGGGCGCCGTCACCGACAAGGTGGTCAAGGCACTGGAGCCCGCCGCCTTCGAACGCTTCAAGCAATGGCGCAAGGCTTTCACCGCCCCGCTGGAACGCAGCGAAATCACCCGCGTGCAGGCCATCGCCCAGGCCGCCGAAGCGCTGTGGCAGCAGCACGCCCAGGAACTGGCCCGCGTGCGCCGAGCCACCAGCGACGAACTCCACGTCTGGCCCAGTACCGACGCCAACCGTGCGCCCACCACCACCGCGCAGAAGGACGCCACCTTCCAGCGCGAAATGCTCAGCGAAGCGCAGAAGAACGCCAGCCCCTATCGCCGCCTGAAACTGGTCATGGATTTCTGGTGCGCCCTCTGGTTCTGGCCGTTGGATAAAGCTGACGACCTGCCCAGCCGCGAGGAATGGTGGTTCGTGCTGGAAACCGTGCTGCTCGGTAATGCCAGCCTGACCGCCAGCACCGGCGACCGCGACCTGTTCCCGGAAACCATGCCCCAGTCCACGCTGGACTTCACCCCCGAGCGCGACCGCTACGGCCATGTGGATATCGAAGCGCTGGTCGAAATCCTGCCGCAACTGAAAGTGGCCCGGCAGGTGGCCGCACAGCAGCGCTTCCTGCACTGGGAGCTGGAATTCGCCGACATCTTCCGGCAGCGCGGCGGTTTCGATGTAGTGTTGGGCAACCCGCCGTGGATCAAGGTGGAGTGGAACGAGCAAAGCCTGCTGTCGGACTTCGACCCGCGCTTTGCCATCCGCAAGCTCAGCGCCAAGCAGACTGCCGACCAGCGCGAAGCCGTGTTCGCCGCCGTGCCGCAGGCCCGCGCCGACTACCTGGCCGAATGCGTGGCCACCGAGGGCATGGGCGCGTTTCTCAACGCGGTGCAGAACTACCCGCTGCTCAAGGGCCAGCAAAGCAACCTGTACAAGTGCTTCCTGCCGTTGGTGTGGCGCGTGGGCAGTGGCGTGCAGGCGCTGTTGCATCCGGAAGGGCCGTATGACGATCCGAAGGGTGGAGCTTTGCGGGCGGCGATGTATCCCCGTTTGCGGGCGCATTACCAGTTCCAGAACGAGCTGTCATTGTTTGCTGAGGTGGATCACCACATGAAGTTCAGCATCAACATCTACGGCTCCGAGCAGGTCGGGCCACATTTCCGCCAACTCGCCAACTTGTACGCGCCGCAAACCGTGCGAGCCAGCCTCGCCCACTCCGGCGCCGGCCCCGTGCCCGGCATCAAGCGCGACGAAGGCGGTTGGAGCATTGAAGGCCATGCCCACCGCATCATCGAGGTGGACGACACCCTGCTCGCTACCTTCGCCCAGCTCTACGACGCCCCCGGCACCCCTTCCTTGCAGGCCCGCCTACCCGCCGTCCACAGCCGTGAACTGGTATCGGTGCTGGAAAAGTTCGCCCGCGCCCCGCGCCGACTGGGCGACCTGAAGGACGACTACTTCACGCTGGAAATGTGGCACGAAACCGGCGCGCAGAAGGACGGCACCATCCGCCGCGAAACCGGCTTCGTCGGCCGCGCCGAAGACTTCGTGCTCTCTGGCCCGCACTTCTTCGTCGGCAACCCGCTCAACAAGACCCCGCGCGCCGTCTGCACCCAGAACAGCCACTACGACGTGCTCGACCTCGAAACCCTGCCCGACCACTACCTGCCGCGCAGCAACTACCGCCCGGCGTGCAGCCCCGCCGAATACGCCCGCCGCGTGCCGCGCGTCAGTTGGGTGGAAGAAGGGGAAACTGAGGCGAAGCCGGTGACGGCGTATTACCGATTTTTTAATCGGAGGATGTTCAGCCCATCAGCGGAGAGATCGTTTATTTCGACGATTGCTCCCTCCGGAAGTGCACATATTCACCCCGTGCTTTCAACAACGTTCCGGAAAGAAATAGACCTGCTGAATTTCTCAGCCGCCGCCTATTCGTTGCCGGTGGACTTTCTCTTGCGATCTACAGGCAAGGCCGACCTTTACGAGAGCACGCTCCGAAATTTTCCACTCCTGTCGAGTGATCACTTGCGTTTGCGTGTTTTAACCCTCAACTGCCTCACCACCCACTACGCAGACCTCTGGCAAACTTGCTGGCACCCCAAATTCCGGCAAGACCGCTGGGCCAGCGCCGACCCGCGCCTGCCGCAGGACTTCTTCGCCAGCCTCACCCCCGACTGGCAACGCCACAACGCCCTGCGCAGCGACTACGCCCGCCGCCAGGCGTTGGTGGAAATCGACGTCCTCGCCGCCCAGGCCCTGGGCCTGACGCTCGACGAACTGCTCACCATCTACCGCGTGCAGTTCCCCGTCATGCGCCAGTACGAGCGCGACACCTGGTTTGATGCCAACGGCCGCATCGTCTTCACCCCCAGCAAGGGCCTGGTCGGCGTTGGCCTGCCGCGCAAGGCCGCTCGCCGCGACCCCGAATGCACCGTCATCACCCCCGACGGCATCCGCCAGCCGCGCCGCCTCGGCTGGGAAGACCTCCAGCCCAAGCGCATGCCCGACGGCACCCTGCACCCCCAGGTCCCCGACGGCACGGTGATCGAACGCCCCATCACCGACACCACCCAACCCGGCGGCCCCATTGACCGCACCATCCGCTACGTCGCACCCTTCACCCTGGCTGACCGCGAAGCGGATTACCGCATCGCTTGGGCACATTTCGAAGACAGGGATAACGCATGACACAACTTCGTTATCCGGCAGACCTGCTCGTGACCGTCGAGGACTTCTACGCCTGCGGCTGGAAAGAAGCCTTGCAGGCAATCGCACCCGATGATTTTGGCTATTCAGCGCTTTGGACAGCCTTGTCCAAAGCAGCCAGGTCAGCCATGGAGTCTGATCGTCGAACGCATGCCAAGGTACTTTGGCTGTTGGCCGATGCCAGTTCGATGATGCTGCGCCCGAGCAGCTTGACCGCTCCATTCAAGCCATTTGCAGTCTTTCATGACCGGCGATCCGCTTTGCCTGAGGACTTCAGCGAAGACGATCTGTCGTTCTTCGCTGAATTGATTGAGCATATTGACCATCCGCTACTCAAAGCTCGGCTGGCTGATTTGCTCTGGCTGGTTGGCAAGCCGCGGAATGTCCAGCATGCGCTTGCTGCTATTGATTCATACCGATCCATACCTTTGATCCCTGATATCTGGATCAGAGATGGTCAGGAGTGCTGGGAACGCGCGCTCGCGCTAGCACTTACCTTGGGAAAGGGGTCGGGTGATCGAATCGAAGACATGCTGGCGACGATGTTGGACAGACTGTTGTCCACCAGCATTCAGGAACCGTTCTTTGGCGTAAAACTGGCCAAGCTGCTGCGTAGCAATCGCTTGGCCAAGCGTCGGGGAACAGAGGTTGCGGAAAAGCTCGAAGCATTGGCACTTGCGTTTTGGCAAGCAAGTGATGTCTTCGGAGCGCGGGCATATTTTGAGGAGTCAGCTCTGTGGTTCCATTGGTTGGGCCAACAGCCCAAGCATGCGGAAATGACCGTCGCTCAGGCGGAAACCTTCGTCCGTGAGGCGACGTTCCATACGTCTGGTGCCGCACCATCAAACATGGTCGCCAATGGCCTGTACGAAAAGGCGATACAAGTCTATCGGGATGTCCCTCGGAAGCTGCGGGCGTCCCATCGGGTCGAGGAACGCATCGCAGAGTTGCGAAAACTACAGACCCATACCGGCGAGCAAACGTTGACCGAGATGGGGGTAATACGCAGCCCTGGTATCGACATCACTGAACTGGTCGAGCAAGCACGCAAGGCAACCGCTGGCAAGGAGCCTATCGAGGCACTCCGCTCTCTCGCCAATATTCATCCTGGCAAACAGGTCGACAACTTGCGGGATAACGTGATCGAGCGGATGAGACAGTTTCCGCTGCAATGGATATTCGCAAGCACGACCTACAGCCGTGATGGCAGGGTCATCGCCAAACGCCCAGCAATGAACATGCTGGGTGCCGAGCTTTCCGAGAGCGATGAGAGAACCATCCAGGCCTCCATGATCCGCGACTATGGAATGTTTCTTGGCATCACGGTTCAGAGTGCCATTCTTCCCGCTCTGGAAGTCTTGCGGCAGGAGCATCGGCTACGGGAAGCTGATTTCGTCGAACTATCTCGGCATTCGCCGATCGTGCCGAATGGTCGGGCGATATTGTTCGGGAAGGCGTTGTTTGCTGGCTATGACGGCGATTTCGTGACGGCGCTGCATCTGCTTGTTCCCCAGATCGAACATATGGTGCGCACCCATTTGAAGCAGGCAGGAGCCATGACGACGACGCTCGATGCCGAAGGGATAGAAACCGAAAATGGTCTGAGCACCCTTATGGCATTGCCAGAGACTGAGGACATCTTTGGCAAGGATCTCGTGTTCGAATTCAAAGCGCTCTTCTGCGACCCGTTCGGCCACAACTTACGCAATGAACTCGCTCACGGCTTGCTCGACGATGGCGATTGCCGATCCGCAGCTTCCGTTTATGCATGGTGGCTGGGCTTGAAGCTGGTATTCAATACATGGTGGAACAGCCGGGCAGCCAATGCTCAGGATGGGGATAAGGTTGACAAGGAAGGTGAGGGAGAAAGCCATGCGTAGCGCCACCGACCTCTTCGAAGAACTCAACTCGGTCGATGAGTCCACCCGCATCGAAGCCAAGCGCGCCAGCGAACTGGGCAAATCCGTGATGCAGACGGTCATCGCCTTCGCCAATGAGCCTGGGCTGGAGGGCGGCTATCTGCTGCTGGGTGCGGACTGGTTCGTCAACGACAAGGGCGATACGGTGTACCGCGCCGCCGGCCTGCCCGACCCTGACAAGGTGCAGCGCGACTTGGCCAGTCAGTGTGCGTCCATGCTCAATGTCGCCTTGCGGCCGGAGATGCAGACCGAGACCGTGGACGGCAAGACGGTGCTGGTGGTGTACGTGCCCGAGGCCGATGTCACGCAGAAGCCGGTCTATCTCAAGGCTACCGGTTTGCCGCGCGGCGCCTACCGCCGCATCGGTTCCAGCGACCAGCATTGCGTGGATGAAGACCTGTGGGTGCTGCGCGGCGAAAGCCAGCCGCTGCATGGGCCGGATTCCAGCATCCTGCCCGATGCCCGGCTGGACGATTTCGACCCGGCCGCCGTAGCCGCCTATCGGCGCGAACGCGCCCGCATCAACCCCCAGGCCGAGGAGCTGGATTACGGCGACGAGGACCTGCTCGAAGCCCTGGGCGCGTTGCGCCGCGTGGATGGTCGATTGCAGCCGACGCTTGCCGGTATCGTGCTGTTCGGCAAGCCATTGGCCTTGCGCCGGTTGTTGCCCATGGTGCGCATCGACTATATCCGCGTTCCGGGTAACGAATGGGTGGAAGACCCGGAAAACCGCTTCCAGTCCATCGACATCCGCAAGCCGCTGCTGCTGGCGCTGCCACAGGCCGAGGCCAGCATCATCGACGAGCTGCCCAAGGGTTTTCGTCTGCCCGAAGGGCAGTTGCACAGCGTGCAGGAACCGATCCTGCCGCGCAAGGTGATCCGAGAGGCACTGGCCAATGCCGCCATGCACCGCAGCTACACCGTGCATAGCCCGACCCAGATCATCCGCTACAGTAACCGCATCGAAATCCGCAACGTTGGCTATTCGCTCAAGGAACCCGCGCTGTTGGGTACGCCGGGGTCGCGCCTGCGCAACCCGGCCATTTCCGCCGTGCTGCACGACCTGCACCTGGCCGAAGCCAAGGGCACCGGAATCCGCACCATGCGACGCCTGGCCGCCGAGGCGGGCTTGCCCTTGCCGGAATTTCACTCCGACCGGCAGGCCAACGAGTTCCGGCTCACCCTATTCCTGCATAACCTGCTGACCGAGGACGACCATGCCTGGCTGCGGGGGTTCGCCGGCGCGGCGGTCAGTGCCGACGAAGCCAAGGTGTTGATCTACGTTCGCGCCACGGGCGCGGTGGATAACACGGCCTGCCGGGATTTTTGCGGACTGGATACGCTGGCGGCCAGCCTGGTCCTGCGCCGGCTGCGCGACCGGGGACTGTTGGAGAAGCAAGGAGCGGGCAGCCGCACCTACTACACCCTGGCGGCTTCCGAGCGCCAGGCAAGCGTCCCTTCCGACCAGACTGAACTGCCGCTGGATGTTCCGTCCCATGCCGACACCCTGCACAGCCGCTCAGCCGAGCATGCCACCCAACCCGACGAAGCTTGCAACCTTGAGCTTGCAACCTTGTCGCCTGAGCTTGCAACCTTTCTTGCAACCCTGAAAGGACGTACAACGGAGGCCGCCCTGCGTGACGCCATTTGCCGCCTGTGCGAGTGGAAGCCGCTGACAGTGGATCAGCTTGCAACCTTTCTGGGCAAGAGTCGGCAATATTTGCGTAACAAGCATCTGATTCCGATGGTGCGCAATGGCGAGCTGCGTTTCCGTTACCCGGAAAGCGCCAAACACCCGCATCAGGCTTATGTAACGCCCAAAGAGGGGGAGCTTTGACATGCAACCCCTGATCGTTTCCGAGCAAATCACCCAAGGCGTCGCCGACTTCCTGCGCGCCGCCTTCCCGGCCACCACGCCGGGCTTTGATGGCCTGATCCAGCGCTTCCTTGCCGACCGTGACCGGGTGTTCAAGGGGCCGTACCTGACCTTGCCGCTGCCGTTCCGCAAGCAGCCCGACAGGGGCCAGCCCGCGTTCGGCTGGCTACCGCCGGGCTTCGTGCCCCATGCTCACCAGGGCCGGGCGTTCGCCCGCCTGACCGGCGAGCAGGCCCGATCGACCCTGGTGGCCACTGGCACCGGCTCGGGCAAGACCGAGTGCTTCCTCTATCCAATCTTGGAGCATTGCCGCGAACAACGGGAACTGGGCCGGCCGGGCATCAAGGCCATCATCCTGTACCCGATGAACGCGCTGGCCTCGGACCAGGCCAGCCGCCTGGCCAAGGAGATCCTGCGCACACCGGCCCTGGCCGGTATCCGCGCGGGCCTGTACGTGGGCGAGGCCCCGGCCGAGGAATCCTCCCGCGTGCAGCAACTGGCCGATGGCGGCTTCTCGATCATCACCGACCGCAACGCCCTGCGCGAAAACCCGCCGGATATCCTGCTGACCAACTACAAGATGCTGGATTTCCTGCTGATCCGTGCCGCCGATGCGCCACTGTGGGCGCGGCAGCAACCGGATACGCTGCGCTATCTGGTGGTCGATGAGTTGCACACCTTCGACGGTGCCCAGGGTACGGATCTGGCCTGCCTGATTCGCCGCCTCAAAGGCCGACTGGAGACGCCGCCGGGGCAACTGGTGTGCGTGGGCACCTCGGCCACGCTGGGCAGCGATGGCGAACAGGATTTGCTGGCGTTTGCCGGCCAGATCTTCGGCGAGACGCTGGATGACCAAGCCGTGATCGCCGAAGACCGCGAGCCGGTGGCGGACTATCTGGCGGATGCCGTGGTGGAGTTCACCCAATCTCCGCTGCCGGACGCCGTGTCGGTGCTGGATCCGGCAGGCCATGACGACTTGCCGTCCTGGCTGGCGGCCCAGGTGCCACTGTGGTTCGGCACCCCATGCAGCGCCGAGCAAGTGAACGATGCGGGTTGGCGCTGTCGCTTGGGCGGGATGCTGAAAAGCCATTTCGCCTTCCAGAACTTGTTGCGCGATATGGAGCGCCTGGGGCCACGCGCCGTGGCGTTGGACGATCTGCTGGCGGTATTGTCGCGCCGCCTGCCACCTCATGCCGACGCCCGCTATCCGCTGCTTTGGCTGGGCAGCCTGCTGGCGCTGGTGGCGCACGCGCGCCAGCCTCGCGGTGTGTCGCTCGACGCGGTTCGCGGCGAACAGGACGTGACCTTCTTCCTGCAAGTCAAGGTGGAGCTTTGGCTACGCGAACTGCGGCGCATGGTGGCTTCGCTGGACAACCCGCCTCGACTGATCCATCACGATGACCTGGGCAAGGCCGAGCAGACACAGGTCTGGTTGCCAGTGATCCACTGCCGGGACTGCCACGCCACCGGCTGGGGCGCGACCTTGTCCAGGACCAGCCCGAATCAGTTCAACCAGGACATCCAACAGTTCTACAGCGCCTTCTTCGCCGAGGATGTCAGCACCCGCTTTCTGTTTCCCCATGGCGAAAACGCAGACCCGAAGGTGTTCGAGCACAAGAAGGTCTGCCCGAGCTGCGGTACCCTGCATGCGGTGGGGCAGACGCACTGCGACTGTGCCGAGGACCCGGTCGCGCTGGTGGATGTCGATGTGACCGCCAACCTGCGCGAAGGCACGCGCAACGGTGCCCGCTATACACGTTCCCATCACGACTGCCCGTACTGCGGCGGTCACAAGACGCTGTCCATCGTCGGTTCGCAGGCGGCCAGCCTGGCGGCGGTGATGCTGGCGCAACTGTTCGGTTCACGTTTCAACCCGGACAAGAAGCTGATCGCGTTTTCCGATTCGGTGCAGGATGCGGCGCACCGTGCCGGGTTCCTGGCGGCCCGGACCTGGCGCTTGAACTTGCGCCCGGCGGTGGCCCAGGTCATTGCCGCAGCGCAGCAGGCCGGGGAACCGCTGACGCTGGCTCAACTGCCGCAAGCCTTCGAGGACCACTGGCTGCCAGCAATGGGGCAGGGCCATTACCTGGCCAACTTCCTGCCGCCGCAACTGCATTGGCTGCGGGATTTTGAAACGCTGATGAGCGAAGGTTCGCTGCCAACCAATAGCGAGTTACCGCAGGATTTGCGTCGCATCCTGCCGTGGGTGCTGAATGCTGAGTTCGGCCAGGACGCCCATATCGGCCGCAGCCTGACCGTTACCGGGACCGCCAGCGTGGAACCGCCACCACAGCTACTGACATCGGCCGTGCAGTGGATGCTGCCACGCCTGCAGGCCACGCTGGAGCCGCTGGCTGGTGTGTCGGCAGATGCCCTGGCGGTATTCCTGCAGGGCATCGTGCAATCCCTGCAGCGGCTGGGGGCCTGGCGCGACGCTGGACTGCATTTCTATGCACAGGTCGGCAATCGGCCGTGGGTCTACAAGCGCAATCCGGTGCAGTTCCAAATGCTGTCTGGCCCGCGTCCGCCACGCTTCGTGAGCCTGGTCGATTACCAGCGCTGCGTCGGTGTGTTGGGTAGCCACGCGAAGTGGTATCGCGCCTGGGCCTTCAAGACACTGAAACCGCTGCATGCGTTGGCCCTCGGCGCTGACAGTTTGCTGCCAGCACTGTATCAGCTGGCATTCGAGGCGCTGGCCGACGTGGGTTTGCTCGGTGCTGAACAGGCAGATGGCCAGCCGGAGATTCGCGTGTGGGGGCTGGAGCCTGGCGCTTTTCTGGTGTCCCTGGGCAGCCGCGCCTGGCGTTGCGACACCTGCCGTAGCGAGTGGCGCACCGGGGCTGAAGTTTCGCTCGCCGGGCAGCCTTGTCGGCATCCCGGCTGCCGAGGGCATCTGGAAGCGCTGGCGGAAGGGGATGCCGACTATTATCGCAGCCTGTATCTGCGTGCGGACATCCAGCGCGTGGTCGCCCACGAACACACTGGCCTACTGCCACGCGGTACGCGTGAGCGGGTGGAGCACAGCTTCAAGTCCGATAGTCAGGCTCCTGGCAGCATCAATGTGCTCTCGGCCACGCCGACGCTGGAGATGGGTATCGACATCGGCGATCTGTCGGCAGTGCTGCAGTGTTCCGTGCCGCCACAGCAAGCCAACTACATCCAGCGCGCGGGACGCGCAGGACGCAGCACCGGCAATGCCTTGTTGCTGACCATGGCGGCCAGCAAACCGCACGACCTGTATTTCTGGGCCGACCCCAGGGAAATGATCGCCGGCAGCGTGCCGGCACCAGGCGTGTTCCTCAACGCCTCGGCGGTGCTGGAGCGCCAGTTGACGGCGTTCACGCTGGATTGCTGGGTGCGCGAACGGGGTCGTAACGCCTCGATTCCGCAGGAGATCCGCATGGTGCTCAGCGCAGTGGACAACGGTGCGACGACGCGCTTTCCCTTCCCCTGGCTGGAGTATGTGGAGGCACACCGGGCCAGCTTGCTGGATCGCTTCCTGGCGCTGTTCCAGCAGGATGGCGGGCAGATCCTGACCGAAGCCACCCGGCAGTGGCTGGCACGTTTCGTCAATGGTCGGCAGGACGAGGAAAGCTCCCTGAGCTTCAAGATCGTCAGCAAGCTGCAGGGTATCGCCCGTGACGTGGCGCAGATCAAGCGTCTGCGCGAGAAGACCGTCAAGGAAGTGGAGAAGCTGGAGCAGCTTCCTGTGCGCGGCGAGGAACAGGAAGAAGAACTGAAAACCCTGCGCCAGGAACGTGCGGCGTTGGCGCGCCTGATCGGTGGCATTGAGGGCAAGCTCACCCTGAACGTCTTTGCCGACGAAGGCCTGCTGCCCAACTATGCATTCCCCGAACAAGGCGTGCTGCTACGCTCGATCATCGTGCGCGACACCCGCCGGGAAGGACCGCCTGCCGAGCCACTGACCTTTGAATACGAGCGCCCCGGCGCAACCGCCATCACCGAGCTGGCGCCCAACAACACCTTCTATGCCGAAGGCCGCCGGGTGGTCATCAACCAGGTAGATGTGTCTCGTGTCAAACCAGAGGCCTGGCGCCTGTGCCGCCAGTGCTCCTACGCGGAGCCCTTGTCGGCGGGCGACAGGCACCACCAATGCCCACGTTGCGGCGATGGCCAGTGGCGCGACACCGGGCGGGTCCATGAAATGCTGCGCCTGACCACCGTGTTCGCACGCACGCTGGACCGAGAAAGCCGGATCGCCGATGACTCCGACGAGCGCACACGTGGTTTCTACGTGCGCCAGGCGCTGGTGGATAGTCCGCCAGAAGCGGTGCGCCAGGCGTTCGCCATCGACAACCCCAGTTTCCCATTCGGGTTCGAATTCCTTGACCGGGTGACATTCCGCGAGGTGAACTTCGGCGAGCAGACGGTGGATGCCACGCCGATGACCATCGCGGGCGAAGAACTCAACCGGCCGGGCTTCGCCATTTGCCCTGAGTGCGGCACGCTACAGCGTCGCCGCAAGGCCGAAGAGCTGTATCGCAACCATGCCCCCTGGTGCTCACGCCGGAAAATACCCGAGGCCAGCGCCCAGCAATGCATCTTCCTGTACCGGGAATTCGCCAGCGAAGGTATCCGGCTGTTCCTGCCCGAGGTCGGATTTGCCGAATCCAAGGAAGCCTTGCTGAGCTTCATCTCCGCGCTGGAGCTGGGACTGAGCAAACGCTTCAAAGGGGCGGTGGCGCACCTGCGCATCGCTACCGACGTACGGATGGCCGCCGACTCGGAGTCGGCGCGAATCTATCTGGTGATCTACGACAGCGTGCCGGGCGGCACCGGATATTTGAAGGAACTGATGCGCGATCCAGCCCCGCTGTTCGAAGTATTCAGTCAGGCGGCAACCGCATTGAACACCTGCACCTGCAACCAGGACGACACCGCCGACGGCTGCTATCGGTGTATGTACCGCTACCGCAACAGCCATGAACGCCAAGCCATCTCGCGCACGGTGGCGCAGAAGCTGTTGGCACAGATACTGGAGCATCGTGCAGCGCTGAAGCGTGTCAGCAACCTTTCCCAGCAAACGGACAACAGCTTGCTGGAAAGCACGCTGGAGAAACGATTCCTTGAGGCACTGCGGCGCGAGCATGCTGGCGTGACTTTCACGCTCAAGGACAAGCTCGTCGGCGGCAAGCATGGATACCTGGTCCAGGCAGGCAATCGCCGCTGGCGTCTGGAATTGCAGGTGCCTCTCGGCGAGCGCGAGGGCGTGGTCGTGCCATGCAAACCGGATTTCGTTTTCTGGCCCGACGATGGCGTAGACGATTTGCCCGTCGCGGTATTCACGGATGGCTGGCAGTACCACAAGCACATCGTGGCCGAAGACTTGGCCAAGCGCATGGCGGTAGCCAAGAGTGGACGGTTCGCGGCCTGGACGCTGACCTGGGACGACATTGACGCGGCCCTACGTGCCGAACCAGCCCCGGATTCCACAGCCTGGGACGAATTGTTGCTCGGGCCTGCCGATCAGGTGGTCACACGTCTATGCGAGGCCCAGGGGATCGCCTCGTTGGCCGCCTTCCACCGTTTGTCACCTTTCCTCCAACTGCATCGGCGGCTGGCGGAGGGGCGGCACGATGCCTTACGCCGCCTCGCCGGCGTACTGGGTGCGGCCATGTCAGTGCCACCTGGCGATGACGCCGCCTTGCAAGGCGTCGAGCAAGGCGCCTTCCGCCGGCGGCTCGATGACTATGGTTTGTTGCCGGACACCCGTACGCACCGATGGGGCCATCGCATCTGGAGCACGGCGGTGCAATGGCTGGCCGGTCTGTCGCCGGAGCAGTTGCAGCAATGGATGACCGGCCAGGTCGCATCACCCGCAGAGCCTGTGGTGCTGGTGCAGTGGCAACCAGAAGAGATGCCGGAGGCCGAACTGCAACGGCGCTGGCGCCATCTCTGGCAGTGCCTGAACCTGCTGTTGCCCTTACGCCATCTTTGGGCAGGCCATAACGAAATGGCCGGCCTGCCTGGTTTCCAGGCCAGCCCTGCACTACGCCAAGCAGAGCAGACGTTCGACATTCATTGGCAAACGGCACTGGAGTTGGCCAGCCCGGATGTGCAGGCATGGTTGCATGCATTGGCGCATGCAGGAGCACCGCTGCCAGAAGTCGGCTTCGAATTGATCGACGAAGGCGGCCGGGTACTGGCGGAGGCAGAGCTGGCTTGGGTCAGCCTGAAGATCGCCGTGCTGCTGGCCGATTACCAGGCGGATGCATCCCGCTTCGAGGCAGAAGGCTGGACGATCCATATCGCAACCGAGAACGCGCCAGCCCAGGCGCTTCTGGATAGCTTGAAGGAACATTGAAATGGCACTTTCCCCCAAGATCGCCATGTCGGACGACTTTCTGAAATCGTTCGCCAGGATACCGCGCCAGAACCAACAGGCGGTGCTGACCTTCGTTGCCAAGTTTCGCCAGAACCCGCTGGCCAGTGGTATCAACTACGAGCGCATCAATGATGCTGCTGATGCCAACATGCGCTCGGTGCGCATCAACGACAATCTGCGCGGCATCATCCTCAAACCGGAAACAGGTGATGTGTATTGCCTGTTGTGGGTGGATCGTCACGACGATGCCTATCAGTGGGCCAGGCGCCACCGCGTCGCGATTCACCCTGACGTGGGCAGCCTGCAGGTCTATGCGGTACAGGAAACGCAATCCCTGACCAATAATGAGGTAGCCCAGACCGAAGCCTCCCCGAGCGAGGGCTTGTTTGCGGATTTGCGTGACCGGGAGATCCGCAAGCTGGGCGTGCCGGAAGAACGGCTGGCAGCCGTGCGAGCGGCTGTATCGGAAGCCGACCTGGAGGCCCTCGAAACGCAGTTGCCGGATGAAGCCTTCGAGGCCCTGTATCTGTTTGCCGCCGGCGAGCCGCTGGACAAGATACTGGCCGAGCGGGCACCCGCCGAAACGGTTGACCCCCAAGATTTTGGCGCGGCGTTGACGCGCGACAGCACACGTCGTCACTTTGTAGTGCTCACCGATGACAGTGATCTGGACGCACTGCTGGCCGCCCCACTGGAGCGCTGGCGCGTGTTCCTGCATCCGAGCCAACGCAAACTGGTGGAAGGCAATAAGAGTGGCCCCGTCAAGGTTACCGGCGGCGCCGGCACCGGCAAGACGGTGGTGGCCATGCATAGGGCAAGGTGGTTGGCCAAGCAATACGCAGACCTTCCGGGGCGCCCGATTATCTTCACCACGTTTACTCGCACGCTGGCCGAAGACATCCGTCACAACCTGTCTCTGCTGTGCTCACCACAGGAATTTGCCAAGATTCAGGTAGTCAACCTGGATCAGTGGGCTCTGGGTCTGCTGCGCCGTTTCAAGTGCGCCTACACTTTGCTCTACGATGAAAAACAACGCCGTGGTTTCTGGCAGGCTGCCTTGTCTGCGCTGCCCGCAGGCGCAGCCTACAGCGCCACTTTCCTGAGGGCGGAGTACGAGCGCGTGATCCTGCCCCAAGGTTGCGAAACGGCGGAGGATTACATGCGCGCCCGTCGCATCGGACGTGGCGGGCAATTGGGCCGTTTGCAGCGCAAGGCGTTGTGGCCGGTGTTTGCCGAATATCGGGCGCAATTGCACGCGGCCAACCTTCGCGAGCCGGAAGACGCCTTCAGGGAAGCCTGCCAACTGATACTGCAGGAGAAGCCGCAACTGGGCATTCGCGCCATGGTGGTGGATGAGGCGCAGGACATCAGCGCCGCTGCCTACACCCTGATTCGCGCGGCCGTGCCCAAGGCCGAGAATGATTTGTTCATTGTCGGCGATGCCCACCAACGCATCTATCGCCACAAGGTGACGCTTGGACAGGTGGGGATCGAGGTAAGAGGTCGCAGCCGTACCCTCAAGGTCAATTACAGGACCACCGATGAGATTCGACGTTGGGCCTGCGCGCAGTTGGAAGGTATCGAGATCGACGACCTGGATGGAAACTTCGACAGCTTGCGCGGCTATCGCTCATTGACCCACGGCGACTTGCCGGAAGTTCTTCCCTCCGCCTCCTTGCAGCAGGACGTGGAGCACATCCTGTCCATCGTTGAGCACGGCAAAGCCGATGACATCGAAGCCCGGCGTATCTGCGTCACGGCCCGCACCAACGAAGATCTGGATGCACTGGCACAGGTATTGCGGCAACGCGGCGTGGCTTTTCTCAGGCTGGATCACGGCACGACGGATGATCCTGCGGAAACGGGTATCCGACTGGCCACCATGCATCGCGTCAAGGGACTGGAGTTCGACATCGTCATCCTGGCTGGCTATCGCGGCGCCAGGCAGTATGCCGAGCAGTTCAGCCATGACGAAGATGTCGGTGTCACGGACGACACGGAGATTTCCGAACGTTGTCTACTACACGTTGCGGCAACACGCGCCAAACGGCATCTGTTTGTGCTCGCCAGGGGTGGTGACTCACAAGATTGATCCGTCAAATTGCTGGGAACAGCTGGTGTTGCAATAGGTGGCCTGATCGGAATTTCACGTTCCCAGGTAGATCGCTGTTACTGTCGCACGCTCATGTCCCAGCTCTCGGCTGATCTGTTGTCGGGCTTGCTGATCCAGCAGGCGTTGGGACGAATCCAATTGCACAGTACTGAGGCCACCCGCCGCCAGCGCCTTCCATCCCGTCAATACCTCATACCGCATCTGCGCGTACCGATGCCGCAGTCCGTGCATGTTGCTCAACCCTGCCGCCTTGCATTGCCCGTCGTAGACGTGCCGTTGCTGGATGTAGGTCTTGTTCGCCGGGATCAGCGAGCCCAACCCTGCCAGTCGGTGTGCTTCGTCCAGCACCGTCCGCTGCTCCGGCGTAGTGATCGGCACCGTCCGGTCACGTCCGCCTTTGGCCCATGACCCTTTGATGGCAATGTGGTCACCACGGTCGGCATAGCGGGGCTGGAACTTGATGGACTCCTCCCGCCGCAGGCCAAAGGCCGCTTGCAGGCGCAGGCTCATGCGGACGTGTGGATCGGTGATCCTGTCTAGTCCGTCGCCCAGTTCCTTGGCCTTGCTCTCGTTGGTCACATAGCGGCGGTCAGGGATGCCCAGCTTGGTGTTGTCCGCTGGCAGGATACCTGCCTTGCCGACCTTCTCTGCCCACCAGCGCAGGTGCGCCATGCGGTTCTTGAGCGTGCCAGCCGACAGCCCTTCAGCCTGCCAGCGCTGCAACAGGGCTTCGACGTGCTTGCCCTTGAGCGAGGTGGCCCGCATCTGGCGGAAACCCGCTTCGCGCAGTTGGCGAGCAGCCAGACTCAGCGACCGTTGCCGGTCGGCCTGGGTGGCGTGGCTACCGTCGCGGTTGCGCAGGCAAAGCTGGCGCAGGGTATAGGTCAGGTCGTCCATTGCGGTGTCGTTCCATCGGTTGTCGGGGCTGAGAAGCAAACGGTCAGTGTTTTTGCCAACTCGCCAAGGCAAGACCCCGAAGGGCCAGGGCCAGGTGCTCAGTTCACCTGTGGCCTCGAATGAGGCGTCCGCCTTGCTTCCTGTGGGAAGGCCGGGCGGAGGAATGGCAAGGTACGACAACGCGGTGTGTTGGGATGAGTACCTCCTGTGGCGCGATGGTGGAAAAGGTGTCGGCAGGCCGCGCGAGGACGGCCGACCAGCAATGAGTGCCTGGAGCGGCGGATGTGTGTTGCGACGATGGCGGGACGAACCACGCCGAAGATGAGAAAGGCTCTGCCCGTGGGTAGGGCGGCACACCGAACGAGCCTGGGTGTGCCTGGGATGGTTCCGCCCGGCGAGCCGGGTCGGCGCTTGCAGGAACCTGCGCCAGGGTTCCGGTGTTCATACCCACCGGCAGGTCGTTGCAGGGTCAGTGTGCCGGGGCATCATCATGTGCGCCGCTATCAATGCGATGCTGCGCCAACCCGCATTGCTGCTGCAGTTC
>Ga0182743_1001509_pt1 | contig 22511 bp, 21 predicted proteins | sample eDN3rd30CKraftOP_FD_128522 | JGI IMG/M metagenome (GOLD analysis project Ga0182743, IMG submission 128522) | Enriched Organic Plus compost microbial communities from Emeryville, California, USA - eDNA 3rd pass 30_C Kraft OP (version 2) (version 2) ... | reverse complement strand
CGATGTGATGAGCTTGAATTACTGCGAGTCGAGCCGAGGCAATCGGGCCGTGCGGGCGCCTCAAAGCCGAGTGGAGCGGACGTCGAAGGAAGCGCGAAGGCGCGGACGAGACGAGCGAACACGATGTCCGGCGCCCGCGCGCCGGACCGGCTTTGTGAAGCCCGCACGGCCCGATTGCCTCGGCTCGACGTCCAAAAACAAACCGACCTCACACCCCCACACCGACCCCACAAATCAGTTCATCGCTCTATAACCCCAAAGTCATCGAAAACCAAAAAAATGATCCAGAATCACAGCATGATCCTCGAATAGATCAGCTTCGATTTCGGACAGGCCCTCAATGGGCCACCACACAGCCTCCTTGGCATCGTCGGCACCTTGTACCTGCGGCAGCTCATCCCGACTGAAGCGAAAGTGAAACGCCTGAGTGATGAGACGTCCTCGAGGACTGCGATCCGGGTGATCAAAAACGGCGCTGCTCTTCAGGGCCGCCCTCATCACGCCAGGTAATGCAGCAAAGCGCGTCTCTTCGTTCAGCTCGCGCACCGCGGCGTCATAGAACTGTTCTCCTGGATCAACAAAGCCGCCCGGCAATGCCCATTGCCCATAGCCCATTTCACCGCCACGCTTGATCAGCAGCACATGATCATTCACCTGCAGCACACTATCGGCCGTCAGAAAGTACGGCCCCGTGTACTTTGCCTTGTACCGCTTGATCGCCTGGTGCTCGGCGCGTCGCACCTCGTATTCCGGCAACGCTGCCCATGATCGCAAATAGTCCAGCACGCCGCCATCGACATAGGGTTCCAGGACCTGCATGCCGGATGACAGCGAGCCCTCGCCAAAATACACATCGCGCAAACGCGTCGCATCCAGCGGCTGGATGCTGCCTGCGTCCTCATAGGCCCAATCAGGAAAAAGATCGAGGTAGTAGCCCGAAGCATCCTTTTTGAATCCGACCAGAGCGACTCGTTGACCGGAGGCGCGCGCTCGTACCTCCTCTCGCAAAACATCCGCCCAACGCCGGTCATCGTAATAGTCCCGCACATACAAAAATTCCACACGTGCGCGTTGCGCCTGCGTCAACATGCTCTCCAGCATGGCGCGGCGTTCGAATTCACGAAATGGATTTTTATCATTGCGTGAGCGAAATGAAGAGCCAATCACGATCATCACGCGTTCGCCAGCGGCAAACGCGTGCTCGATCAGCGCTTTATGCGCCAAGTGCGGCAACTGCCAGCGGCCGATGACGACGGCGACGGGATAACGAAAAGTCGAAGACATCACAATTCCTGGTTTTCTAGACAATGTCCGCCCTCATCCCGTTTCACTTATGAAATGGGATGAACGGACGCCAGCATCGAGTCCTTTCAATATTGCCGCGCCGTGATAGGTACCTGCCTGCCCGTGCCAAACGCACGAGCACGCACCCGAATGATAGGTGGGGCCTGGCGGCGCTTGTATTCACTGCGCGCGATGAGCCGCTGCACCTTGTCCAGCGTCTGCCGTCCTGTCTCCGTCTGCGTCAACGCATCGACCGTATTCTGCGCGACCGCCAAATCCTCGGCATCAAGCAACGAGCCTTCGATCAAGACCTTCAGAATCTCATCCAGCACCTCATACGGCGGCAGCGAATCCGTATCCTTTTGATCGGGCGCCAACTCCGCCGAAGGCGCCTTCTCGATGATGCTCTGCGGAATCAGTTCCCGGCCCGCTGTCTTGTTGATATGCCACGACAGGGCAAAAACCTCGGTCTTGTAGAGGTCACCGATCAGCCCCAAACCACCGTTGGTGTCACCATACAGTGTGCAATACCCGACCGACAGCTCCGACTTGTTGCCGGTCGTGAGCAACAACGGACCATATTGATTGGAATACGTCATCAGCAACGTTCCCCGAACACGCGCCTGCAGATTCTCCAGCGCCAAGCCGCTCGTCGCCTCGCCCACCGTACTGTTTTCTATCGAGGCCGAAAACTGCGACACGATGTCCCGTATGGGAATCTCATGCAGCGTCACACCCAGATTGCGGCACAACGCCACCGAGTCAGACACACTGCCCTCGCTCGAATAGACCGACGGCATGGTGATGGCGATCACGTTTTCAGGCCCGAGGGCCTCCACCGCCAACGCTATCGTCAGCGCCGAGTCTATGCCTCCAGAGGAGCCCACCAGAACTTTGCTGAAGCCGCAGCGGCGCGCGTAGTCGCGCAGGCCCAACACGATCTGCTCGCGATAGAACTCCAACACGGGCAAGCCATCGCGCGGCACCGGCTGTAGCGTTTGTCCCTGCTCGCCAAAGAATGTCTGGCTGTTCAAATCAAAACACAGCGTGGGCGAATCGACCTCGAACCGCTTGGCCTCGAACACCACAGTCCCAGCCGCATCCACCGCAAACGACGCCCCGTCAAACACCAGCTGATCATGTCCACCCACCTGGGCCACGTACAACACCGGTAATTTGTGACGCGCGCACGCCTTGGAAAACAACTGATGGCGAACCTGGCGCTTGCCCTTGCTGCTGGGACTGGCGTTGATAGAAATCACCAGGTCCGGCGCCGCATCCGCCAAGCGCAGGAAAGGATTCACCGAATAATCCTGAGCCTCATCGTTCCAGGCATCCTCGCAAATCAGAAAGCCGATCGTCGCGCCTCTAACACGCAGGATTTTTGCGGTATCCGGCCCAGGTGCAAAGTGACGTTGCTCATCGAACACCCCATAGGTAGGCAATAGCTGCTTGTACTGCGTATGTACGACTTCGCCGTTCAACAGCACCTGAAGGCCGTTATAAAAAGGCTTTCCAGACGTACCCTCTCGCCGTATCGGCAGACCAACGACCCAATACACATCCGGTGTCTGACGGCTGGTCTCATAGAGTTTTGCCTGCGCCGCCGCGCGGCGGCGCTCAAAAAGCGGATCGTCCAACAGATCGCCTGGGGTGTAGCCCGTCAACGCGAGCTCCGGGAACACCACCATGTCCGCGCCAGTTTGCTGCGCCTGTTGAGCGACCGCCAACATCATGGCAATGTTGCCGTCCATGTCCCCGACCGTGGGATTGATCTGACCTATGGTGATCGAAAATGGGTTTTGCATAGTTCGGCCTCTATATAAAGGACTCGGCTCAATCCGCCGTGCGATTATCTATATGAAGGATTCCGCTCAATCCGCCGTGCGGTTAAACACCTGACGCAGATACGCCAGGAATGTTTCATCGTCGCACAACGTTTTCCCCGGCGAGTCCGCCAACTTGGCCACAGGTTGATCATTGCAACTCACCAGCTTCATGACGATATTCAAAGGCGTCGCCCCTACGTCATTCGTCAGATTCGTGCCGATCCCGAAACCCAATTGGCAGCGATCGCCAAAATGCGCATACAGCGACAACATCTTTGGCACATCCAGCCCATCGGAGAACGTCAGGCGTTTGGTATGGGCATCAATACGCAGCGATTTGTAGTGTGCCAAAGCCTTTTCCCCCCATACTACAGGGTCGCCCGAATCATGACGCAGGCCGTCGAACAGCTTGGCGAAATACAGATCGAAATCCGCCAGGAACGCATCCATGCCGATCACGTCCGTCAGTGCAATCCCCAGGTCGCCACGATATTCCTGTACCCAGGCCTCCAGCGCAGCCTTTTGCGACAAACGCAATTGCACACCTACCGCCTGAAACGTCTGCAAATACTCATGCGCCATCGTGCCGATCGGCACCAGATCGAATTTCTTGGCCAAATACACGTTGGATGTGCCACGGAAATAGGCCGGCAATTCGGCAGCCAAGGTCGCCACGACCTCTTCTTGCCAGGCACCGCTGAAACGCCGGCGCAGACCGAAGTCAAAAAACTCGAAAGGATGACGCAGTTGTAGATCCGTCAAGGCGTCTCGCAATTGCACCACCTTGTCGCGCAGCCGCGTGCGCCCTTCCGACAGATCCTCGATTTCCAATCGACGGAAGTACAGTTCGTTCACAATCGCCAGCACATAGATCTCGAACAACATGACATGCACCTGCGGTCCACGGGCGATGATAGAGAGTTGATCGCCTTCGGCGCGCGCCTCGATAAACGGGCGGTGCAACTGAAACATGCGCAAGTACTCGATAAAGTCCGGTTTGAAGTAGCTGCGCGTGGCCAGGTATTTCAATTCGTCCGGAGAAAAGCGCAAGGTGCACAAATAATCCAGCTGCCGGTTTACCTCATCGGCCAGCTCGGCCAACGGAAAGGCCGGTTTGTTGCGGCACACGAACCGATATTCCGCAGTGTTGGTCGGGTACTTGTGCAGCAATGCCTGCAGCATCGAGAACTTGTACAGATCGGTTTCCAACAACGATTGAATGACGGGACGAAAATATTGGGACATCGTGATTCTCTTTAATGAGTTGCTGGAATATCAGAGCCTGTACGCATCAAATATTTGCTGGGAGGTCTGCAGCTGAACACCTGCGGCACCCGCGCGCTGCAAGAACTGTTCCGCCTGCGCCTCGAATCCACCGACGGGACTCATGCAGTCGGTCAGCAGCACCATTTGAAAGCCCGACTTGAGCGGCAGCCGCGGCAACGCGCCCAATAATTGATCGACGCTCGCCGCCACACAGTGACTGGATGCCAGGCCTGCCACCAGGAGCAGATCGACATTCTCGGTGACCCGTCGAGCCAGCGGCATATTGAACTGAGTCGATGGCACATCAGCAAGGGGAACCTCTGCCTCGAATGCACCGTAATGTTCGCTCCAGGGATATTCACCTTTCAATACCTTGTGCGGCGTACTGTGAGACAGCGACTCCCAGTCAGCCAATGCATCGGCCACATCGGCGTGGATGTTGTGCCCCCACGTGCCCGTCACGCAATGCACTGGCCACACCACCAACTGATAGCGTCCGGCACGCTCCAATGCGCGCAATTGCCGCAACACCAGATCCGCGTGACTGGCCGGCACGAAGTCCCCCGCCTCGACGCTATCCGCCGAAATCAGCGTAAAAGGCGCAACGGACTGTCCATCACGGTCTTTCCAGAACGTCGTGCGCTCGATCGCGACATGGGGGTGGGAATCCAGCGTAATCGTAATGTCGCGCAGACGCGGCCCCATCCGGGTCACAAAATCGGCCAACCGTTTCATATCCTGGTGCCCGCCAGAAACCGGCAAAGCTGGCGACGTCATCATTGCCCCCACCTGCGGTCGAACATCAACCGGCAAATCGCAGAAGTCGTTCTGAGGATCGATGATCAAGAGGTGAATGTGCTGGCTCATGATGGTTCTCCACAAAGGCATCTCGGCTGGTTTGATCAGATTATACACACTTACGGCATATTTGCCTTAAGTTATACGCGCCTATTTATGTAGATATATGTGACATACTGCGTTTTCGCCGTTAATATCCTGACATCCGATTCTGGTCTGGCTATGAGCAATATCTCTCCCACCTCACACCCTACTCCGATCCTGACCGTCGATGTCGTACTGTTGACGCTGCTCGATCGCCGGCTCCAAGTCGGCCTGGTTCGGCGTGACAATCCGCAAGAGCCCTTTTTTGATGCATGGGCCCTGCCCGGGGGATTTGTGCGTCCCCAGGTCGATCATGATGCGCAACGTACGGCGACGCGCGTGCTGCAGGAAAAGGCCGGCGTACAAAGCCCCTATCTCGAGCAGCTCGCCACGTTCACCGGCGCCGCACGCGATCCGCGCGGCTGGTCGGCCTCCATCGTCTATTACGCACTGGTGGCGCCGCACATCGCGCCTGAAGGCAACGATAAATTCCAGTGGGAGCCCGTCAACGAGGTCGGAAAGCGCACCCTGCCCTTTGACCATTCCGCGATTCTGCGTGCCGCCGTCGAGCGTGTGCAATCCAAGACCAGTTATTCCGCGCTGCCCATTCATCTGATGCCGCCTGAGTTCACGATTTCGGAATTGCGGGGGGTATATGAACAGCTGCTGGGGGGCCCGCTGGAACCCCGTGGATTCATCCGCCGGATCCAGGAAATGAACGCGCTGGAGGAAACTGGCCGGACAAAAACAGAGGGACACCGGCCTGCGCGCTTGTATCGCGCCAGGCGCGATGATGTACTCGCGACGCTGGAGCCGTCGCTGCTGCCCAAATAACCCCTCGTACCGCTTTGATCCGCAGCTTGACTCTCACGTCGCGCCTGCTTAAGTATGCGTCGGCACACCTGCCATCACGACGAGATCGGCTCTCCGCGTAGAAAACTCGCCACAGGATCGATCTGCGCATCATCCATGAGCGTCGGCGCATGTCCAACGCCCGCGACAGTGACCAGACTAGCTCGGGCGTTGCGTGCCAACATCTCGTGGGCAGTCACCTCGCTCAACAAATCCGATTCCGCGCCTCGCACGATCAGGATGGGACACTCCAGCGAATCATAGGCATTCCACAAGATCTGTTCTCCCGTGGAATACGCCTCGGCGGCCTGCGACGCCAGAGGCACTGCCAGATTCAGATCATAGTGTTTGACCCATTTATCGCCACGCTGGACGTAGACATTGCGCGTGAGGTCTTCCCATTGCGCATCTGTATGCGGCCCAAACGTCGCCGACATCTCTCGCACCGCGCGTACCGCCTGATCGAAAGACTCGAACTCGACAGGCTGGCCGACATATTGACCGATGCGGCCCAAGGCCTCGGGGCTCAACCTCGGCCCCACATCGTTTAACACCATCCGATCAAAGCGGATATCCTGATCGGCCGGCCACGCCTCGGGACGAGGCTGCACAGCATGCATCATGCGGGCAAAGGTGGCAATGCCGGCCAAGCCCAACCCGATCAAGCCCCCCATCGACGTCCCCACCCACGACAACGAGGCGGGCCGCAGTCGTGCAACCAAAGTCACCATGTCGGAAACATACTGCGGCACGCTATAGAGCGCCGGCGTGGGCAGCCAGTCAGAACGGCCTCGCCCCACCACGTCCGGGCAGACCACCCGGAAGTCGCCCGCCATTCGCCGGGCCAGGGAATCAAAGTCCCGGCCCGTACGGGTCAATCCATGTACGCAGAGCAAAACGCGATCGTTATCGGGATCCCCCCATTCGGTATAAGCCATGCGGTGCAATCCCGCGGGACTGGCGCAGGTGACGTAATCGAATCTGGGTTCCAGCATGGGGGCTCCTGACCGTGTTGGGGGGGAGCAGAGATCTTATCGCAGATAGACCGTTGGCCTTCCGTGATACCCCTCACTTCCATCCTCCTTCATCACCGCCCCACATCTGAGTCGCGATAATAAAATCGTTTCCGCAAAATTATGGTTATCCCTAATTAAATGCTGCTAAAAACGCCATGATAATTTGTGGAAACGTTTCCACGACATCAGCGAAAGGCAGACAATGAATCAGGAACTTCAGGCGGCACGAGTACAAACCGTGATCGATCACATGGCGCTCGAATGCGTACAGGAATGGGATAAGGTCATCGACACCTTCGAGCACCCCCGCTATGAAATGCACTCAAGCGGCGCAACGTTTGATGGCGTCGACCAGGTGATGGGCTACTTTCATTCGTCGCGCGCCGCCTTTCCAGATTTGAAAAACGAGATCATCGCGGTTGCCGCGGCAGAGGGAACAAACACGGTCTTGGTTGAGTTCTGGCTCACGGGAACCCACAAAGGCCCCTTCTCCGTAGACGGCAAAACATATGAACCAACGGGACGCACCTTTCGCGTACGCATGGCGGCCACATTTGAATTTGCTCCCAACTCCGACAGAATCATTTGCGAACGTCCCTATAGCTGTCAGAACGCAAAATTGCGTTCGCTAGGGTTGCTGTAAAGCTCATACGGCGCTGTCAAAGGAGGCGGCGTCGCTTATCGCTTATCGCTTATCGAGCATGACATAAACCGGCCTCAACGAGCGCAGGGAAAAAACGACCTCTCAGGAGACAAAAAATGCAGAAACTATTTACCGCTGCAATGATGGCGGGCTTGCTCATATCCGGCGCCGTACATGCCGAATACCCCGATCGTCCGATTCGCATGCTCTTGCCGTTCTCCGCCGGTGGAGGCGGAGATACGCTAGGGCGCATTCTCGCCGAGCGATTCGCTGCCGAACTCAAGCAGCCCGTCATTGTTGAAAACAAGCCCGGAGCAGGCGGCACCATCGGGATCGCCGCCGTGGCCAGATCCGCGCCTGACGGCTACACCATCACCATCGGTGGAATGACCACACATGTGCTTTCCCCATTGGTCTACCAGAATCTGCCTTATGACCCCATCAAGAGCTTTACCTCATTAGGCGCAATCGGAAACTCGGCGATCATCGTCGTCGCCAACAACAACTTCCCCGCCAACAATGTTGCCGAGCTGCGCAAGCTCGCGGACTCCAGGAAAGAACCCGTGCAATATGCCAGTTGGGGAGTCGGCTCGACAGGCCATTTCTGCGGTGAGGTCATGGCGCAGAAAGGCAATGTCAAACTCACGCATGTGCCCTATAAAGGGACCACGCAAGTCATGACCGACGTGATAGGCGGGCATATAGATCTGGGCTTTGTCGACATGGCCACAGCCACGCCCATGGTCACGCAGCACAAAGTAAAAGCATTGGCAGTCTGTACCAAGCGATCCCCGAGCACACCGGACGTACCCAGCTACAAGGAACAGGGGATTGATTTCGACCGCGATTTGAACTGGGCAATGTATGTCCCCGCCGGCACCCCTGCCCCCGTCGTCCAGCGGCTCTCCTCGACATTGGAAAAAGTTCTGCAAGAACCCGACGTTGTCCAGAAACTGCTTGGCCTGGGGATCACCGCGAACTATATATCCGGGCCCAAACACGAAAAAGCCAATGCGGCAGACATAGAAGCCTGGCGTGCCGTTGCCAAAGAGGCCGGGATCAAACCGCAATAAGCCGGCGAACCATCTCTCCTCCCCCCTAGTTCTCGTTACCCAACGCTTATGAAACTGCTCCAAGGCCGTGTCGCGATTATCTCCGGCGCCTCGCATCCCAAAGGAATTGGGAAAGCCACCGCACGCTTGTTCCTGGAACACGGCGCGCGGGTTGCCATACTCGATCTGAATGAAGACGCGATCAGGGAAAGCGCGCACGATCTGGGGGGAAATGAGTCCAGTCTATTGCCATTGACGTGCGACGTTGGCGATCCTGAACAGTGCGCACGAGCGGTCGATAGTGTCCGCACATGGTCGGCCAGCCGAATCGACATCCTGGTGAATAATGCTGCCATCACACAAAAAGCCGTCTTCCAAGACATCGCTGATGACGACTTTGACCGCCTCGTCCGCGTCAATCTGAAAGGTGTCTTCAACCTCAGCAAAGCTACCGTTCCATTCATGATCGAGAGATCCGCTGGCAGCATCATCAGCATCTCCTCGCTATCCGCACAGAATGGCGGCGGCGTCTTTGGCGGCGCACACTATTGCGCTGCCAAAGCTGGTGTGCAAGGGCTGACAAGAGCCATGGCTAGAGAGCTCGGTGCCCACAACATCCGCGCCAATGCAATCGCTCCAGGGCTTATTACGACGGACTTTTCCCGTACGGGGCGATCCGACGAGAGCAAAGACCAGGCCGCCCAGCATTGGCCGTTACAGCGAGCCGGACGCCCCCACGAAATCGCTGGAGGTTGCCTGTTCCTGGCGAGCGACCTGAGCAGTTATGTCACCGGCACGACGTTGGATATCAACGGCGGCGCCCACATGAATTGATGAGCGATCGATATGAGTATTTTCTTCAAAGGCGCACGCCAGGTCGGCTACGTGGTGCGAGACATCGAAAAAGCCATGAAACATTGGTCGGATGTGCTCGGTGTTGGCCCCTGGTTCTACAAAGAAGAAGTCGGGACGACGGAGTTTCGATACTACGGCAAAACCTCTCAACCGCCCCGGCTGTCCATCGCACTGGCAAACTCCGGCGACCTGCAAATCGAACTCATCCAGCAACGTGACGACGCACCTTCACTGTATATGGACTCGCTAAAGCAGGCAGGCGAATGCGCGCAGCACATCGCGTACTGGACGCTGAATGAGTTTGACGCCTTTACTGCCAGGCTGCTGCAGCACGGCTACGTGGAGGGCCATGGCGGACAAATGGGCACGAGAGGCCGTTTCGCCTATTTCGTTCACCCGGACCTGCCCAGCGGCATGATCGAGATCTCTGAGATGAAAGGCGGCAAAGGCGAATATTTCGATGAGATCAGGAAAGCAAGCGAAGGCTGGGATGGCTCGGCCCCCATTCGCCGACGGTCATAAGGTATGTCACGAGCCTGAAGACGGTGTATGTTAGCCAATTTTGGCACGGGCAAATGCGAACATGAAAGACCGTATCACTATCCGCGATGTTGCGAAGAAAGCTGGCGTTTCCCTCGGCACGGCCTCACGCGCGCTTAATCGTACAGGCCGCGTGAGCGACGCCGCCATCGCCGCGGTCAACCAAGCCGCGCGTGAGCTGGACTACAAGCCGGACGTCGTCGCACGCAGCCTGCGCACCCGCTCATCTGGCGTCATTGGTTTGCTCGTGTCCGATTTGGCCAACCCTCTGTATGCGAGGATCATCACCGCCGCCGAGGCTGCCTTGCAGGCAGAGGGGTATTCTTTGCTGGTGGCCAGCACGCACAATGAACGCAAACGGGAAGAATCCCTGATCGAGATTTTCCGCGGCAGGCGTGTCGATGCCTTGATCATGGGACCGTGCGAAAAAGAGTCCGCCGAGCTCATTGAAAAACTGACTCAGGATCTGCCCGTCGTCGCTCTGGATCGGGATTTTGCAGCTGGCTCGGTCGGCGTTCTGGTCGACCATAATGCCGGAGCCTTTCAGGCCACGCAGTATTTATTGAATCTGGGACACACCCGGATCGCCCTGCTGACGCCAGGCACAGAACTCCGAACGGGTAAAGAACGGATTGCGGGGTTTCGCAGGGCATTCGAGGCCCGGGGCCTGACTCCCGATCCGGGCTTGATCCGAGCCGAGCGCTCTGCCATGCAGTTCGCCTTTGCCGAAGCGATGTCGCTGCTGTCGCAGGCCGAGCGTCCCACCGCATTCCTTTGTCTCGGCACGCGGATTCTTTCAGGGGTCCTCCAGGCCATTCGCCATACTGGCTACTCAGTTCCGCAAGACGTCAGCGTCATCAGCATCGGCGACACCGACCTGTCTCAACTTTTCAGCCCCACCATCACATCGCTGAGCTGGGATCTGGAAGTCATGGGGACCTGCGCAGCACAGTTGGTTCTCAAGCATCTGGACCGGCAGTTGCCCACTGCCTCCAGCGATCGCATTGCCATCAAAACGCAACTGATACTGCGCGAATCATGCGCCCCCGCCGCACCGCCTAGTTGATTCATTTTTCACCAAGGAGCAGTCATGGCATTACCCAACACCATTACCCATCAGGATCGTCTGCTGAGCGTCAATATTGCGGACGGCGTCGAGCTGCCAGGCGCCGCACCCGGTTCATCCATCATTCCGCTGTTTCTGGACCGGGAAAACGGCGTCTGGGTGCTCTATGGCAAGTTCGCTCCAGGCACTCGGCTGCCCACGCATTTCCATACTGGCGTGGTTCATTTCTTTACCACGAAGGGTCAATGGAACTACCTCGAGTATCCAAATGATCCGCAGACGGCGGGAAGCTATCTCTACGAGCCCGGTGGCTCCGTGCACACGTTCGCTGTGCCCGAAGACGCAACAGAGCACGCAGAGGGTTTCATGGTGGTGTTCGGTGCCAATATCAATTTCGTCGATAACGAGTTCGCCAATATCCGGGATGCCGGCGCGATTGAAGACTCCATCCTCGCTGCCGCAGAAAAGGCCGGCCTGCCTATCCCCCGCTACATCAGGCCCAAAGGCGGCGCTGAATTTACGCGCGATTAATAAGTGTGCATCCCGCAGTCCCAAACACGTTGAGAAAAAAATGAGACTAGCAGGCAAGATCGCCCTGGTGTCAGGCGCAGGAACGCTGAAGAAATCCTTTACCGCGACTGATCAAGTGGGCAACGGCGCTGCCTGTGCCATACGATTCGCTCGAGAAGGCGCCAAAGTGATCTGTACGGACAGATCACTGGATGCCGCTCAAGAAACGGCAGACATGATTCGTGCAGAAGGCGGCGACGCTGTTGCGCTGGCACTCGACGTCACCGACACCCCGCTGATCGACGAGGTCATAAGGAATATCGCCGGCCTCCACGGCGGCATCGACGTTCTGCACAATAATGTAGGAATAGAGATCCAGGGCGATCTGCTCGCTGTCAAAGACGAAGAATGGGATCAGGTCATGGCCGTCAATCTGCGCGGCACGATGGCCATGTCCCGCGCCGTTGTACCGCATATGCGTATGCGCGGAGGAGGCGCCATTATCAATGTCTCGTCAACTGCAAGCTTGAAATGGAGCCCAATGCAGTTTTTGTCGTATAGCACGGCGAAAGCCGGGCTCAACCACATGACGCGCGTCATTGCCCGGCAATATGCCAATGAACAGATCCGCTGTAATTGCATCGTTCCTGGCATGATACGCACGCCGCACGCTGACGCGCTCTATGCCAGCGAGGCAGAAGCCGCCAAAGGCCATGAATTCCGGGATTCGCGATGCCCCATGGGCCGCCAAGGAACACCTTGGGACATCGCAAATGCTGCGTTATTCCTGGCCTCTGACGAAGCCGCCTACGTCACGGGGACACTTTTAGTGGTGGACGGTGGGTCGAGTTTGTGAGGCATCAAGCGCATGGACCGCGTAGCACGCAAGCGCACCACCGTCTACTGTGGTTCCCGATGCCAATATCTACGCGATATATGCGCCTGCGCCTCGATGCGCAGTCCTTGTTCCGGGTCGGAAATCGCCACAGTGGCACCGTGGTGATCAGTACGCCAGAAAGTCGCCCCTGCCTCGCGCCAACGCGCTTGCACTGCGGCTGCAGGATGCCCGAACCGGTTCATATACCCGACCTGCGCAATCACGTGCGTTGCATCGGCCGCCCACACCAACGCCTCGCCAGAGGATGTCGCTGAGCCGTGATGCGGCGCCATGACGACATCCACGCGCGGCAGGCGATGTACCAGACGACGCTCTTGCGCGACGCCGATATCGCCCGGCAGCAATGCGGTATGCGCCTTGCCTTGGATCATCAGCACGCAACTGCGTGCATTGCCCGGGCCATCGGTTTTTATCGCGGCATCGGGATGCAAAAAGCGAAACTGCACGCCATCTACGGTCCATGCTTGTCCAGCCTGACACCGCTGCATGGATTGAGGCATTCGCACCTCGGTGAAAAGCGCCGATGCCGTTCTGCCTGCACCCTGCTTGCGTATCAACGCCGATAAATCAAACGAGCTAAAGGATTGGTCCACAACCAACGAGGACAACACGCTACGCACGCCACCGGCATGATCCATATCCGCGTGAGACACCACAAGTCCGTTTAGCGCCCGATATCCCCGGGCACGTAAAAATGGCACGACAACGCGTTCTCCAGCATCGTTCCCCTGCCGCGTCATCGGCCCAGTATCGAACAGCCACACCTGTGTCGCGGTCTCGATCACGATGGCACTACCCTGCCCGACATCCAGCGCCGTCAATGTCCAGTATCCAGGCGCAGGCCGTTCCGGCCGCCAGCACAACATCGGCACCATCAACAGCCATGCGGCCGTACGCAAAGGCAAGCCATATGGCTGCACGGCCCATGCGACGCCAAACAATGCCAGTGCCATCCAGGGCCATGGTGCCGCGGCAACATCCAGGACGGCCCAGTTCGAGGCGCTCATCCACTTCACCGGCACCATCATGGCATCGAAAATCGCATGCCCGAGAACGCCAGCCCCATGAGCCAACCACTGCAATCCTGGAATGGTGCTCAATAGAGCACAGGCCAACGCCAGTGGCGTCACCAGAAAGCTCACGATAGGAATGGCATACACATTGACCAAAGGCGACGCCAAAGACACCTGTTGCATCAGATAGGCCAACAATGGCACCAGACCCAACGTGATCGCCGACTGTACCCAGCCGAACTCGACGAGGATCGCGCGCAACCGCCCCCTCCAATTGGGACGCTCGCGCCGCCCGCCCGAATCCATTGATGTGCCTATCCGCAACAAGATCGCCACAGCGCCAAACGACAACCAGAACCCTGGCGCCAGCACCGACCAGGGATCCAATAGCGACACCACAGCACCAGCCAGCGCCAGAATCCGCGACGGCGACAAAGGCAAGCGCACCATGGCAGCCAGGGCCACCACCGCCAGCATGAAAAAGGTACGGCGTGCGGGCACGCCCCACCCAGCCAATAGGCAATACAACAACGCGACCCACAACGCAGCGGCTGCGCCTACGACCTGCGCTGGCAAATACTCGGCCACCCGCACGGTTCGCCAGCGCGCCCGCCGCCATAAAAATGCCGTCGCCACCCCACCCACGGCCGCGATCAGGGTGACATGCATACCGCTGATCGATACCAGATGCGTAATGCCTGCACGGTTGAATATCTGCCAATCCACACGCTCGACGGCGGCTTGATCCCCCATAGCCAAGGCGATCAGTACCGGTGCATAACGACGCGTCCCCAACGCCTCTCGCATGCCATCCCGCATCCAATGACGGACGCGTTCGATCAGGATGCCGGGACTATGCCAAGGCTCGTCCCCCAACAAGCGTGGCACGCCGCGCACCGTCGCCGTCGCGCGAATACCCATCGCGAACAAGCGCCCCTCGGCATCGTAACCATGAGGATTGCGCGCACCATGAGGTTGACGCAACACCAACGCCATGCGCCAGATCTGGCCGGGCTTCAACGCTGGCAATGGGGCACCAGACTGTGCATGCCAACTCACAGCAATACGCGACGGGATGCCTTCGAGACGAGGTTCATCAACATCCGCCATGAACCGGTAATGCTTTCCATCACCCTGCGGCAAATCAGTGATCCGCACAATCAAGCGGCTGACCACGTCATGATGAGCCCAGCCCAACGCATCGTCCAAGCGGAGTTGAGCTTGCCACAGGGCGGAGGCTGCGCCGACGCATAAGCCCAACATTGACGCAATGCCACAACGAGCCACACGCCAAAGCAATGCCAATTGCGGGGTGGACACGACCACGGCCGCTCTTGGAAAACCCAGCTGTGCGACGGACCACAGTATCACCACAACAACGGCCGACGCCATTACCATCGGCGCCACCCATCGCTGTTGCGGCAATGCCGGCAAACGCTGCACCCAACCCGCCCCCGCGACAATCCCCAACAACAGCAAACGACCAGTAATGTCCGACTCCCAAATCACACAGCATAGGAGTTGAACCAAATCGTTGGTAGAAGCAGTGAATGGAAATGTCCGTGCGTAAAAGCCGCAGGTTGGAGGGAATATTACGAAAACGCCGAAGTCTTCGGTACGGAAACCGTTTTTCTAACGGAGGCCTCGAAATCGACGGACCAAGTAATCGGTCCGACTTTCCGCCAAATCCAGATATTCCAGAATAGATTGCTCGGAATTCAGTTGGAGTCTTGACTGTTCATTTTACCAATTGTCCTTTTTGAGCGACAATCAGAGATGTTGAGATTCGAAGAGACTGACGTTTTTTCTGAATGGCTTGCCACACTGCGAGACGTCAGAGCAAAGACACAAATCATGCGCAGACTGGTCAGGGCCAGAACAGGAAATTTTGGTGACGTAGCCCCTGTAGGCGAAGGCATCAGCGAAATGCGGGTTGACGAAGGGGCCGGCTATCGCGTGTATTTCGGTAGGCGAGAAAAAGTGGTTTATATCCTGCTATGTGGGGGTGACAAAAAAAGCCAGCGTCGTGACATCGCAGCGGCCAAACAATTATGGGCTGCAATTAAGAAAGGAACCTCCAATGATTAAGCTACGTGAATTTGACCCGGCCACCTATCTCACCGACGATGAAACGATCGCGCACTATCTAGCCGCTGCTGCACAAGAAGATGATCCAGATGCTTTTCTTCAGGCGCTCGGTGATGTCGCTCGTGCCAGAGGAATCGGCTCCATTGCAAAAGAGACAGGCTTGGCTCGCACAAATCTGTATCGTGTGTTAGCGCCCGGCGCGAACCCAAGCTACTACACACTGCGTCGCGTCATGAAAGCGTTAGGAGTGTCACTGACTGCAGCCGCTCGTTCCCAAAAACATAGGCGGGCGTAAAAAACTAAATCGTCTCAACCACAAACCTGCCTCAGCGACTCGATCAATAACGCCAGCACCGAACTTCTGGGAGCGCCCTTTCTGGACACCAGCTCGTACGGCTCGCTACGTGACTTCAGCGTGAGGGCTAGCGCCCCCACAAGGCCGTTATGACAAAAATAGCTGGCCACATCATCGGACACCAACGCAACGAGATCGGTATTGCGGCCCAGCATGGTCACGGTGGTGAGCGCCGAGGTCGTCTCGATCAGGTGCAACGGAAAATTGAGCCGGGCCTCATGGAATTCGCGCTCCAGCAAACGGCGCATCGGCATATGTGCGCGATAAACCACCCAGCGGCTGTCCTGTAACTCGCGCAACTCTACTGCGTCGGCGCCCATGGCAGGGTGGCGCACGTTGGCGATCACGGACAACGACTCGTCTTTCACAAATAGAGACTCGTATGCCTCGGGGTTGCGGCTGACCGACGAACGGCAGATCGCTGCGTCCAGGCGGCCGCGCTCAATCAGGCCGAGCAATGTCTCGCTGGTGTCCTCCACGATCTCTACCGACATATGCGGCTGCTGCATCAGCAGATTGGAAACCGCATCGGATAAAAGGGGCACAGCCCCCATGATCGTGCCGATGGCGAGATGTCCGCCCGCGCCGCTGGCGATTGCGTCCAGCTCAAACCGCAGGTTATTGATGTCGGACTGGATCAGCCGGGCAAATCGCAACGCACAGCGCCCCGCCTCGGTAGGTATTAACCCTCGGTTGGTGCGTTCGAACAACTCGACCGCCAAGGTCGCCTCGAGCTCGCGCAACGCTTTACTAGCGCCAGGTTGCGTCAACCCGACTTTGTTCGCAGCACCGAGCAGGGAGCCGCTTTCCTCGATGGCAATAAGCAACCGCAGCTGTTTCGCATGCAACCGGGACATCAACGAATTCAAGCTGAGAACACCATCTGACATGAATGAAAGTTATATCGGTATAGAAAGCTGTCAGTGTACCGGACATCGTCGAGTTCATAGACTTCTCATTTTCGACACCAGCAAAACATTTGGAGAGGATGAGAAAAAAATGGCTCTGATCAACTACGTGACCGAAATTCGCTTCGGTGCCGGCGCGCTCGGTGAACTGAAGGAGGCCTGCGACAAGCTGGGTATTACCAGACCTTTGATCGTCACCGACAAGGGCGTGCAGGCTGCCGGCATCGTCGACAAGGTCGCCGCGGCGCTCGGACACCAACAATTCGCGATATTCAACGACACGCCTCCCAACCCCTCGGAATCAGCAGTCCGGGCCGGTGTCGAGGCCCTCAAGCATGCAGAGGGCAACGGCGTCATCGCTGTAGGCGGCGGATCGTCGATCGATCTGGCCAAGGCGGTCGCCGTGGCCGCGCGGCATGACGGCCCGCTGCGCCATTTCGCGCTCATCGAAGGCGGCGCCCAGAACATCACCGCGGCGACGCTGCCTATTGTTGCCGTGCCAACGACGGCGGGCACTGGCAGCGAGGTGGGACGCGGCGCCATCATTATCTTGGACGATGGCCGCAAGGTAGGTATCTTGTCCCCGCATGTGATTCCAAAAGTCGCTATCTGCGATCCTGAGTTGACCCTGGGCCTGCCTGCGACCCTGACCGCAGCGACTGGCATGGATGCCATCGCACACTGTATCGAGACCTTTCTCGCCCCGTCCTTCAACCCGCCTGCCGACGGTATTGCACTGGATGGTCTGTGGCGTGGGTGGCGTCACATCGAGACCGCATTCCGCGACCCCGACAATCTCGAGGCTCGGACCAATATGATGAGCGCGTCGCTGCAAGGCGCTCTGGCCTTTCAAAAGGGCCTGGGGTGCGTGCACAGTCTGAGCCACTCGCTGGGCGGCATCAATCCCAAGCTGCACCACGGCACGCTCAACGCGATTTTGCTGCCGGCCGTGATCCGATTCAATCGCGGAGCCGAATCGGTCGTGCGCGAGGACAAGATCGCGCGTCTCGCGCACATCCTGCAGCTGCCGGCATCGGTCTCTATCGAAGAAGCACTCATCACCAAATCCCGCGCCTTGCAGCTGCCTACCGGACTGTCGCAGCTCGGGGTAACCGAAGACTTGTTCGACCGCATCGTAAAAGGCGCGCTGGCCGATCACAGCCATCGCACTAACCCACGCGAGGCCACAGTTGCCGATTACGTCGAAATGCTACGGCAATCGATGTAAATGCCCTTGCGATATTCCCGCTACAACACATGCCTGCCGCCCTCGCTTGCCGGTGAATGGGCAGACATGTGTACCCAATTCTGAAAATACCGACTGATACAGGTGGAGACGTGAGCAGTATTTCCATTGACGAACTGAGCAAAGCAACCCAAAAAGAAACCATGGTCCCGGCGATCGAGCGCAAGCGCGCGCTCATCGGCAGCGCGGTGGGCAGCACGATCGAGTGGTACGACTATTTCCTGTACGGAACCATGTCGTCCATCATCTTTGCCAAGCAGTTTTTCCCCAGCGACAATGCGCTGGTGAGCCAAATGATGTCGCTGGCCACCTTTGCGTTGGCGTTCTTGATCCGGCCGCTGGGCGGCGTCATTTTCTCGCATATCGGCGATCGCATCGGCCGCAAAAAAACGCTGGCGATGACGCTCTCGATGATGGGTCTGTCTACCGTGTTCATGGGCCTGCTGCCCAATTACGCGCAAATCGGTCTGCTCGCTCCGATCCTGCTGATCATCCTGCGCCTGCTGCAAGGTCTCGCTCTCGGCGGCGAATGGGGCGGCGGCGTGTTATTGGCCGTGGAATACTCGCCGCGCCAGAAACGCGGCTTTTATGGCGCAGTTCCGCAGACGGGCGCGGTGTTGGGCCTGGCGCTGGGCAACATCATTACATCACTATTGAGCGCGAGCATGAGCGAGGAGGCTTTTCTCTCGTGGGGCTGGCGCATTCCGTTCGTAGGCTCGATCGTATTGGTCGTCATCGGCATGTGGATTCGCAATGCCGTCGGCGAGACGCCCTCGTTCAAGAAAATCCAGGCGACGCGCAGCAGCGCGCGTATTCCACTCAAAGAAACGATACAACACCATTGGCGCGAAGTCCTGATCGCCATTGGCGCGAAGGTCGTTGAAACATCGACATTCTTCCTCTATGCGACATTTACCATCTCGTACATGATGGATCACGGCTTTGAGCGCTCTACCATCCTGAGCATTGTGCTGGTCTGTGCACTGGTCGCCTTTCCTTTCATGCTGTTTTTTGGCCATCTCTCTGACAAGATCGGCCGCAAAAAGGTCTTCATCGGCGGCAGTATCGCTTTCATTTTGTGGATTTTCCCGTTCTTCTGGCTGCTAGATCAGAAATCCGTGTTCGCCGCCTCGATCGCCGTGGGCGTAGGGCTGGGCATCATCTGGGCCAGCTACGGCGCCATGATAGGAACTCTGCTCGCTGAAGCCTTCCCACCGTCGATTCGCTATACCGGCATGTCGCTCGGTTACCAGATCGGCGCCGCACTGGTCGGTGGGCCTATGCCTTTGATCGCCACAGCGCTGATCGCCTACTACAGCGGCAGCTATGTACCTGTTGTTGTCTTTCTTGTCGCCTGCGCCTTGGTGTCCATCGCAGCGGTCGCGGTGGCGCGGGATCGTAGCGGACAGCCATTGGACGACTGACCCGAACTTGCACCGGGCGGCTCGTCGCCCCTTTCTTTTAAGGCACCGCACATCCGAGGGCGTACGGTGCTGTCTCGATAAACCCCTCTTTTCCCATCAGGAGCTCTCACGTGCAAATCACTGGAGAAATGCTTATTGGCTATGCTTGCGTACGCGGCAGCGCCGGCAATCAACTGGCTTTCAATCCTGCCCTGAACACCGCGATTGCTACGCCCGAATTTGGCCTCGGCACCCGTGCGGATGTCGATCGGGCCGCTTCGCTGGCGGCAAGTGCGTTTGATGTCTACCGCTACCTGCCATTGGAGCGCCGCGCTGCATTCCTGGACGCGATCGCCGATGAAATCATGGCGCTGGGCGATGCGCTGATCGAGCGCGCTCATGCCGAGAGCGGTCTGCCCATCGCTCGCCTGACGGGCGAACGCGCTCGGACGACAGGACAACTGCGAATGTTTGCAAACGTCGTGCGGGCAGGCCTGTTTTTACACGCCACGATTGACCCGGCTCATCCCGAGCGCCAGCCTATGCCTCGCGCGGACATACGCCTGGCCAAGATTCCGCTGGGCCCCGTTGCCGTGTTCGGCGCCAGCAACTTCCCCTTGGCTTTCTCTGTCGCGGGAGGCGACACCGCCTCGGCGTTGGCGGCCGGCGCTCCAGTGATCGTCAAGGCCCACAGCGCGCACCTGGGCACGTCCGAGATGGTGGGCCGCGCTGTCCAGAAGGCAGCGAAACAACAAGCGATGCCGGAGGGCGTTTTCTCGCTGTTGATCGGAGCGGGACGCGACATCGGCGAAGCTCTCGTGGCACATCCCGAAATCAAGGCAGTAGGTTTCACCGGCTCGCGCCAAGGCGGCCTGGCGCTCTTGCACGTCGCCAACAACCGTAAAGAACCGATCCCGGTTTATGCAGAGATGAGCAGCATCAACCCGGTATTCTTGTTGCCGCACGCATTGGCGACTCGGTCGCAGGCGCTGGCTCAGGGGTTCGTCGACTCGCTCGCAATGGGCGCGGGGCAGTTCTGCACCAATCCAGGTCTCGTGCTCGCCATCGACAGCCCAGAACTGCAGAACTTCATCAACGCGGCCAGCCAGGCGCTCAGCGCCAAGGCGGCACAGACCATGCTCACACCAGGCATTCACGCCGCCTATGAGTCCGCCCGTACACAGGTCGAGGCCGTTTCCGGGGTCGAACGCGTAGCGAGTGGTGTCGCAGCTGACGCGCAACCCAACGCGGCACAAGCGCAGCTCTACGTCACCGACGCTCAACGGTTGCTGCAAAGCGAAACGCTGCAAGCCGAAATGTTCGGCCCAGCCTCTATCGTGATCAAGGCCAAAGATATCGCGGAACTGCTGCAAGTCGCCAATCGACTCGAAGGCCAACTTACCGCGACGCTGCTGCTGGACGACGCCGATCACGAGATCGCCCGTACCCTGTTGCCCGTGCTGGAACGCAAATGCGGGCGCATCCTCGCCAATGGATTCCCGACAGGCGTAGAAGTGTGCCATGCCATGGTACATGGCGGTCCCTTCCCCGCCACGTCCAATGCGATGTATACCTCCGTCGGCGCCAGCGCCATTGATCGATTCCTGCGACCGGTCTGCTATCAAGACCTGCCGGACACGCTGCGTCCGCAAGCCGTGCAAGACAGCAACGAACTGTCTCTCTGGCGTCTCGTCGATGGAGAGATGACGCGGCAAGCGCTCTAGCGTCATCCGGCGGCAATATGGCGGCGCGTGGCAGGCCGCCCTATTGCCGCCTTGCAACGCTACAAGCTGCTGCCGCGCGGCCGCATATCAATATCACCACAAGCGCCGATCAAATGTTGACACGGCTCGGTTCACATTTCTAGAATATTAGAAGTTAATTTCCAATATTATAGAAATGACCAACTCATCTCTGGACGTCAACAGCCTGATCGCCCGGCGCTTGCGCGAACTGCGCGATGCCCAGGGGTGGTCGCTCGATGATTTAGCGGAACGCAGCACGGTGAGCCGCTCTGCTATCTCGCTGATAGAGCGGGCACAAAGCAGTCCCACCGCCACCGTACTCGACAAACTCGCGATGGCGCTGAATGTGCCGCTGGCCTCGTTGTTCGAGCCGGGCACGCGTCAAAGCGAAGCCGCCCCCTCACCGATATCGCGTGCCGACGAACAGCATTCATGGGCCGATCCATCCTCGGGCTACATACGCCGCAACCTATCGCCCTCGTTTCCTTCGCCCATCCAGCTCGTGGAAGTCGAGTTTCCGGCCAAGCAGCGCGTCGCCTACGATACCGCTATTCCCGATAGCGATATCTATCAGCAAGTCTGGCTGATCGAAGGCACCATGGATATCTCGGTGGGTGCTGAACAATGGCGGCTGAAACGCGGCGACTGTCTTGCCATGCGTCTGGACAGCCCTATTGTCTATCACAACCCCACTAACAAGCCTGCGCGCTATCTCGTGGCACTGGCTCGATTGACGTTTAATAAACCCCGGAAGCAATCATGAACAGCAGCGGTATCACGATACGCCGAGTCGATGGCCATGACGCCGAAGCCCGCATACCAGGCTTGGCCGACATTCTGATAGATTGCGTGGAAGGTGGCGCCTCGGTCAGCTTCATGCTGCCGCTCTCGCGCGACAAGGCGATACGGTTTTGGCAAAACGTGGCCGATAGCGTCGCACGCGGTGAACGAGTGCTGCTCGTTGCTGAAGACGCGCAGGGGCAGGCCGTCGGCACGGTGCAGCTCATCATGGACCAGCCAGAGAATCAACCACACCGCGCCGACATCGCAAAAATGCTGG
>Ga0182743_1001508_pt1 | contig 22513 bp, 12 predicted proteins | sample eDN3rd30CKraftOP_FD_128522 | JGI IMG/M metagenome (GOLD analysis project Ga0182743, IMG submission 128522) | Enriched Organic Plus compost microbial communities from Emeryville, California, USA - eDNA 3rd pass 30_C Kraft OP (version 2) (version 2) ... | reverse complement strand
CAGCCGGCCGAAATTGGCGAGGCACTGCGAAATCTGCTCGTGCGAAGCCTGCAGGTGGCCGAATCGCTCGAGGTAGACCGGCACGTGGAAATGAGTTCGCCATTCTCCCGTGAGGTTGGCTTTTTCCGCAGCCAGGGCAGGGGGGAGGTCCTCGTAGAAGGTTTCCTGCCCTCCGCGGCGAATGACCGTTTGGTGCAGATACCGCGGTTCGTTGAATCGCGACAACTGGTCGAACATCGCCTGCCGACCGCCGGCGTCGACGGAATCGAACGGGGCGATGACCGCCGCCGAAACTTGGATCTTGCCAACTTCGATGCCTGCCGAGCGATAACGCTCCAACACGTCGACCTGGTCTTCGAACATCACGGCTGCGTGGCAGACATCGTGGCAAACGCGAATATGCCGGCGAATCTCGTCCTCCCGACCGCCAGGGAGCAAATACTGTTCGAAGAAATCGACAATGTGCTGCGCCCGATCAAAGACGCAGCCAGGCTCGGGTTCAATGCACAGATGAATCAGCCGGCCCGTGTCGGCGAGCAGGCTGGCCATATTCGCGGCAGCGGCGCGCAGATTGGCAGCCGATTGCTCCAGGGTTCGCTGATCAGGCTTCGGATGGCCCCACTGCAACGGGAGCGTCGAAATGCTGCCGTCGGCGCCGGCAGGCAGTAGCTCGTGCAAGATCGAGACGAGCCGATTGGTATATTCCAACCGGAGTGGATCGGCCCACGTCGGCTCGTAGACGCGATGCTTTACGATCTCTTGGTGAAAGTTGCCGTAAGGAAAACCGTTCAGCGTGAACGGAATCAGGCCGACCTGCGCCAGCCAATCGCGCGTTTGGGCAATGGCGTCGCGCTCGACAAGGTCCCGGGCGGTGGCGGCCGAAAGCCACAGGCCGACGCCCATCGGTTCGTGCGGGCTGACTCGGCGCTTTACCTCGAGCGCATGCTGTTCGAGATTGGCGCACGACTCGAGTAGCGACGCGCCGGCATGAACGTTCGTACAATAACCAATCGTAAAGCTGCCTCGCCGCACTCGCCGCCCGTCCTTTCCACTAGAACCTTCGCAATTCGATCGGCTGTATTGTACCCGGCCCCGCCGCACGAGGCTTCCCGGGGCGCGTGTTCGGAGAGGCCGTTCACGAAAAAAAGGGAACGTCTGGTGGACGTTCCCTTCGAGAGAATTCAGCGATTTCGCGCGTCGCTTAGCGGCGGCTGGAAGGTCCGCGGCGGACGGCGAGCACCTTTTCGTGTGCAGCGAGCTCTTCTTCTCGCTGACCCGGCTTGCCGCCGAAGACTCGCTCGTCGTAGATCGCCAGGGCGTGCAGGCCGTGTCCCAGCGGGCCAATGTTCCACTTGCTGTTGCGGCCTTCGTACAGCAGGTTCGTCAGGTAGGCGACGCTTTTCACCATCTGCGGCTCGACCAGCTCTTCATCGCTGAGTGAGTATGCCAACCACTCCGTGATGTGGCCGGTCGTTTCCAGGCGGCGAGACGACGGGCCGTAGTCGCCGCGGCCGACGAACCATTCGGTGCTGAAGCTGCCGTCCGGATTCTGCAGCCGGAAGGTGTACTCGTGGTAGTCTTCGATGAACTTCTTCGCCCGCAGCCACTGCCCGGTGAACTCTTCGCCACGCTGCTGACGCTTGCGAACCGCGTAGCTGAAGCCCATCAACCGATGGGTGCCACCGCAGGCGGCGCCAATGATCGGCTGCCGAAGCTCTTCCTTAATGAGCCGCGGAATATCCCATTCCTGACCTTCGTTGCTGATCCACTGCTCGTCCGATTTGCAGTAGTGCACCAGGGCGATGAGCTTGAAGGTTAGCTCGGTGTTCGGCTTGCAGGTGAGCTTTTCGTGCTCGATCAGGTCGGCGACGGTGAAGTCGCGACCGCTCGCCTTGATCGGAAAATCGGTTGGCACCTTCGACTGTGCGAGCATCGCCAGGAACTGGCCCGCATGTCCTTGCACGCCGACGCCGATGCGGGCGTTCAGATTGTTACGGTCAGCCCAGAACAAGTTCTGGCCGTTGCACACGCCGTTGTAGCAGAGCCAACCCACCGCATTGACCTTCCGGTTGCCGGCGATCAACTGCGAATCGACGCCGTAGGCCAGCATGTAATGCATGGCGCCCCACGGGCTGCGATTGGCGACGTTTTCGGGGCGGTAGTAGTAGTGGGCGAGCGTGTCGCGGAGCTTTTCGCGGAGTGCGATCAGCTCCGGAGTCATTTCGATTTCTTTCTTCCGCGGAGCAATCGGCCCAGCCGGGATTTGGTCGGTCTCGCCGCTGTCTTCGCCTTCGAGGTTCTCGTTCGGGTCAGCGTCGGTGTTGGCCGAGTCGTCTTCCGTCATCTCGAGGTCGACTTCAACTTCCACATCGCCGGCGAGCGGTTTGGCTTTGCCGCGAAACGGAGCGGGCTCCTGTTCCGATTCGTCCTCGGTCGCTTCCTCGTCCGTGTCCAGATCGCTGGCTTTCGCGCGATTGCCTTGGCGGGCGACGCGGAGATCGGGCAGGAAGCCGAAAATATCGTCGGTTTCGTCCGCCGGTTCTTCCTGGAAGTCGACCGGGCGGGCGACGTAGTCGTGGGGAGTCGGAATCGGACCGTGCAAGTACTTAGCAACGGCTACTCGCTCGGTGCCGTCCGTGTTAGCGCCGGGAATCTTGTGCTCTTCGCCGCGCTGAATCTCCACGCATCCGTCCGGCAGCTTGAACGGGGCGCCGGCGACGGCTTCGACCTTGATGGTGGTCGTCGTGCTATCCGCCTGGGACTCGCTGGTTGCCTCGGCGGCGACCTGCGGAGGAGCGGTTTCCTTAACCTGCGACGTTTTCGGCGGCGTCTGCTGTGCGGGAATGCTCGCAGCGGGCGTGCTGCGGGCTGTCTTCGTGGGAGTGGCGGCGTTCGACAGAACGACCCATCGGCTCACTAGGAGCAAGGAGGCGAAGAGAGCGCAAACAGAGAGCGTCGTTCGAATCATGGATTGAACTTTCTCAGCGGAAGCGGCGGCGAGCTGAGCACGTCGCTGCCAGGGACATCCTTGTCTTCTGCAACCGCTCGGCGAGCGCGGCGGGTAGGCCGGAGCGAACGGTAGACGCGAATCCCGCCTGGAAATTCACGTCGCAACAAACTTATCGGTTATTCCGGCCGGGGAACCTGAACGGGCGAACTGAATTGTCATCTAGCACAAGTGCTTAGCCCCACAGCGATTGAGACGCGCCCTTCGCAAGCCGGTGCTTGCGTGGTTCCGCATCCGTCCCTGCGGAGGCGTTTACCACCAGAGCCATTCCTGCAATTGGCTGGCGATCGAAGGGGGCGGAGGCGGGGCCGGATTACCTCCGGCGAGGTACTCACGCCAGGCTGCGACGCTGTAGCCATAGTTTTTGCCGGTCGTTTGCTGCAGCGATCGCATGGCGACTTTCTGCAGGGCCGGGTCGTTGTCGTCGAGCGCGATGGAAAGCGCGCGGACGGCGGCAGGATCGTTAAAGTTTTCCAGCGCGCGTGCCGCAGCGATGCGGACATCGAGATCGCTATCGCTCCCCACGGTGTTGCCGAGCGCTTGCAGGGCTTCGGGCGTCTTCCAATCGCCGAACGTTTTGCAAGCGGCAATTCGCACCTGCGGATCGGTGTCGGTCAAACAGAACTCGACCGCCGCCATCGCCTGTTCGGACGGATAGGCGGAAAGGGCCCGCAAGATTTCGATCCGCATTGGCGCGCTGCGTTCGTCGCGAAGGATGTCGGCGAGTTCGCCCGAGATTCGTTGACGTTCAGCTTCGGAAAAGTAACGGGCTTTGGATCGGAGTTCACCGAGGCGTTCGAGTCGGCTGTAGAAGGTCGGTCCGTACTTTTCGTCCTCTTCCCACTGTTCGCGGACCCAAGGGTTCAGGCTGCGCAGCTCGGGCACCGGACCATCCGCGCAGCCAACCGTAGCGATGCTTAGGGCTAGCGCCGGCAGGGCAAGGACGACGCGAGCCATCAGTTTTCCGAGCCGCGATATCACTTCGGGTGTCGCCTTGAAATTGGAATGATTCGCAGTTGGAGCCTCGCAAACCTCGGCTTGCTCGGCTCCCGCGCCACTTCAGGCGCGCAGGGAGTCGTTCGATAGGCGGCGGGACTGTAGCAAACCGAACTTCGCGTCACCAGAGGAATATCGCGCTTCGCACGTGGTTGCCGAAGTGGCACGGATTACCCAGCTTTGCGCCAACCGTCCCGCTCATGGGCCGTTTGTGGTTCGTCATCGACGCTTTCAGACGCAACGGAGGCGGCAGGCGACATTTCGAGGCGCTCCAGCCGGGCGTGGAGCTTCGTGCGGCCACAGACCGCGGCGCCAACCAGAAAACCAATCGAGGCTGCCGCGAGCGTATCGCTCAAATAGTGCATGCCGCTCTCGATGCGTTGAAACGCAGCCAAAGCGGCGAACAGGGCAAACAACCAGCGGCCTCGCGGGTAGAGCGACGATAGCACGATCGCAAAACCGACAGCCGTCGCCGTGTGTCCGGAGGGAAACGACCGAACGGCATTGTTCAACGGCCGCCCAAGCTGCTCCGGCGAACACCACGGAAAAATCGCGAGAAACGTGTCGCCGACGCTCGCCAGGTTGTCTCCAGCAAACTTCGGCCGCACGCGGGCAACCTGTAGCTTGCACACGTCGGCCAACAAACCGGCGCCGAAGGCTCCGATGGCAAGTCGCGGGGCGATTCGCCAGCCGCGGCGATCGAGCGCCACGGCGACCGCAATACATGCCGCCACGCCGAAGCCGTGCGCAAAAACCTCAGCCAGCGTGACCAGGCGTCGCACGTCGCCGGGGATGTTGAGTGTCCCGGCTTCGCTTACCGCGTTACGCAGCGGCACATCGACCTGGAGAGCCGCCACGGCCAGCACGGCGCAGATCAACGAGCAAGCCAAATAGCGTCGTCCCACCCCGCGAGCGTCAGCCAAAGCGTCGGGCGGTTGGGCGGGAAGGTTCACGGTAGAAACCTCGGGCGGCAGTCGCCGGTTCGACAAAGTCTGCGAAGCTATGGCGGGAAGGAACGTCAGCCCGCGGAACGAAGTCGCGGTCGCTCTTGGGCCGCTACGCGCAGGCATTCTTGCGCCTCGCGCTGGGCGCGAATCGCTTTGACCACGCTGAGCGAAGCCTTGTTGTGGAGCAGGTAACAGAGCGCTTCTTCGAACTGGTGCAAGCCAAACTGGTGTTCAAGTTCGACTTGCGGCCAGCGCTTGTCGCAAAGTACGAGATTGGCGCGAGCGTACTGAGGCGCGAACGTAACTTCGGGGTCGAGCACGATCAGCAGGTTGCACTGCGCCCGCCCCGAAAATCCGTGGCGATTGGGGGCGAACAGGATTTCGATCTCCGGATCGGGGTGCTCGACGCCCATCGATTCGGCTGGATACCAATCGGGGAGCACTCCCGCCACGGCCTCGCGCGCAGGCAACTCGCCGGCCACTTGAATGGACAGTTCGCTCGGCAGACGCTTTTCGACGCCGTTACCGCACCGCACCAAGTGAAAACCGCGGGAGAAATACGCGACGTTCGGGCCATCCTTCCAGCGCAGCGGCACCGACGACGCCGGCGGATGCCACAGGTGATAGGCCCAGGTCCACCAGAGGATCGATTCGAGGCGAATTTTGGCTCGACGCAGGCGGATGCCCATGTCGTCGTCTTCGCAGCCCCAGCCGACGTAGTTCTCGTCGAAGCCGTTCACTCGCAAATAGTCTTTGCGCCAGATGCCGACGTTGTTGCTCGTCAGCCGCGGCTTGGTGACATTGCCTGTGGCTTTGTACCAGGAGGCTTTGAGCGCCTTGCGCCACATGCGCGACGCGATCGCGCGCGAGGAGCGGGCCGGGTACGAGCCTTCGTAGGCCATTGCCGGCGTGATCTTGGCCGACTCGGCCTCTTCGAGCTTCACATGATCGCCCAGCCAAACGACGCCAGGCTGGCGGCGCTCGAGATGGATCCGCAAATGGTCCGGCGGGATCATGCAATCGCCGTCGAGCAGCAGCACATAGTCGGCCTGCGCAGCGGCGACCCCTTCGTTGCGGCACCGGCCAGGACAGAAGCCTTGGTGCTTGTGCGTCACGAAGCGAACGGGAAACGAGACCGAATCGCGAAATTGATCGACAACTTGCGGCGTCTCGTCGTCAGAACCATCGTCGGCAACAACGACTTCGAAGCGGCCAGTCACTCCCTGCTGTCCTGCAATTGACGCCAGGACACGGCGCAGGTTCTCCGGCCGCCGGTACGTGCAGACAACGATGGAGATATCTGGTTGACGCATGGATTGCGACTCAGCCCAGGCGTTTGCCCAGCGCCGTGAGCTTCGGGGACTTGTGCGGGCGGATAATACTGGTGGCTTGCGGCGAAGGGAATAGCAACTAGTTATGCATTCATCGCCTGACCAGCACGGCCGCTAGCACCGCTATGCCGCCGTACGGCGAGAGCGAGTCAACCGCTTCGCGCGCACAACCCCCACTTTCACAGCGTGCCGCAGCGGAGCGATCTGGTGCTGCCACCACTGCCGCATGCCGTCCCGCTCTGGAAACTCAGGACGCCATCCCCGCCAATCGGTTCGGTCAATCGCCGCAAGGTATTCGCGGCGGAACGGATGACGACAGAAGTAGTGCCAGGGCTTCTTTTGCGAGGTGAAATGGACGATCCAGGGATCGCGCCGCAAAGCGCTGTACACCTCAGGTTCTAGCGGACTCTCCCCGGCGGTTGGAAACGTATACGCGTGCACGCCTTGGTTCCAACGGGCGTCGAGTTCTTTCCAGCGTCCGGCAAGCACGACGTTCAACGCATATTGATCCCACCATTGGACGTGCTGGCTGTGCTGGCGCAAGCAACGCAAGGCTGCCGTCGTTACGTCAAGCTTTCGCCACTCCTTAATGTCGACTACCAGAACGCCGGCGTTGAAGTATTTGCCCGTGGGGCTCAGGCCAAGCTCGCGATAGTTGGGCACCGGCTGCGATGCCACCAGAAAGCGATGGCAGCGGTCGTAGTTCCGCAGCGCGACTTGAGCGTCGATGTAGGGCGCACCGGTATCCGCCGCCGCGAGGCACGCTGCCCCTTGTTGATTGTGGTCCCACAGTTCCGCGAGGTTGCGGCGGACCAGCAGGTCGGCGTCGAGAAAAATCACCCGCTCGACTTCGCTCGGCAGCACCCACGGCATCAACAGCCGGTAATAGGTGATGAAGTTGACGTGCCGAGAGATGTACAGATCGTTCACTAGCGACGGATCGGGCCGAAGCCAGTGAACCGAGACGTCGCGCAGGTTCCAACTGGCAAGGAGCCGCTGTTTCGACGCGTCGGTGATGCCGCCATCGAGAATGTAGAGCTGCAGGCGACGCGTCGAATCAAGCTTTTCCAGCGCCGACCGGACGGTTACGGCCAGTGGCATGGCGAAGGCGTCGTCGGCGGCGCAAACGACGGTGAGATCGCCGGAAGCGGTCGTCATCTTGAACCCTACCGAGTGCGTTGCGGTCGAACGACAAAAAACCGCGGCAACGTACTTCGTTGGGCTGGATCAGGTCAAGGTCAGCAGGGGGGACCGCGTGCCAGCACTATGTGCTACTAGCTACTGAACTCCGGCGACCGAAACCTGGGACACGCCCAAGCCGTCGGGGCCCATCGGCTTCATGAGCACTCTGGGCAGTTCCACCTGCTGGAAGAAGTTGTAGTTCGGCCGTTCGCTTCGGCGAAGCACCTGCTCGACCGTTTCTCCTTCCTTCAGACTGATAAATCCAGGCACGCTCGAACCCTGCGTTTGCCAGGTATTTTTTCCTTGATAGAGGAACGCCAGCCGCGTGAAGTATTCCCGGACCTTATAGGTCTTCCACGGGCTGATTCCGAATCCTTGGTACGAAATATCCTGCTCTTTGCCCGCCTCGGTCGAGGCGACCAGCTCGATCGTCCCTTCCGGACCGACTTTGAAGCCACGGTCCTTTAGCTTCTTGGTAAGCGCTTCGCGGGCTTTTTCCCGTTCGGCGGCGTCTGGCAAAGCGTCGACGTTCAGCCGAACGGTCACGCCTTCTTTGAGCACGAAGAAGTCGGGCGCCTGGATTGCCTTCTCGAGCGCTTGATGAAAACTGGCAGCAGGAACCGGCGCCACCACCAAAGCGCCGGGCCGGTCCCGGCCTGGGTTCACGAGAAACGCGACCTGGTTGCCGAGTGATTCGGCCAGCTCATGTCCGCGATAGGTCCAGAGACGCACCTGGTTGTCGACGTCGAAAATGCTCGATTTGCCCATAAGCATGTATTTTTCGTGCGGCCAGATCAATTCGTCGCCGTGGACGTTGATGCCGGTCAGCGGAATCTCTCGATAGAGCGAGCCGTCGGCGAAATTCCAAACATAGAGGTTGCTGTGGGCCACGCAGGCCAGCCGCGTGGCGTCGGGGCTGAAGCAGAGTCGTGGCCAAGGAGTGTGCGACGTCGCTTGCAGAGCGGTGACTTCCTTGGCGCCCACATCGAAGACGCCAACTTGCTTGCCGGTTGAGAAGGCGATCAGCTTGCGATCGGGCGACACCGCCGGGATGCTGCCGCCGTCGATCTGAAGGTGGCAAATCGGAGTCGCGGTATCGATGTCCCAAATGGCCAGCCGACCGTTGCCCCCCAGCGTTGCCAGACGGTCTTCGTCGAGGAACGCGGCCCATTTCACATCGCGTTCGCCCCCTTTGTTATCATCGTAGGGCGTCCACTGTAAGACCTTCGTCACGCCGGCCGGCGTGAGGTTCCATAGCTCCAGCCGATCTTGGTTGCCAAAGCCGAACTCGTCTTTGCGCATCAGAACCTGGAAACCGCCGTCGTTCAGCGCGAGCGGAGCCATCTTCCCGGGAACGGTCGCGGTGACCAGGGTCTTGCCCTTCGCCAGATCGACCAGCACAACGCGCGTGACGCCTTCGGGCCTCGGCTCGTCGAACGTGTAGCCAATCAGAGTCCGCTGGCCGGAGACATTGGTCACCATGCCAGACGCTCGTTCGAAAAAGTTCGATTTGGGCGGAATCGGAATAGCCCGATTCTTGATTTCCGTCCGCTCGGCCGACTGAATTGGCGTCTCGAACTTCCAAGCGTCGCTGCTGGGCGTGAGGGCAATGGCTTCGGAACGTGACCAATCGACGGTGACCTTCCTTGGCTCGCCCGAGGAAGAACTGCTTGCGGAAGCTGGCTCTGCCGCTGCGGAACGCGACGGCCTCGTTGACATTTTGCCAGCGCCTTCCGGCTTGAACGGATTTTCTTCGACCGGTTCGAACGGATTCGCCTCTTCGAGTTCCTTGAGGTACTTCTGATCGGCGGCGCTCAGTTTGGTGACGGGAATCTGCACCACGGCGCCGTTGGTGCGCTCCAGGCGCGCTTTCCCCTCTTCCACGCCGAGCAGTTTCCCCTCGATCTTGAATTTGCCCGTGCTATCGGTCCAGGTACGCGACTCCTGGCCTGGCGCCTCGCCGGATAGCGCGAAGACCAGCCCGAAGCAGACAAGAGCGACCCCGATGCTGCTACTCGTCAACGGTCGGCTGTGGATGGTCATGGATTGGTTCCTGGAGAGGTTTCGTTGGATGGTGATGGAGTTCGACTTCGCGCGGAGATCAGGGATCAAGGCGCCGGGCGGCCTCCGCGATCAGACGCTCCGTTTCCAGTAGCGTTTGTCCTTCGTTCGCAAATCTCAAGGGATCCGTTGGTGGCTGGAGGCGCCTTGCGAAATCGCGGGCCGCTTCGAGTGACGTTGCTGCGAGACTCTTTTGCGACTGATTTTCCTGCGCTAGAGCGAGGATCGCAAACGAAAGGGCCGGCAAGCTGGCATCGCGCGTGTAGTCGGATTCGTCCTGGGCCCGGCGGACCAGCTCAACGGCTTCGGAAGATTCGCCACGACGATCGGCAGCTAGGGCAAGCGCGAGCGTCGCTCGGGAGCGATTGAGTACGTCGTCCCCTCCGCGCCGCAGCGCTTCCTGCAGCCGACGGAGTGGCAGTTCGTCCGCGGGAAGGCTGGCCTTCATCAGCAAACCCGCGAAGAGCGTTTGTTCGATTTCGTGCATCGTTGCATTGTCGGGCAAACGCTGGAACATCGCCTCGCAGTGTTGGCGGTAAGCGTTCGCGTCGCCGGCAAGGGCGAGCAGAATGGCCGCCGTTCTCCACTCGGATAGCGTGCTCGGCTGATCGAGGTGCAAGGCCGCCAGATAGTCGGTTGCCGCATTCTTCCACGACTTGTCCTTCGCTTCGAGGTTGGCCCGGGCCAGCAGCGACTCGCGGTGATCGGGTTGGCTGCGGAGAATCAAGTTGAGTTGCTCGGCGGCCGATTTGTCCTGGCCATTCCGGGCGAGGATGTTTGCCAGTCGCAGCCGAAGCATCCGGTCGTCGGGCTCCGCCTCTACTGCGGCTTGTAGCTTCTTGAGCGGCGCCGCGCGTCGCTCGGCGGCAGCGGGGGCGTCCGCAGCCGCGGGCCAATCGAGTTCAATGCCAGCCAGTTCTTTCTGCAACGCTGGCAGGTCCCAGATCGCCAGACTGCCGTCCTTACAACCGACAGCCAGTTGGCGGCCGTTTCGGCTCCAAGCGGTGACATTTACGGCGGACGGCTCTTCGCGGAACAGGAAAAACGGCTTGCGCTCGGGCAGGTTCCAAATGCTGATCTGCATCGGCAGCTCGGCGGCAGCCAGCCACGGCCCGCGGGGACTGGCTGCCAGGTGCGCGGCTTGAAATGCGGACGGCTCGCCGAGCGTGAATTCCTCCCGATCCTTGATCGCGTTCCAAGCGAGCAGTTGGCCCTGCTGATTGACCATTAGCAAATGCTCGCCGGATGGATCGAACGCGAGATTTTGCTGGCCTCGCGCGAGCGGCGGGCAATGAACCGGCCATTCGACGCCCGTTGCCGTCTCTAGCAGGCGTATCCTCTGTCGATTCTCTAACCACGCGAGAAAATCCCCGCCTGGAGTAGCTACCAAGCTGGCACAATCCTCGCCTGGGATTGTGCGAACAAGTTCCAAGGAAGCTGACGGAGCTTCCTCGTTGTCAGCATCCTTGTTCGCGTTGCCGCGAAGAACCTTCCACAAGCTCACGCCACGCGCTCCGGCGACGGCAATCCAGTCTCGTTGTGGAATCTCTCGAATCGAGCGAATCTCGCCGACGCCTGAATCGAGCGAATGCTGCAGCTTCAGCGAGCTGGCGTCCATCAAGTACAGCTTGCCCGCGGAGTCGCCGACCACGACCGAACGTCCGTCCTGAGAGTAGTCCATGGCATTGGCGGCGTCGGAGATGGCGTTGATGGCGACGCGCTGGCCGGTTTGGGCGTCCCAAACCTTGATGCGGTGGTCGAGCCCGACGGAAACCAATTGCTTGGAATCGGGGGAGAATGCGGCTGCGTTGAGCGAGGCTGCATGGCCACTCAAAGCGATCCGCTCGGGACCGCCTCGCACTCGCCAGATGCGGACCGAATCGCCATCGGCGCATGCGAGCACTCTTCCATTGCTGGCAAATGTGAGTGAGTGCAGGTCTTTCCAGCCCGGATGGAGCAAGACAGCCAACTCCCGATTGGCGTGGACGCTCCAAAGCGTGACGCGCCGATTCTCGCTGGCAAACGCGATGTGCATCCCCTCCGGGCTGAAGGCGCCAAGGGGAACCTCGTCGTAACGCATGAAGGTCTGCTGCCGCAGCTCGGGCAAATCGAACACCACGAGCCCCTGTGTCGAGCCGCAGAAAAGCAGCTGGCCATCGTCGCTGAAAGCGACGCTCTTGAGCGGCCCCAGTTTGGTCGTTGTCCGTTCCAGCAGCGCTCCGCCGCGAGTTTGCCAGACGTACACGTCTGCGCCGCCGACGCCGGCGAGCATTGTTCCACTGCGGCTCAGAGCGACTGCCGTGATTGGCGCTGGGGGAACGATCGAGGTTGTTAGCCCTTGGGGGAGGTCCTTCACCTCAATTTCTGAGTATTGGGCCAGTGGCTTGTAGGCCACCACGAGTTGCCCCTGGTGCACCGGTTCGATCGCCATGACCGGACGGCCGATCGTGGCCAATTCTCGGACTTGCCAGTGGTCATCTTGCTTGCGCCAGGTCTTCGCCGCGCCGTGCTTGTCGACCGACATCAGCAGATCGCCGGAGCGATCGAACTTCAGTTGATCGACCGGGGCGGAATGCTGCTTGTTCTCTTGCAGGAGCTTGCCGTCGTCGGCGGAGTACCAGCGAATCACGCCACTGCTGAGCCCTACGACGGCCACTTTGCCGTCGGGGCTGACGGTGGCTGCAGTGATTTCGCCCGGCAGGTTCGCAATCGTAACCGGTTGTTGTCCAACGAAGTCGCCGAGCGAGAGGACCGCTTCGTGGCGCAGGTCATCAACGTCGACCTCCGGCGTGTCGAGCCTCTTGGCTTTTTCGAGCAACTGCCAGGCATCGTTTCGATAGCCTTCGCGGCGAGCGAGTCGAACGGCCTGCGCCTGTCGGCGGAGCGAGTGATAGAGATTGGAGGTCGTCTCGACCCGAGCTTGCCGTTCACGTTTTGCCAAGGCGCTGAAGCTGGCGCTTGCGACGGTCGATACGATGAGCCCGGTCAGGAGCAGCGAAATGCCCCCCACCGTTGCGGCGGCCAGCATTCGATTGCGGCGGGCCCAGCGGGCGAACCGCTCGGTCGCCGGAACTCGCCGGCCAAGGATCGGCTGATCGTTCAGGAAACGGCGCAGGTCTTCGGCCATCGCCTGCGCCGATGGATAGCGATGCTTGGGATCACGCTCGATCGCCTTGAGCACGATTCGCTCCAGATCGAGCGGAATGCCAGGATCGAGCTTTCGCGGCGGGCGAGGTTCTTCGCGGGTGATTTGCGCGATCAGGTCGGCGCCGTCGCTCGCATCGCGCGCCGGGCGGAGACAAAGCAGCTCGTAGAGCGTCAAGCCGAGGGAATAGACGTCGGACCGGGCGTCGCATTTGCCGTCGAAACGCTCGGGCGCCATGTAACGCAGAGTACCGAGCAGGTCGCCGCTTCGGGTGAGCCCTTCGTCGGTGGTCTTGGCGAGACCAAAGTCGGTGACCCACACCACGCCGGCCGCGTCGAGCATCAAGTTCGACGGTTTGATATCGCGGTGGATGATCTCCCGTTCGTGCGCATAGGCGAGCGCGTCGGCAACTCGCTCGGCAATTCGAGCCACGCTCCGGTAGTAGTGCGTTCGGTTGGCGTGGGTGAATAGCTTGCTATCGGAAAGGAACTCGCCGGGGATGGTGGACGGATGTTTCAGCGTGACGGTATCCGCGGCGTCGGCCTTCACGGCGGCTTGCAGGATTCCGCCGCCGGCGCGAGGGGAATGGCCTGAATCCGCGGCTCCTTCCGCGTGGCTGCGGGCGCGGGCGAAGTCCTGCGTGTACAGCGAAACGGCGAGGCTGCTCGCCGCAGGGCGATTGTCGGCCGGTTGGGCGGAATCGTCGGGCCAAACGCCCGCGCGCAGGTGACGCAGTTCGACCATCACATTGTCGAGCGACTGCCCCTGGATGAACTGCATGGCGAAGTAGCAAATTTCGCCCTGCTGGCCGTTGTCATAGACCGGCACGATGTTCGTATGGTGCAGCCGGGCCGCCGCGCGGGCTTCGCGACGAAAACGCTCGACCGCTTTCACATTGCCGACCGCGTGCCACGGAAGGACCTTCAGGGCGACGCGGCGGTCGAGCGATTGTTGCTCGGCTTCGTAAACCACGCCCATCGCGCCGCGGCCGACTTCGCGAAGGATGCGATAGTCCCCAATGGCGTCGGCCATGCTGCGGGTGATTTCCGCTCGCCTGGCAGTCAGGCCAATCGACGCGTCCCCTGCTTGAGGGCTGACGTTCTCGAGAGCAAGAATCGCGGGAAAAACGGCCCGGATTTCCTGCGCGAGGCTGGGAAATCGCTCGACATACTCCGTCAGGCTCGGCGTCTCTCCGCGGCGGCGGCGCTGGACGAATTCGTCCGCCAGCAGCTCGACGGGATCGCGCTCGGAACTGGACGATTGCATGGGCCGAGTGGCTCCGCTTACCTCATTGGGACTGACCGGCACAATTGGGGCGGCGGAACAATCACCCGCCCCACTCCTCAAAGCCGGGCACGCCAGACAAATGTTCTCGCAGGCGGGCCAGTGCGACGATGTAGCGCTTACTCGCCGCCGATCGGCTGAGGCCGAGCACCTGCGCCGTTTCCTGATTCGAGAGCTGCTCGAAGTGCCGCAGCACGAGGACTTCGCGGTCGACTTCGTCGAGGCTATTGAGCGCTTCCTGAATCTTCAATTGCAGTTCGGCCCGGCGAGCGGCCGTCGTCGGCGTCGTCAGGCGGCCGAGCAGGTGATGGGCGAGGCTCGCCGAGCTGGCTTCGGGGAGCGCGCCGCGGTAGAGCGATACGTCGTTGCCGGCGCTCCGCTTTTTCGCGCCGAGGTGGCGACGGTGGGTGTCGATCAGCTTCTGCGTCGCCAGTTGCCGCAGCCAGAGATAGAACTCCATCGGCGGTTTGGCGGCGTAGTCGGGCAAGCGGCGGGCCGCCTCAATGACCGCCTCTTGAACGATGTCGGAGGCGTCGACTCGACCGTACAGTCGCCGGTCGAGCCGCAAATTGATCATCTGCCGCAACCGATCGCGATACCGGCTCAGCAAGTCGGTCATCGCTTGCTCGTCGCCCGACGCGGCCAGGGCGAGCAACTCTGCATATTCGGGCACAATCGTCTCGCTCAGATCGCTGGTAGCCATAGAAGGAGTACCGAGAAATGTCGCCGCGCGTCCTCCGGCGGCGCCGACTGCCGCTGCGGAACGTCGCCTGGGGCGATAACGCCCGGGCAGATCCGATCGACGACGCAGCGGCGCTCAACGCCGCTGCACGATACTCCGATTGTGGCCGAAAAATTGGCTGCCGCCACTCTTTTTTGGCGGATTGCTACAGCGAAACGGGTTCGCCGCCCCGGCGAGCCGACGCCAGGCAGGCTTCGGTGACCTGCTGGGTTTGCAGGGCGATTTTGGGCCAGTGCGGATCGGGCTTTCCGCTCAGGACCAATTGGGCGAAATTGCGGAAGAGGCTCGTTTCCTGCGAGCCGGGCTGGTTGTTGCTGTATTCCTGCACGCTGTGGCGCTGCAGCCGTTCGAGCATGTTGAACTGCACGCCTTGGATGTCGAACAGCGGTTGGCGGAGCTCAAAACCGGCTTCGCCGCCGAAGAACGGCAGCACGAAGTCGTTGATCTGAATGTTCCCCTTGGTCCCGCTCAGATTGACCCATTCCTGGTTTTCGGTGAGGAACGAACAGTAGAACGACGCCGATACCCCATCCTCGAACCAGAGTTCGCCCGAGAACTCAAGCGGAACGGAATCGGGCGCGCCCGGCTTGGTTTCCGACAGCATGCGGCCACTCACCCGCACCGGCATCGCGTAGTTCATGGCCCAGAGGGTGAAGCGGATGTTGTACCAGCCCAGATCGCCCAGACAGCCGAGCGGTTCGAGCTGGTTGCTGACGCGAATGTTCCCCTGCAGAAACTCCTCCGGCGCCAGAAAGCTGAACTGGCTGGCGATTCGCTTCAGCTTGCCGACGCTTTGGCCGTCGTCGAGCACCGCCCGCAAGGCTGGCAGGCGAGCGCTGTGCATGAACATCACGCCGTCCATGAATTGCACGTTCGCCCGCTCGCAGGCGGCGATCATTTCTTTCACTTCCTCAGCCGTGCTTCCGCATGGCTTTTCGCAGAGCACATGCTTGCCGGCTGCCGCGGCCTTCAGGACCCACTCCTTCCGGATGCCGGTCGGCAGCGGGACGTAGACGGCGTCGATGTCGGGGCTGGCGAGCAGTTGTTCGTAGGTCGTCGGCCGGGGGGGCAGGGGATACTGAACCTGCGCCTGGCACTCGGCGATGAACTGCTCAGCCCGCTGAGGCGTGCGGCTGGCGACTGCGACCAATTGCCCGTTGCCGGAATTCTTGATCGACTGCCAGTTCTTTCGAGCGATATTGGCGGTGCCCAAAATGCCCCAACGACAAAACGATTCGGCCATCGGATCCAGATGCTCCACGGAGAGGGGAAACGTGAGTGACTGGCCGAAGTATAACGAGTTGTCGCCGCTTCGCTATTTGTGATCGCGAAGGATCGGGCGGCCTGGTTACTCTTTCGCCGGTTGGGCAAAGAGAATTTTCTTCTTGGCCCGATCGATGCCGACGAGCCCGCCGGTTTGCGGATCGGCGGCGATCCCTTGCCCGGTGAACGGCGCGCTATGCTGGCCTACATAGCGAAGCACGTTCCCCGACTCCGGCAGCCGTAGCTCGTAAAGCACGCGATGGTCGTGGTCGGTCACCAGCAGGCTGCCGTCGCGCCAAACGCCCCCGGACAGACTATATCGCTTGATCTGCGCGATCACTTCCGGCGGATAGGTGTAGCGGGCGACCTCTTCCCAGTTGGGGCCAAACTTCGCGAGAAACGTCTTGCCGTTGTCGTCGCCATAGAAGGCGAAGTTGCACCACCAGTGTCCGTCTTCAAAGATCGCCCAAGTCAGGCTGCCGCCGTCGTAGTTGCCAAAGTCTTTGAAGTTCGTCAGCTCCATCGACTTCAGGTCGAGGACCTTGATCTCGCTCCGCTCCGGCTTGCTCGGATAGTTCGAATGGGCACAGTACAGCCGGCCTTCGTGCAAGAAGCCGCTATTGAGATGCTTCGCCTCGCCGGTGCTGACGCTAATCCGCTTGCCGGTATTCCGGTCGTACCTGGCGACGACGGAGTTGTCGATCGCATATACGAACTGCTCGTCCGCGGCGGCCGCCTGATTGGCTTCGCGCGCGGGGATCTCGCTGGTCAAGGTCCAAGTCGACAGCCAGCCGGTCGCCTGCTGTTCCACGCCGACGACCGACGCGGCAAACGGTGCAGCCAGCGAAACCGCGAGCAACGTCAGAAGTGCGATCCGCCGCCTCACGCGAGCAACTCCTGAATGACCTTGCACGGTTCCACGCCCGTCAGCCGTTGATCGAGCCCCTGATACGGGAACGAGAAGCGCGAATGGTCGAAGCCGAGCAAATGCAACACGGTCGCGTGCCAGTCGCGCAAGTGGACCGGATCTTTGATGATGTTGTACGAGAAGTCGTCCGTCTCGCCGTGAACGTAGCCGGGGCGAATGCCGCCCCCCGCCATCCACATCGTGAAGCAACGCGGATGGTGGTCGCGACCGTAGTTCGTCTTGCTCAGGCCGCCTTGCGAGTAGATCGTTCGGCCAAACTCGCCTCCCCAAATGATCAGCGTCTCGTCGAGCAACCCACGCTGCTTCAGGTCGTTGATGAGGCCGTAGCAGGGACGATCGATGTCGCGGCACTGATCGGGCAATCGGCCCGCCACGTTGCCGTGCGTATCCCAATTGTTGTGATAGATCTGCACGAACCGCACGCCCTTTTCGACCAGCCTGCGGGCGAGGAGAACCGAGTGGCCGAAAGTGCCCGGCTGTTTGGCCGATTCGCCGTACAGCTCAAAGGTGCTCGCCGGCTCCTTGCTGAGATCGACCAGGTCGGGCACGCTCGACTGCATGCGGAAAGCCAGCTCGTATTGCTGAATGCGCGTATGCGTTTCAGGATCGCCGACCGCCTGATAGTTCAGTTCGTTGAGCGCCTTCAAGCCGTCGAGCGTCTTGCGCCGCACCTCGGTCGGCACGCCTGGCGGATTGTTGATGTAAAGGATCGGATCGCCGCCGCTGCGGAACGAAACGCCCGCGTGTTCGCCCGGCAAATAGCCCGAGGACCACAACCGGGCCGAAATCGCTTGCACCTGTTCGGTGTTGGTCGGCTTCGCAACGAGCACGACGAAGGTCGGCAGATCCTCGTTGAGCGAACCCAGGCCGTACGACGCCCACGACCCCAGGCACGGCCGACCGGTGATCTGGTTGCCGGTTTGGATGTAGCTGATCGCCGGCTCGTGGTTGATCGCCTCGGTGTGCATCGAGCGGATGAAGCAAATGTCCCCAGCCGCCTTGGCCAGGTTCGGCAGCAATTCGCTCAGCCACATGCCGCTCGGGCCGTGCTGCGAGAACTTGAACTTGCTCGGCGCGATCGGGAATCGCTTCTGCCCGCTGGTCATCGTCGTCAGACGCTGGCCCATCCGGACCGAATCGGGCAGGTCCTTGTCGTACCAGTCGTTCATCACCGGCTTGTAGTCGAACAGGTCCATCTGCGGCGGACCACCGACCATGTGCAGGTAGATGACGTGCTTCGCCTTTCCCGGAAAGTGCTGCTTGCCGACGAGCGGTTGTCCCGCAGCCGCCCCTCCTTCCGCAAACGCCCGCCCCGTGGCGCCCATCATCGAAGGGCCCATCAGCGACGCGAGCGCCGCCCAGCCGATCGCGTGCGACCCTTGTGCAAAGAAATGCCGCCGGGTGATGTTTTGCTTGAATTCGTTGAATGAGATCATCGGACTTGCCCGTTTATGTGCTGGTTGTTCTCAAATCGACCCGAACTGACCCGCTCCGCCTTCCTGCGAAACGGCTACTTGTTGAGAACCTCATCCAGGTTCAACACTTCGTTCGCCAGCATCGTCCAGCCGGCCAGCCGACTTACATCCACCGTCGGATCGGCTTTCGATTCTCCCACCGCAATGAGCTTCTTGGCGTCCTCCGGATTCGCCGAATAGTAGGCGATCAGGTCGGCCAGCGATTGCTTAACAATCGGCAGCTCTTCGGCGCGGAACGGTCGGCTGAGCACCCGGCGGGCGAGCGTATCGAGCTTCGCGTCGTCGCTCTCGCCGCCGGTGAGAAGTACCGACTGGGCCAGTACTCGCGCCGCTTCGACGAATTGCTCGTCGTTGAGCGTCACAAGCGCCTGCAGCGGCGTGTTCGTCCGCTCGCGCCGCACAGTGCAAACCTCTCGACTCGGCGCGTTGAGCACGTCCATCGACGCGGGGGGCGCGCTCCGTTTCCAGAACGTGTACATGCTTCGCCGATACAGCTTTTCGCCCGTATCTCGCCGGTAGTCGCGCGTGTTGCTGCCGATCATGGCGACCGCCTCCCAAACGCCGTCGGGCATGTACGGCTTAACGCTCGGTCCGCCGAGTTTCGGCACCAGCAGGCCGCTGGTGGCGAGCGCGTAGTCGCGAATCATCTCGGCATCCATGCGGAACCGCGGACCGCGCGAGAGCAGCCGATTTGCCGGGTCCTTTTCCAGCTTTTCAGGAGTCATCACCGCCGCTTGCCGGTAGGTGTTCGACATGACCATCAGCTTGAAGAACTGCTTTACGTCCCAGCCCTTCTCGCGGAACTCAACCGCCAACCAATCGAGCAGTTCCGGATGCGACGGCAGTTCACCCGACACGCCGAAATCGCCCGCGGTGCGAACCAGACCCGCGCCGAACACTTCCTGCCAGAATCGGTTGACCGTCACGCGCGCCGTGAGCGGATGGTCCGGTTCGAGCAGCCACTTCGCCAGGCCGAGCCGGTTGCGCGGCAAGCCTTCGGCGAGCGCCGGTAAAATATCGGGCGTGTCAGCCTTCACCGGATCGCGACGCTTGTCGTACTCGCCGCGAAACAGCACGTAGGCCATCGGTTCGCCCGGCTTTTCGTTCATCACGTGGGCGACCGTTCCGCGAGCCTTGATGTCGGCTTGTTCCTTTTCCAGGCGGGTCAGCGTGGCTGTCGCCGCTTGATACGGCTGGTCGATTGCCGTCAGCCACCAGTTGAACACCTCGTTCTTGTCCGCGTCGGTTCGCTGATCGGGCGCCTTGGCCAGAACGGCAGCCAGCCTGGTGTTTTTCGCGAGCGCGGCCACTTCCCCTTCGGAAAGCGTCTTCTTATAGATTCGCAAATCCTGCAGGCCGAGGCCGCTAATCGGCTCGCCCGACTCACGCTGACCGATGCGGAACGGCACCGTCGATTTGGTCGTTTCGGTCAGCTTATCGTTTTCGATTAGCGTCTTTTGTGGCTGGCCGTTGTAATAAACCTTCACGCCCGACGACTTGCCGCTGCCGTCGTACGTGACGGCAACGTGCAGCCATTCGTTCGCCGGCGCCTGCGCCTGAGCCACCACCTTCAGCGCGTTTTCCGGCCACGCGTTGATCAGGTGCATCCCCACGCGCCGCTGCTGAACCCAGAAGTCCCAGCCGCGATACTTGTTCGCCGGCGCGTCCATTTTGGCACAGATCGCTCCTTGGCCGTCGTTCGGGGGGAGCTTGATCCACGCCGTGCAACTATAGGGCTGATGGATGTCGAAATCGCCGATGTCGTCTTGCTGGATCGCCGTGCCTTGCGACGAAAGGGCCTTGCCGAGCGGTCCTCCGTCCAGCCAGCTCGCCGAGTCGGCCAGCGTCAGCTCGCGAGGCGAAGCGTCCACCGTCGTCTGGATTATCTTTTCGCCTTCGCTCAGCGGCGCGTGAAAGTGCAGCTCGTCCTTCGGCAGCGTGGCAGCCGCCGCGTCCACTGTGGCCGAGGCCAGCCACTCGTCGAATTCCGGCCGAGCCGCCGTTTTTCGCGCTTCGACGGCGGCTTTGGCTTGCGGCAGCTCGCTGGCAAGCGCTTCCCAGCGCGGCAAATCTTCCGCCAGAGGCACGGTGACGACGGGCGGCGTGTCTTTGATGTTGCCGTCCATCGCGTTCTGCGTCGTGTTGTTGAAGAACGCAGCCAGCTCGTAGAACTCTTTCTGCGAGACCGGATCGAACTTGTGGTCGTGACACACGGCGCAGCCCATCGTCAGCCCCATCCAGACGGCCGACGTCGTTTCGGTCCGCTCGCGCGTGTAGAGGACCAAATACTCTTCAGCGATTGAGCCACCTTCGTTCGTGGTGATGTTGCAGCGGTTGAAGCCGCTGGCAATCTGCTGCTCGAGCGTCGCGTTGGGGAGCAGGTCGCCAGCCAATTGCTCAATCGTGAACTGATCGAACGGCTGATTCTTGTTGAAGGCGTTAATAACCCAATCGCGATACGACCACATCTCGCGATAGTTGTCGAAGTGAATGCCGTGCGTATCGGCATAGCGCGCCGCGTCGAGCCAGTACCGCCCGCGATGCTCGCCCCAGTGGGGCGAATCGAGCAGTTCGTTGACGAGCTTTTCGTAAGCGTCGGGCGACTCGTCGGCCACAAATCGCTCAACCAATTCCGGCTTCGGCGGCAAGCCGGTCAAATCCAACGAGACGCGGCGAGCCAGCGTCCGCTTGTCGGCTTCGGCTGCCGGCGACAGGCCCTGTTCTTCGAGCCTGGCCAGAATGAAGGCGTCGATTGGGTTCTTCACCCAGGCCGAATTCTTCACCTCCGGCACTGCGGGGCGCTTCGGCGGAATGAACGACCAATGCGGCTGATATTCCGCCCCTTCGGCAATCCACCGCTTCAGAAGCTCCTTCTGCTCGGCCGTGAGCGTCTTATTCGACGTCGGCGGGGGCATCTGCAGGTCAGGATCGGTCGAGAAGACTCGCTCGATGACCGAACTGCCTTGCGGCTCGCCTGGGCGGATTGCCCCAGACTCAACTGCCGCTTCCCGTTGATCCAGGCGCAGGTCGGCTTTGCGCGACGCGCTATCGGGACCGTGACAGGCGAAACATTTGTCCGACAGAATCGGCCGAATGTCCCGATTGAACTCGAGTTTTCCCGCCGGCCGTTCCTCAGCCAGCGCCGCGGACGACGCCTGGGCCACGAGTGAAGCGACCAGCAACCAAACGAAGCGACCCTTACCCAGCCCACGCATCAGGCTTGCTCCTGAAGAACGAACCAAACCGACGTCGGGTATCGCGGCAGGGGATGCCGCAGCCGGCGCATCAGAGAGGCTGACGCACCCCACTCCAACCCAAGGAGGCGACGCTTGTCGTGAAACAATCGTGGCAGGCGACCGAGGCCCACGCGGACGTATATCGGTCGACATCGATCAGTCTAGTCGGTTGCGTACACCCGCAGCAAGCAAAGAAGCCAGCGCCCCTCCGTGAATCGCACCAAGAAACAGAAAGAAAAAGTTATCTGCTTCCTGTTTAATAACGCCTTCATCAAGCCGGCCTCGGGGCCCCCACGCCACAAGACCCCTACAAGCCCAAAATACAACCCCTACGCAATGTGCAACAAAGCAATTTCCAGAAACGACTTACGGTTTATCACCGCAAAAATTTCACAACCCCTTTTCACGACAACCCACAATACCCCTGACGGGTGGTTTGTGGGGCCTCGTACAGCGCCGCTTCATCCCCAGCGAGCGTCGCCTGACCCGCCGAAGGGACAGCCCACAAGAGGTCATCTCGCGCGCTCGCCCACCCAATTGCCAAAGATCACAACCCCTTCAACCGGCCCCAAGGGCAGCCCGCGCAGTCAAAGCGGCCCCCCAGGCCACCGTCACCAACCGCGCAGCATCAAACGCCTCACACATCCAAAACCGGAGGAGAGTTTGCCTCGAAAATTGTATGTAATTTTTGCAAAGATGTCAATGAATTGCGGTCGTCCTGATCGGGTTCATCGTGGTTCCTGCGATAAGTCGGCGGGTGCCACTGCTGGCTAGTCCAGCAGTGCAGCCCCGCGCGAGAAGCCCCGTCGGTTGCTCTAAAAGCGCAAAGACGCGAAGGCGCAAAGACGCAAGCGGGCCGGGCATTGCTTGTGCGTTTTGATTTCTCGTGGCCGCTTGGGACGTTCGCTCAGTATTT
>Ga0182743_1001507_pt1 | contig 22528 bp, 19 predicted proteins | sample eDN3rd30CKraftOP_FD_128522 | JGI IMG/M metagenome (GOLD analysis project Ga0182743, IMG submission 128522) | Enriched Organic Plus compost microbial communities from Emeryville, California, USA - eDNA 3rd pass 30_C Kraft OP (version 2) (version 2) ... | reverse complement strand
GGCATGTTGCGCGCCCGGTCGACGCCCGGATGGGGCTTGTTGTCGCCCTTGATCGGCCCCGAATAGCGGGCGCAGGCCGCGAGAACGGCCAGCAGCGCGATAAGTGCGACGGTCTTGGCGATCTGTCCGGGACGGGCAAAGGGCATTGGCAACACGCGGGAATGGGTACTGAAACGATAAAATTTGAATCAACATAGAGCGGTTAACGAATGCTTCCGCGCGCCCCCTCGGCCGCCGCTTAACTCTCCGGCATGGTTAACGGCGGGGCGGCGACGGGCTTGGCGGGATCGTAAGAAGTCCCAATGGCGCGCCGGGCGGGGTGGGCGCAGTCTGGCTCTTCACGCAAGGCTGGGAGGCGCGGCGGGAGCAATGGTTTCGCGGGTGACCACGGTGGCGTTCCAGGGCATCGAGGCGGTGCCCGTCGACGTCCAGGCCCAGATCTCGCCGGGGATGCCCAGGTTCAATATCGTCGGATTGGCCGACAAGGCGGTCAAGGAGGCCAGCGAGCGCGTGCGCGCCGCCCTCTTCGCCTCCGGGCTCGGCCTGCCGCCCAAGCGCATCACCGTCAATCTCGCCCCGGCCGACCTGCCCAAGGAGGGCACGCATTTCGACCTGCCCATCGCCATGGCGCTGATGGCGGCCATCGGGGCGATTCCCCAGGATGCGCTCCAGGGCATCCTGGCGGTGGGCGAACTGGGCCTCGACGGACGCCTCACCGCCACCGCCGGCACGCTGCCCGCCGCCATCGCCGCCCAGGCGCGCGACATGCGCCTCGTCTGCCCCGAGGCGGCAGGACCGGAAGCCGCCTGGGCCGGCGAGGAGATCGACATCATCGCCACCGAAAGCCTGCTGGCGCTGGTCAACCACCTCTCCGGCCACCAGCTGGCCGCGCGCCCTGTCCCGCAGCGGCGGAGCGAGCCGGCCGGCCTGCCGGACCTGCGCGAGGTGCGCGGCCAGGAGGTGGCGCGCCGCGCCCTCGAAGTGGCGGCGGCCGGCGGCCACAACCTGCTCATGATCGGCCCGCCCGGGGCGGGCAAGTCCATGCTGGCCTCGCGCCTGCCCTCGATCCTGCCGCCGCTCAATCCGCGCGAGCTGCTCGACCTTTCCATGATCCAGTCGATTGCGGGCGAACTGGCCGACGGGGCGCTGTCCGATCGCCGCCCGTTCCGGGCGCCCCATCACTCGGCCTCGATGGCGGCGCTGGTCGGCGGCGGCATCAAGGTCCGCCCGGGCGAAGCGAGCCTGGCCCATAACGGCGTGCTCTTCCTCGACGAATTGCCCGAATTCTCCCCCCAGGTGCTCGATAGCCTGCGCCAGCCTCTCGAGGCGGGCGAAAGCGTCATTGCCCGCGCCAACGGGCGCGTCGCCTACCCGGCGCGCTTCCAGCTGGTGGCGGCGATGAACCCCTGCAAATGCGGGTTGGCCGGAACGCCCGGCCACAGCTGCCGGCGTGGCCCGGCCTGCGCCGCCGACTACCAGTCGCGCGTCTCAGGGCCCTTCCTCGACCGTATCGACCTGCGCATCGACGTGCCGGCGGTGACCGCCGCCGACATGATCGGCCCGCACGAGGCCGAGCCCTCCGCCGCCGTGGCCGCGCGCGTGGCGCGGGCCCGGGACCGCCAGCGCGAGCGCTATCTGCGCCACGGCGCCCCCGACATCCACACCAATGCCGCCGCCGGTCCCACCCTCATCGAGACCGTGGTCGAGCCCGATCGCGAGAGCCAGGAACTGCTGCTCAAGGCCGCCGAGCGCTTCTCGCTGTCGGCGCGCGCCTATCACCGCGTGCTCAAGGTGGCCCGCACCCTCGCCGATCTCGCCGGCAGCGAGAAGGTCAAGCGTCCCCATATCGCCGAGGCCCTGGGCTACCGGGTGAACCTGCAGGCGGGCTGAAACGAAAAAGGGCCTCGGCGAACCGGAGCCCTTGTTTCAAGATACGGTCGGGAGGCGTCAGGCCAGGCCCTTGACCCGCAACCGGCGCTGCACGCGATAGCTGAAGGCGAAAAGCGCCAGCACCGTCACCACGAACGGGATCATGTGGATGAGTTCGGCCGGGATCCAGTTGAAAAGGTTGGGCATCACGATCGAGAGCGCCTCGAAGACGCCGAAGAGCAGCGCCGCCCACATGGCGCCCACCGGATGGCGCGCCCCGAGCAGCACCGCGCCCAGGGCGATGAAGCCGCGTCCGGCGGTCATTTCGCGGGTGAACCCGATATAGTTGAACATGGCCAGCTGCGCCCCGCCGAGGCCCGCCAGCGCGCCCGAGACCACGAGGCTCCACGCCCGGACCTTGTTGACCGCGATGCCGGCCGCTTCGGGCGCCGCCGGATATTCGCCCACCCCGCGCAGCCACAGGCCCCAGGGCGTGCGGTAAAGGAAATACCAGATGAGAAAGACCGTCAGCGCCACGAGCCAGGAGAGGATCGAATGGCCCGAGAGGAACGCGGTGAGCGTCGGCCCGATCCCCGGAATGGCCGAGAGGAAGGACAGATCGACCGCCGGCACCGCCTTGGAGGGCAGGTTGATGGAGGTACCCTTGTCCCCGCCCGTGGCGAGCGTGAGCGCATAGACCGTGGCGCCGACCGCGAAGATGTTGACGGCAAAGCCGACCAGGATGATGTCGGCCTTGAGCTTGAGGTGGAAGAAGGCCATGAGGGCCCCGAGCAGGCCGCCGGCCACCAGCGCGGCGAAGACCGCCACGTACCAGGGGGCATAGACCGAAACCACCACGGCCGTCAGGCACGCCACCAGCATCATGCCCTCGAGCGCCACGTTGAGGGCGCCCGAAAGATCGGAGATCAGCCCGCCCAGGGCCGCGAACAGCAGCGGGGTGGTGGTGCGGATGACGGTGACGAAGAACGTCGCCGAGAAGACGGTGAGCAGAAGTTCGGTCACGGCTGCGTCTCCTGGACCTTATGGGGCACGGGCGGCTCGCCTGCCGGCCTGGTGATGCGGGCGAGCAGCTTCTTGCCTGGAACGGTGAAGGACGAGGCGACCAGCAGGATGATCACCGCCTGGACGACGCCGATCACCTCGGCCGGCACGTCGGTGCGGATCCCCATCAGGGTCGCGCCCTGGCGCAGGTAGCCGTAGAACAGCGCCACCACCGGCACGGCCAGCGGGCGGCTGCGCGCCACGATGGCGATGAGGATGCCCTCGAAGGCAAGCCCGCCTTCGAACAGGATCGTGAGCTTGCCGAAGGCCTGCCCGTTGACGAACATCGAGCCGAGCAGCCCGCCCAGGCCGCCGGCCACCGTCATGGCCGAGACCATGATGAAGGTCGAACGGATGCCCGAATACTCGGCGAACTTGGGGTTGTGCCCGACGAGGCGCAGCTTGAGCCCCCAGCTGGTGCGGTAGAGCGCGAACCACACCGCCAGCACGCAGACGATGGCGATGATCAGGCCCAGGTCGATGCGGGTATTGGCCACGAGCGCCGGGAACACCGCGGTCTTGGGAAAGGGATCGGTCATCAGCAGCCCCTTGCCCGGAGGCGAGAGCTGGGCGCGGATGAGATAGTTGACGATGTCGATGGCGATGTAGTTGAGCATCAGCGAGGAGACGATCTCGTTGGCGCCCAGCTTGGCCTTGGCATAGCCGGGAATGAAGCCGTAGACGGCGCCCGCCAGGGTCGCGGCCACCATGCAGAGCGGAATGGCCGCCCAGGTGGTGCCGAGCGGGGACATGGCCACGTAGGTCGCCGCCAGCGCGCCCATATAGACCTGGCCCTGTACGCCCATCGAAAACTGCCGCGCCTGGAAGACGAGGCTGAAGGCAAGGCCGGTGACCGTGAGCTTGGCCACGTCGTCGATCCACAGGCCAATGGTGCGCTGCTTCTGGAGCGGGGCGACCAGCAGCTGGTACATCGCCTCGAACGGGGCCTTGGAGGTGAAGAGCACCACCACGAACGCCACGATCAGCGCAATGACGAGCGCGGAGATGCCGCGGAAAGCCTCGCGGCGGAAGACGGCCCAGCGCGAATGCGGGTTGGGGACGGAGGTGGTCGCGCTCATTTGAGGGCCGCTCGCATTTCGTCGGGCGTCTGCGTGGAAAGCCCGAGCATGTAGGTGCCCAGGGTTTCGGGAGCCAGATCGCCCCTGTTGAGGAAGGCCGCCACGATCCTGCCGCGGTAAAAGACCAGCAGCCGGTCGGAAAGCGCCAGGAGTTCGGAAAGGTCGGCCGACGAGAGCAGCACCGCCGCTCCCGCATCGCGCGCATCGGTGATCGAGCGCCAGATGAATTGGGTGGCGCCCAGGTCGACACCGCGCGTCGGCTGGCTGACCAGCAGCAGCTGGGGCTGCTCGGAAAGCTCGCGCGCCACCACCACCTTCTGCATGTTGCCGCCCGAGAGCGTGCCGACGGCGGCATTGGGGCCCGAGACGCGGATCGAGAAACGCTCGATGAGCTTGCGGGCATTGGCGCCGATCGCCTTGAGGTCGAGCAGGCCATTGCGCACGTAGCGGCGGTCGTTGAGCTTGGTGGCAACGAGGTTCTCGGCCACCGAGGCGCCGGTGGCGAGCCCGGAGGCAATGCGATCCTCCGGAATCGAGGCGAGCCCGATGCCGCGCCGCTCGAGCACGGAAAGCGGCACCACGTTCGAGCCGTCCAGGTCGATGGCGCCGGCAGCCACCGGCCGCAGCCCGGCCACCGCTTCGAGGAGTTCGGCCTGCCCGTTCCCCTCCACGCCCACGAGCCCGACGATCTCACCGGCATGGACGTTGAGCGAAAGGTCGGCGCAGACCTCGTTGCCGCGCTCGTTGAGGATGGTGACGTTCTGGACGGCGCAGACGCGCCGGCTCTGGTCGGTATCGGCGCGGTCGACCTTGAGGGCGACTTCGCGCCCGACCATGAGCGTGGCCAGGCTCTGCTCGGTGACTTCCCTGGCCTTGACCTGCCCCACCGTCTTGCCCGCCCGCATCACGGTGATGCTGTCGGAAATCTCGAGCACTTCGGGGAGCTTGTGGGCGATGAAGATGACCGTGCGGCCCTGGGCGACCAGCGAGCGGATGGCGACGAAGAGCTCGGCGACTTCCTGGGGCGCTAGCACGGCGGTGGGTTCGTCCAGGATCAGGATCCGGGCGTTGCGATAGAGGGCCTTGAGGATCTCCACGCGCTGCTGTTGCCCGACGGGGAGCGAACCCACGGGCGGCAGGGGGTCGACCTGGAGGCGGAATTTTTCCGAGAGCGCCCGCACTTCGGCAATGGCCTTGGCGCGGTCGAACTTGATGCCGGCATGGGGCTCGGACCCCAGGACAACGTTTTCATAGACCGAAAAGGACGGCACCAGCGAGAAGTGCTGGAACACCATGCCGATGCCGGCGTCGATGGCTTCGCGCGGATTGGCGAAACTGACCGGCTTGCCGTCGAGCCGCAGCTCGCCGCGATCGGGGTGCTCGATACCGAAAAGGATCTTCATAAGCGTCGATTTGCCGGCGCCGTTCTCGCCGACCACGGCGTGGACCTCTCCGGCATTGACCGAAAGGTTCACCCCATCGTTGGCCACGGTTCCACCGGGATAGGTCTTGCCGATCCCGATTGCCTCAAGGAGTGGAGCCATGCTGCTTCGTTCCTGCCCTTTGTGAAACGCCCGGCGCTGAACCCCGAGCGTTGCAGAAATAACCCCGCCGGACCATAGCCGCGGCGGGGTTATCAGACTTACTTCATGACGGTGTCGACGACGATTTCGCCCGACTTGATCTTGGCTTCCTGCGCGTCGACCTCGGCGCGCACGTCGGCCGGCACGATTTTCTCGTACTGGGCGTTCTTGGAGATGCCCACCGCGCCGTCGGCGAGGCCGAGCAGCAGCTTGTTGCCATAGGGGGCAGTGCCGTCGATCGTCTGCTTGAGAGCGGTCTCGAGGGACTGGCCGACCTTCTTTTCCACCGAGGTGAAGATCACGTCGGCCTGGGCCGGATCGGTAGGCGCGAAGATGGCGGCCTGGTCGCTGTCCACGCCGACAGCCAGCTTGCCTGAGTCACGGACGGCCTGCAGCGCGCCGATGCCGGTGCCGCCGGCGATCGGGAAGACGATGTCCACGCCCTGGGCGATCTGGGCGAGAGCCAGTTCCTTGCCCTTGGCCGGGTCGACGAACGAGCCGGCGACGGCGCGGGTGACGCTCACGTCGGGATTGGCGGCCTTGGCGCCCTGCTCGAAGCCGACGGCGAAGTCGACCACGGTCGGACCTTCCGCGCCCAGGATTTCGCCGAGCTTGCCGGTCTGGGAGATCTTGGCGGCGGCATAGCCGGCCAGGTAGCCGGCGGTCGAGGTCTGGTAGGTGATGGCCAGCACGTTGCCGAAATTGCCGGTCGAGAAATCCGGGGCGTCATCGAAAATGATGAACTTCTTGTCCGGATACTGGGGCGCCAGCTCGGAGAGGAACCCGGTCATATCGAAGGTGCCCACGATGATGACGTCATAGTCGCTGTCGGCGGCGTCGGCGAAGGCCGGCTGCCACTTGCCGCGATCGGCGCCCGCTTCGATGACCTTGAGGGTCACGGGCAGGTCCTTGGTGGCCTGCTCGAGACCGGCCGCGGCGGAATCGAAGAAGCTCTTGTCGCCGAGGGTGCCATGGACAACCAGGGCAACCTTGAGCGGATTGTCCTTGTTGTATTCCTGGGCGGAGACGGCCGGCACGGCGGCCGTGGCGAGGCCTGCCGCGACGAGCAGCCCGGCCGAGGCGTTTCGAAGGGATTTGAGGAAGGACATACGCACTCCTTGGGTGTGCTTGTTAGGATGGATAGGCGGCGGAAACAGCATAGAGGCTGGCGAGCCGTTCGGCATCGACTTCCTCGATGATGGTAACTTTGGGAGAGCCGAGGCGCCCCGAGGGGTCGATCACGGTCATGCCGCGGGTGAGCCCCGGCGCCAGCGACACCCCGATCGAAGCCGAGAGGCTCCGCGTGACGATCCCTGGCTCGAGGAGCACGGCGGCCGCCAGCGGATCGACGAGATCGAGGCAATCGGCCCCGCCCCGGGCCATGGTGCCCTGCCGGATATGGCGAGCCAGCGCCTCGGAGAAATCGCGCACGGGCGAAGCCGGCAGGCCGGCGAAAAGCGCGTCGACGGCCTCCCCGGAAATCGGGTGTTTGAGACACGGCTCCCAGGGCACGACCACCATGTCGATGGCAGACGAAAACACGATCTCGGCCGCTTCCGGATCGGCGAAGATGTTGAACTCGGCTGCCGGGGTGACATTGCCGCGGCCATAAACGGTGGCGCCCATGATGGTGAGCCGGCCGATGCCGGCGGCGATGGCCGGCTCGGTGCGCAGGGCCAGCGCCAGGTTGGTCAGCGGCCCGATCATCAGCATGTCGACCTTGAGACCGCTCCGGGCCGCCTCGCGAAAACTCGCGCGCAGGAACGCGATCGCATCATCCGACGCCGGCGCATCGACCCGGGCGGGACGCGGCGCGCCGCCCAGGCCGTCTTCGCCATGGATGTCGGTGGCGTCGATGGTTTTCTGCACCAGCGGTCGATCGGCGCCCTTGTGCGCGGGCACCGAGACGCCGGCGGTCGCCAGGGTTGCCAGGATATTGTCGGTGGCGGCGTCGAGGCCGACATTGCCGAAGACGGTGGTCACCGCGACCGGCGTGCGCCCATGGGCGATGAGCAACAGCAGCGCCTGGGCATCGTCGACACCGCCATCGGTGTCCAGGATCAGCTTGTTCGCGCTCAACTCAGGCAACTTTCCTGGCCTTGGCCACACGGTCCCAGAACGCCTCGTAGGTGCTGGAATACTGCGCCCGGATCTCGGCGTAGTCCTGCCGCAAGAGCTTGCGATCGGCAACTAGCCTTTCGCCCGATACCCACACATGTCGCACGTCCCGCCCGCTGCCCGAATAGACGAGCACGGTTTCGACATCGGGGGTTTCCGAGTAGCCCGGGCCCGAAAGGTCGATGGCGATGATGTCGGCGGCCTTGCCGACCTCGAGGCTGCCGATCTCGTGGTCGAGGCCGAGGGCCCTGGCCCCCTCGATCGTGGCCATGCGCACCAGCTCGCGGCTCGAAATCGGCTGCGCCACGCCCTCGCGATGCGAGGCGACCAGGCCAGCCACCCGCATCTCGGCGACCATGTCATAGGAATTGTTGGCCGCCACATTGTCCGTGCCCAGCCCGACCACGACCCCCGCTTCGCGCAGCTTGACCGCCGGGCAGATCCCCTCGCGGCCCGAGCGCAGGCCGGCCGTGGCGCAATAGGCGACCGAGGCGGCGGGCGACTTGGCGAAGATGGCGATGTCCTCGTCCGAAAGGTCGAGGCAATGGGCGGCGTGGACGCGCCCGTTGAAGAACCCGTCGCGGTCGAGCGCCTGGGTCGCGGTGAGCCCATAGCGCTTGAGCGTTTCCTCGTTGTCCTCCGGGCCTGCCGCCATATGCAGGTGCATGCCCACCCCGTATTTGACCGCCACCGCGACTTCGGCGCGCAGGAGGTTTTCGGAGTTGTCGACATAGGGAGCGTGCGGGCCGAACCAGGGCACGATGCGCCCGTCGGCCGAGCGCTGCTGCTCGATGAAGGCCGAGGCCTTGGCCAGCTCCTCGGCGCCGCGTTCCTCGTCGCCCAGCTGCACGATGCCATAGGCGATGACGGCGCGAATGCCGGCCTGCGACACCGCCTCGGCGATCTCCTCGGCGAAGAAATACTGGTCGCAGAACGTGGTCGTGCCCGAAAGCACCATCTCGGCGCAGGAGAGTTTTACCGCCGGGCCGATATCGGAGGCGATCAAGGACAGCTCGGGCTCACGGATGGAATTGTACCAGCCTTCCATGGTGAGCAGGCTCTGCCCTTCCGAGCGTCCGCGGAACAGCACCATGGCCGAGTGGGTGTGAGCGTTGACGAGCCCGGGCATCACCAGGTGCCCGGCAAGGTCGACGACTTCGTCGAAAAGCGCTGCTTCCGGGATCGCCGCCTTCGGGCCGACGCCGCTGATGCGCCCATCGCGGATGGCCACCCAGCCGTCCTCGATGACACGGTTTTCAGCATCCACGGTGAGCAGAGTGGCGCCGTGGAGAAGCGTCGATACCATTTGACCCCCAACTGGTAAACCGGTTTACATGTCGATCTAATGACAGTCCGGCGGGTGTTGTCAAATGCTATTGCGGCGGCACTACGGATCAATGCACAAATTGTTGGCTGCTTTGTGATCTGCCCAAGAAGGCAGCAAAGGCAGCTCCTTTCCAGGCCATGGAGCGAGTGAGCGGTGAGCCTTAATCCCTTTGTCGCGGACACGTCCTTCCGCTCCCGGATCGAAACCGTTGCCGCCGAGATCGGCCCTGCCCTCAATGCCGCGGTCGCCGAGCGGCTGGCGGCGCGGCGGCGCGAGGCATCGCTCAACCTTGGCGGTGTCCTGCTGGCCGGGGAGGCCGCCCGGATCGTGGCCGATTTCGGCCTCGCTGGGGTCGAGGACCTGATGGTGCTGGTCCTGCCCACCGCCCAGGCCATCGCCAGCCCGCCCATCTCGAACTTCTTCGTCGGCTCGGTCGGGCTCGAGGCCCAAAGCGGCAACCTGGTCTTCGGCGGCAATGTCGAGTTTCCCCGGACCCATCTCGGCTTCACCCTTCATGGGGAAGGGTTCGTGTTCACCCGCGCCTTTTCGCGCGGCACCTCGATCGCCAAGATCGCCATCGGCGAGGCGCACCCTTGCGCCCATTGCCGCCAGTACCTCTCCGAGTTCGCCGCCACCCGGGACCTGCGGCTCATCGATCCGCTCGGCCACGACCTCACAATGGCCCAGCTCTATCCCTGGCCATTCGACCCGGCCTATCTGGGCGAGCCGGGCGCCATGCCGCAGGCGGTGCCCTGGCCCGACCTGGCGCTGGCGGACGAGCATCCGCTGGGCGAAAAGCTGCTCGCCGCTGGCCGGCGTGCGCACACGCCCTATGGCAAATCGCCCTCGGCAATCGTATTGACGCTCACGGACGGCGCGACCGTCAGCGGCGCCTCGATCGAAAGCGTGGCCTTCAACCCCACGATCGGCCCGCTGCAGGCGGCAATCGTCGATCTGCTCGCCCATGGCTATCGCTATGGCGACATAGAATCGGCGGTTCTCGGCACTGTCCGCGACGGCGCGGTGGATTATTCCCGCAGCGTCACCGAATTGCTGGGCGCCACTGCGCCCGACGCCAAACTCGAAATCCTGGGATGGACGATCTGATGCTCGATGTTGCCAAGGCCAGTTGGGTGCAAGTCAAGGAGGCTGCAGAGAGGGGCGTGGTGGCGGTGCTTGCCGTCGGCGCGGTCGAGCAGCACGGCGCCCACCTGCCGCTCCTGACCGACACCGTGCTCGCCGCCGGCGTGGCGCGGCGGGTCGCCCAGGGCCTCGACGCCCTGCTGCTGCCGCCCGTCGCCTATGGCGATGCCTGGAACAATGAAGGCTTTGCCGGCACGCTCTCGCTTTCCCCCACGACCCTGCGCGCCGTGGTGGAAGACATCGGGCGGGGCCTCCACCGCATCGGGGTCAAGGGTCTCCTGACCGTCAACGGCCATTTCGGCAACCGCGAACCGATCGCGTTGGCGGCCCGCACCCTGGCCGAGCTCGGACTCCCCGTCCTCCACCTCGACTACCCCAAGCTGGAAGTGTTCGCCGGTGAGGTCTGCGACAGCGCGCCGGCCGGCAACCATTTCTATCACGCCGATGAGGTGGAAACCTCCATGATGCTGGCGCTGGCCGCCGAGACCGTGGCCATGGACAAGGCCGCGCCCGAATACCCGGCCTTTCCCGAGACCTTCGGGCTCGAGCCGATGCAGCTCTCGACCTTCAACCGTTCGGGCGTCTTCGGCGACCCGCGCCCGGCCACCGCCGAAAAGGGCGAGGCCCTTATCCGGAAAATCGTGGAGGAGAGCCTGCGGCTCGCCGCCATCTGGAAAACCCGGCACTCTATTGGACTTTGACCATGGCTGACCTTCCCGACGATCTTCTCATCAACGGCGCCGACGAAGTCGCCATCCGCCAGGACCTGGCGCTGGTGGCGCTGGGCAAGCGCCCCGCTGACAAATCCCTGCGTGTCGGACGTCTGCTCGACGTCCACGGGCGCCGCTGGCACGAGGACCAGGAAATCGTCATCCGCGGCCGCCGCGTCGCCTGGGTCGGCCCGGCCGGCGCCTACAAGGGCGAGATCACCGGCGAGCGCGTCCACGAACCCGACCTCGCCGCCGTTCCCGGGTTCGGCGAGATCCACAAGCATATCGAAAGCTCGCACCTGACGCCCGAATATGAGGCGGCCCTGGTCCTGCCCTTCGGCTGCACATGGACCTGCGAGGCCAGCCACGAATTCTCCAATGTCGACGGGCCGCACAATCTCGAATTCTGGCTCAAGGCCCGCCTCGCCGGCAGCCCCAACAAGATCTTTCCGCTCCCCGGCTCGGCCGTGCCCCCCACGGCCTACGAATGGGGCGGCGGCCATTTCGGCTATGACGAGCAACAGAAGTTCCTGGCGCAATCGCTGATGGTGGCCGGGCTCGACGAGGTCATGGACTGGCCCGCCGTCTGGAACCCGGAAAATCCCTCCTATGAGCGCCTGTGGGGCATGATCCGCGCCACCTTCGAGCAGCGCGGCGTGGTGGAAGGTCATGCGGCGGGGCTCAGGGAACTCCCCGAGATTAACGCCTTTGCCGGCGCCGGCCTCTCCTCGGACCACGAAGCCTGGACCCCCGAGGAGGTGCGCGAAAAGCTGCGCCGCGGCCTCTTCATGGAATTGCGGCCCCATTCCCTGCCCGACATCGTCAAGGGCCTGCTTGCCGAGGGACAGCAGGATTGGTCCCAATTCGCGCTCTGCACCGATGACCGCTCCTGCTCTGACACCATGAAGCTGGGCGCCACCGACCACAATGTACGCGTTGCCATCGAGAACGGCCTCGCCCCCGAAATCGCCATCCAGCTCGTCACCATCAATCCGGCGCGTCACATGCGCCTCACCCCCTGGGTGGGCTCGATCGCGCCGGGACGCTATGCCGACATAGTTCTGCTTTCCGACGTCGAGAAGCTCGAAATCGCCAAGGTCTGGGCCGATGGCGGGCCGGTGTCGGAAGGCCGGCGGTACACGGCGCCGATCCCCAGGATCGACTGGCCGGAATGGGCGACCCGAACCGTCAACATCGCGCGCGAGCTGAGCGCGGACGACTTCGCCATCCCCGCCGAGCCGGGCCGGCAGACCATGCAGGCCGCGCTCCTGCGGCCCTTCCACTGGTCGGACGAATTTATCACAATGGACTTGCCCGTCGCGGCAGGCCAAGTGCAGCGCGATGAAACGCGCAATGTCACCAAATTCGCCATCGTCGATCGCTTCTCGGGCGAGGGCAAGGTCGCCAGGATGTTCTGGTTGGGCACGGGACCGAAGACGCCCGACACCGCCCTCGCCTGCTCGATGGGCCATGACAAGCACAATATCTGGGTCGTCGGCTCGTCCGATGCCGCCATGGCCATGGCCGTCAACGCACTGCGCCAGAGCCAGGGCGGCTGGGCCCTGGTGCGCGAGGGCGAGCTCGTGGCCACGGTCGGCTACGAGGTGGGTGGCCTCATGACCGCCCGCCCGCCCGAAGCGCTCGACGCCGAGATGAAGCACCTCTATGCCGAGGGTGAAAAGGTCGAGTGGATGTACGAACCCACCTTCTCGCCGCGCTGGTGGCCGGGTTTCCCGGAGCGCCTGGCCTTTGCCACCCTCACCTGCGCGCCCTGGCGCTGGGTGCTGGTGGCGCCCTCTCCGCTCGCGCCCGAAGGGTTCGTCAACGTGCAGACGGGAGCGACCCATCCGATCGTTTGGTGATATCGGGGCCGGAAAACGACTTACTAAACCGCTTTACTAAAGCGTTTCTGTGATCTATCGCTTATATGGCTGAGGGGAGCCTTATGGCCACGATTCACGACGTAGCTGAAGATGCCGGTGTGTCGCCGACCACTGTCTCGCGCTATCTCAACAACCGCATCGAATTGCCGGCGGCGACGGCCGCCCGCATCGACGCCTCGATCGCCAAGCTCGACTACCGGCCGAACCTGCTGGCCAAGCGTCTCTCGACCGGCAAGACCGAGGCCATCGGCCTCGTCGCCCCCGAGATCGGCAATCCGTTCTTCGCCGAACTCGCCTCCGCCGTCGAGGACGAGGCAGAAAACCACGGCTACGCCGTCTTCATGTCCTCCACGCACGGCCGGCGCGAGCGCGAGATCGCCTGCCTCAACCGCCTCTCGGACCGCCATGTGGACGGCCTGATCATGATGACCAACGCGCCCGACGACGGCTCGCTCGCCCGGCTCATCGCCGGCCACGAGAACGTGGTCATGATCGACGAGGAAATCCCGGGCGTGAACGCCCCGCGCGTCTATGCCGACAATATTTCGGGCGGCTATCTCGCCGGCCGGCACCTGATCGAGATGGGCCACACCCGCATCGGCATGATCGGCGGCCCCGAGGGCCTGTTTTCGGTGGGCGAGCGCCGCGCCGGCTTCGAAAGGGCCCTGGCCGAGGCCGGGCTGGCCTTGGCGCCCCAGGATGTGTTCCTGGGTGAATATACCCGCGACTTCGGCCGGGCCGCTGCGCTCGACCTGCTCGCCCGCGCCGATCGGCCCACCGCCGTCTTCGCCCAGAGCGACTACAACGCAATCGGCATCCTCGGGGCGCTGCGCGAACTGGGATTGGCGGCGCCCAAGGACCTTTCCATCGTCGGCTTCGACGACATGCCCTTTGCCGAGCTCACCAGCCCGGCGCTGACGACGATCCGCCAGCCGATCGCTGCCATAGGGCGCTTGGGGTTCCAGACCCTGCTGGCGCTTCTCAACAAGCAGGACGTGGCGGACGTGACGCAATTGCCGGTGGAACTGGTGATCCGCGACTCGGTCGCCCGCCCACCCAAGGACTAGACCTTTTCATGACCAAACGCGTTCTGATCGCCGGGGAATCCTGGACGGTTCACTCCATCCACCAGAAGGGTTTTGACAGCTTCACCACCACCGAATACTCGGAGGGCGTGAAGTGGCTCAAGGCCGCGCTCGAGGCGGGCGGCTGGACCGTTGATTTCCAGCCCTCGCACGTCGCCGCGCGCGACTTCCCCTATACCGCCGAGGACCTGGCGGCCTATGACTGCGTCATCCTCTCCGATATCGGCGCCAATACGCTCCTGCTGCACCCGGAAACGTTCACCAAATCCAAGGTGCTGCCCAATCGCCTCCATTCCATCCGGGACTATGTCGCGCGTGGCGGCGGTTTCGTGATGGTGGGCGGCTACCTCACCTTCCAGGGCATCGACGCCAAGGGACAGTATGCCGGCACCGCCATCGAGGACATCCTGCCCGTGACCCTGAGCCGGTTCGACGATCGCGTCGAGAGCCCGCAGGGTATCACCCCGAAGGTTGCCCTGAGCCACGATACCGTTGCCTCGGTCAACGGAGACTGGCCTGACATGCTCGGCTACAACCGCGTGACGCCCAAGGAAGGCGGCAATGTCGTCGTCACGGTCGGGGACGATCCGCTGCTGGTCACCGGCACCTATGGGCAGGGTCGCACCGTCGCCTTCACCAGCGATTGCGGCCCCCACTGGGCCCCGCCGCCGTTCGTGGAATGGCCAGGCTATGCCCCGCTCTGGCAGGGCATCGTCGACTGGGCTGCCGGCAAGTAAGGGGAACCGGAGCGGCGTCGCGCCGCTCCTTTCGAAACCCAGCTTCCCCGGGCACACACGGGGAAGCGAAAACCTGGCGAGGCGCGGCCTAGCGGTCCCCGCCATAGGCCTCGCGCATCGCGGCAATCTCGGCGAGCGTCGCTTCGAACCGTCCCCAATCGTCGGCCTCCGCGATCGGCGCCCAGATCGCTTCGACCTCATCGATGATGAGCGTGCGCGGCTTTTCCCGGGCGAAATAGGGATGGTCGAGATTGACGCTCTCGCTCGGCTCGAACGCTTCGAGCAGGTTGGCGATGGGCCGGAACGCCTCGCTGGCATAGAGCTCGGCCGAGGGACTGCGCGCCGCCCGCTCCATGCTGCGGGCGCCGCCGCGCCAATCGAAGAAGAATTGCTCGTAGGGCGCCCGGCTCTCGGCAAGATAGGGAAAGAGCGCGCCGGCGAAATTGCTGTCGGCATCCTCGCCCGCCGAGCGCAGCCCCAGCCGGCGCAGCAGCGCCGCCGACAATTGCAGGCGGAACTCGGGCCAGAAGGTGTTGAGCGCCGGCTCGAGCAACGCGATGCTCGAGAGCGGCACCAGGCACTCGGCGAGGCGCGTCGCGTTCCAGGCCACCGCGTCCGGCTGGTTGCCGAAGGCATAAAGCCCGGTCTCATCGAAATAGGCGGCGGTGAAGTGCGGATCGTAGGCGGGCAGGAACCGCCAGGGACCGTAGTCGAAGCTCTCCCCCGTGATGTTGATGTTGTCCGAGTTGAGCACGCCGTGCACGAACCCGGCCGCCGTCCACTGCGCCGCCAGCCGCGCCCCGTTGCGGGCCACCCGCTCGAGCAGGTTGCGCGCCCGCGTCTCCATCGCCGGGGCCGCGAGCTCGGGCATGTAGGCGGCGATGCAATAGTCGATGAGGCGCCCCAGGCTCTCGAAATCCTCGAGATAGGCCAGCCGCTGGAAGGTGCCGATGCGGATATGGGAATGGCTCAGCCGCACCAGCACCGAGGAGCGTGTGGGCGAGGGCTCGTCCCCGCGCTGCAGTTCCTCCCCGGTCTCGATCAGCGAAAAGCTCTTGGAGGTATAGACCCCCTGGGCCTCGAGCATCTGGGTGGCCAGCACCTCGCGCACCCCGCCCTTGAGCGTGAGCCTGCCGTCCCCGCCCCGCGACCACGGCGTGCGCCCGCTCCCCTTGGTTCCGAGGTCGAGGAGCCGGCCGTCCTCGAGGTCGTGCAACTGCGCGAAGAGGAAACCCCGCCCGTCCCCCAGGTCGGGATTGTAGGAGCGGAACTGGTGGCCGTGGTAGCGCAGCGCCAGCGGTTCCTCGAAGCTCCCGCTCAGCGGCTTGAACCGTCCGAAATGGTCGAGCCAGGCGTCTTCGTCTAGGTGCCCGAGGCCGACCCGTTCGGCCCAGGCCTGGTTGCGGAAGCGCAGGATCGTCTGCGGAAAGACCGCGGCGGCCACCGGATCGTAGAACTCGGCGCCGAGGCGGGCATGGCTCTTGCTGGGTCTGAAGCGTTCCATGCCGGTCTCAACGCGCGTTCGGGGTCAGGCGATCCGTCCGTCCACGAGCGAGGCGCCGATCGGAGCCGGCCGCTCGAGGGGAGTGGTGATCTCCACAACCTGCCCGCTCCGCGATGATTTGTCGAAGGCTTCCATGACTTCGAGCACGTGCAGCGCCAGATCGCCGCTCGCCCGGTGCGGGCGGTTGGCGAGAATGGCATGGGCCATGTCCGCCACCCCAAGCGAACGATAATTGCCGTCCGCATAGGGCAGCGTCACGGCTTCATCGACCCAGTCCCCACCGGGCCGCCGAACCTTCACCTCCCCGCCGAAATTGTTGGGATCGGGCACGAGCAGGCTGGCCTCGGTGCCGTAGATCTCGAGCGGGGAATGGTTGTGCCCGGCCACATCGAAGCTCATGGCGATCTGCACGATCGCCCCGTTGGCAAAGCGCAGCGTGCCCGCGACATGAGTCGGCACCTTGACCGGCATCACCTGCCCCTTCTTGGGGGCGCTGGTGATGACGCGCTCGCGCCGCGCCATCGAGGTCATGCCCGAGACCTGGGCCACCGGACCGAGGAGGTTGACGAGGTCGGTGATATAGTATGGTCCCATATCAAGCATGGGCCCGCCGCCGAAATCGTAGTAGAAGGCGGGGTCCGGGTGCCAGCTCTCGTGGCCCGGGCACATGAAGAAGGCCGTGCCCCCGATCGGCTGGCCGATGGTGCCGGCATCCACGAGCTGCCGGGCTGTCTGGTGCGCTCCGCCCAGAAAGGTGTCGGGCGCCGAGCCGACGCGCAGGCCGGCGGCGCGCGCCGCCTCGAGCAGGCGCCTGCCTTCGGCGAATTCGACCCCCAGCGGCTTTTCCGAATAGACATGCTTGCCCGCCGCCAGCACGCGCAGCCCCACATCCACATGCGCCCGCGGGATGGTGAGGTTGATGACCAGCCCGATCTCCGGATCGGCCAGCAGCGCCCCGATGGATTTGGCCACCAGCCCATATTCGGCCGCCCGCGCCGCCGCCACTTCCGGCCGCAGGTCGGCCACCGCCCGGATGTCGAGCACCGGAAAGCTCTTGGCCGCCTTGAGATAGGCGCCCGAAATATTGCCGCATCCAATGATGCCAATGCCCATGCGTCTTGCTTCAGCCACCGGTCGCGAGCCTCCCCACTCGTTGATGCGGTACGTGCCTCATTGGTAGCCGGGCGCGGGCGGCTTGAACAGGGCCGCCGTTGCGGCGCAGCCGGGGCTCCGCTAACAACTAGGGGCGGTTTCAAAGAGGAGTTGAAATGGACGCGCCCAACCTCAAGCTGAGTTCCACCTATACCCCCGGCCCCGATGGCGAAGCGGGCCGCTACGAGTTGCGCCTCCTGAACGCCTCGCCCACGCCCCTCAAGGGCTTCAAGCTCGGCTATTCCGGCCCCGGCCGCATGGGCCGCAGCGCCACGCTCGAGGGCGGCATGTTCGTGGACCAGAGCGGCAGCTGGCAGGAAATCGCCGCGCCCAGGGATTTGACGCTCGCTCCGGGAGCCGAATGGGTGGTGAGCGCCACCGGGCTCGATTTCGCCCTGCGCCATTGGACCGACGGGGCCGTGGCCGCCATGGTCACCCTGGCGGACGGCTCGGTGCACCGGGTTTCGGTCGCCCCCACCACCCTTGCCGGAGACTCCTCCGCGCTGCGCCGGGGCGTTATTTCGATGCCCGTTGTGGGATCGGTCCCAGAATCGCTTTCCATCATCCCCTGGCCCAACCGGGTAGCGGTTTCGGGCAATCGCACCGCGCCGATCGGGCTGGCGATTTCGGGCGACGCAGAGGTCGCCGAGACCTTCAGGGAGCTCACCGATCATCTCTTTCCCGGCTTCGGCATGGTGCGCCCGCCCGAGGAGGACGGCTATCCGGTCGCGCTCGAAGCCAGGGAGGGGCTGGGCGAGGAAGCCTATGAGATCGTCTTCGGGCCGGCCGGCGCCACTGTCCTGGCTTCCCGGCCCCAGGGCCATCTCTATGGCCTCATAACATTGGGCCAGATGGCTCGCGGCGCGCGCCTGCACCCCGAAAGCTTCGCCTTCCCGACCGCCGGCACCATCGCCGATGCGCCCGCCCATGGCTGGCGCGGCAGCCATTTTGACGTCGCCCGCCAGTTCTACGGCACCGCGGAGGTAGCCCAGTTCCTGCGCATCCTCGCCTGGAACAAGATGAACCGCCTCCACTGGCACCTGTCGGACGACGAGGCCTGGCGCATCGAGATCGAGGCCTATCCCGAACTCACCGCCAAGGCCGCCTGGCGCGGCCACGGCATGGCCATCACCCCGCAACTGGGTTCGGGCCCCGAGCGCAGCGGCGGCTTTTACACCAAGGCCGCGGCGCGGCAGATCATCGCCCTGGGCGAAAGGCTGGGTATCGAGGTGCTGCCCGAGATCGACGTGCCCGGCCATTGCTACGCCCTGCTCCAGGCGATCCCGAGCCTGCGCGATCCGGGCGAGAACGGGCTCTACCACTCCATCCAGGATTTTCCCAACAACTGCCTCAACCCGGCGGTCGAGACGGTCTATGGCGTGCTCGAAACCATCTTCGCCGAATTGTGCGCGCTCTTTCCCTCGAAATACTTCCATGTCGGCGCCGATGAAGTGCCGGCCGACGCCTGGACGTCCTCGCCCCAGGCCCGCGCGCTGCTCGAGAGCATGGGCGGAGGCGGCACCCACGAACTCCAGGCCCACTTCCTGCGCCGCGTCCAGGCGTTCCTGCGCTCGCGCGGCAAGATCACGGGAGCCTGGGAAGAAGCCTGCGAGGGCGGCGGCATCGACAAGGCGGACTGCTATCTGGTGGGCTGGCGGAACGTGGCCGCCAACCAGCGCCTGGCGGCCCAGGGCTATGACGTCGTCGTGGCCCCAGGCCAGCACTACTATCTCGACATGGCCTTCACCGCCGACTGGTGCGAGCCGGGCGCCAACTGGGCGGGCAACTCGACGCCCGAACAAACCTATCGGTTCGACCCCAGCGCCGGCTGGAGCGCGGACGAGAAGGCCCGGCTCCTGGGCGTCCAGGCCTGCATCTGGTCCGAACCCATGACCGACCGCGCCGTCTTCGAGCACCTGGTGTTCCCGCGCCTTTCGGCCATCGCCGAGACCGGCTGGACCGCTCCGGGCGCCAAGGATCTTTCGCGCTTCATCGGCATCGCCGCGCTGATGCCCAGTCTCTACAACATTGCGGAGGCCGGAAATGCCTGACCTGCTCATCAAGCTCTACACCCTGCCCGAGATCGACACCGAGGCGCGGGTCGCCGCCAAGGGCATCGTCGTTCGCCGGGCCATGGCGCCGGAAGGCGAGATCATCCGCGAGTGGATCGGCCGGCACTTCTCCCACCACTGGGTGGCCGAGGCCATGGTGGCGCTCAGCCACCAGCCGGTGGGGCTCTATATCGCCGTCCGCGACGGGCAATTGCTTGGCTTTGCCTGCTATGACGCCACCGCGCGCGGCTTTTTCGGCCCGACGGGGGTCGATGAGAGCCAGCGCGGCCAGGGGATCGGGGAAGCGCTGCTCATCGCCACGCTCAAGGGCATGCGCGAGGCCGGCTATCAATATGCCATCATAGGAGGGGCGGGGCCGGTGGCCTTCTACCGCAAGAAGCTCGATGCCTTCGAGGTGCCCGATTCGGTGCCCGGCATCTATGGCGGCATGCTGCGAAAGCCCGATTGAGGGTGCAACGCTCCCTGCCCCTGGCGGGTTATTCCCCTTGGCGTAACGCAATGGAGAAGACCATGAACAAGGACAAGGCCCAGCCCGATCCCAAGGGCGCCGCCGCTTTTCGCGACGGCAAGAAGCCGGGCCCGGTGACCTCGAAAGTCCAGATCCGTCCGGCCGGTCCCAATTCCCAGGCTGAAAAGCCGGGGAAGTGGGACAAGGTGGATGAGGCGGCCGACGAGAGCTTTCCGGCGAGCGACCCCCCGGCCTACTGACGATTCCCCACCAACGAAAAGAGGCGGAGCCCTGGGCTCCGCCTCTTTGATTTTGCCCCGCTCCTAGCGATGGATGAAGAGCAGGATGATGATGATCAGCCAGATCGGCACGCCCAGGAGCCACAGGCCCAAAGCTCGAAACATCGCGGTTCTCCTTTTCGCTCAGTAGCGCCGGAAGACATCGGCGAACACCGTGCCTTCGTCGCGGTGACGTCCGCCCATCGAGGCGGCCCAATAGGCCCCGGCCGCGGCGACCAGGAACGAGGCGGCCGTGAGGAACGCGGCAAGGACCGAAGTCTTGCGCGCCGTCTCGGCGACCGCCGCCGCCTTGTCCTTGGCGGCCTGGGCGTCGGCCAGAACCTGGTCGACCCGGGCCTGCGCATCGGCCTGGCTCAGGCCGGTATTACCGGCCACGATCTGGGCCAGGTAGGCCTTGTCCGCGTCGCTGACCGCGCCATTGGCGGCCGACTGGGTGAGAATGCGGGCCGCTTCCCCGCGGGCGTCGGCGATATTGACGGCCGTGCCCACCGCGGCGGGCGGAGTGGGCGTAGCTGCTGCCCCCGCGGCCGGCGCTGCAGGGCGGAAGAGCGCATCGGTGAAATAGGCCGTGGCATTGTCGATGCCGCCTTCGGCAACGTTCGACGCCGCCTGCGTCACGGTCGCTGCGGCCGACCCGGCGGTATTGACCGCCGCGCCGAGCCCCGTCAGCGCCACCATGACCGCCACGATCGTGGCGCCGGCCCAGACCAGCAGGCCATGGGCGCCGTCGCGTACGTCCGATTCATGCTCGGTGGCGTCATGCATGCGCCGGCGCATGCGACCGGTGAGGTAGCCGCCGGCCATGGCGCACGAGACCTCCACCCAGAGCAGCCAGGTGCCCGCCGCGATCGCCACCCAGACGGGGGACACATCGGGGGCGGCCGAGAAATTGACCATGGAAAGCCCGATCGCGGACCCGAAGGTCAGCATGACCAGGCCCAGCGCCACGGCGAGCACGATACCGGCGAAAATCGCCGGCCAATCCACATAGGAATCGCTCGCGCCCGTTGGCGCGGCGACGGCGACGATATCTGTTTCCGCTGCCATGTAACCCTCCTCTTGCAGAGCCATTTCAGTGCAGGCCCAGGAAGGAAAGGATGGCCATGATGACCACGACGAGCCCGACCAGGTAGATGATGCCGTTCATTTGTTTCTGCCTTTTTCTGACGCAGTTATGCCTGCATCAACCAAGCGAGACGGCATTGGTTCCGGCGCAAAAAGCAGAGGCGGGGTTTCCCCCGCCTCTGTCCTAGCGTCCCGAAAGCCCCCCTCAGAGCTTGTCGGTGATCTCGCTCGTGTAGGCGCCCTGCGGCTTGTTGGCGATGATCTTCTGGTCGAGCAGGGCCTTCTCGGTGCGATCGTAGGCGGCCATGTCGAGCTTGAAGTCATGCGGGTCGACGAGCTTGGCGACTTCGCTCATCATGTACTTCTGATGGTCGAGCGTCTGGGCACCCGATTCATCGTTGTCGATGACGATCTGGGCGGCCTCGTCGGGATTGTCGATGGCGTATTGCCAGCCCTTCTGGGAGGCGCGCACGAACCGCACCATCTTGTCGGCGAAGGCCGGGTCAGCCAGCTTGTCGCCCATGGCGTAGAGCCCGTCCTCGAGCAGGTCGTTACCGAGATCGGTGTAGTTGAAGATCACCAGCTTGTCCTTGGTGAAGCCGGCATCGATCGCCTGGCCGAGTTCGTTATAGGTCATCACCGAGATGCAGTCGGCCTGCTTCTGGATGAGCGGCTGCACGTCGAACGATTGCTTGAGCACGTTGACGCCATCGGCCCCGCCATCGGTCGGGATGCCCAGCTTGTTCATCCAGGCGTAGAACGGATATTCGTTGCCGAAGAACCAGACGCCCAGGGTGTGGCCCTTGAAGTCGGCTTCGGTCTGCACCGGGCCGTCCTTGGGGCAGATCATGAGCAGGCCGGACTTCTTGAACGGCTGGGCGATATTGACCAGCGGCACGCCCTTTTCGCGCGCGGCCAGGGCTCCCCCCATCCAGTCCACGATCACATCGGCGCCGCCGCCGGCGATCACCTGCTCGGGGGCGATATCCGGGCCGCCCGGCTTGATGGTGATGTCGATGCCTTCGTCGGTGTAAAAGCCCTTGTCCTTGGCCACGTAATAGCCAGCGAACTGCGCCTGGGTCACCCACTTGAGCTGGAGCGTGACCGGATCGGCCGCCTGCGCCATGCCGGCCGCGGCGAGCGACATGACGCCCGCCAGAAGGCCTCCTATAAGCTTATGCATTGACGTTTCCCCTTTCCCTTGATTACCCGCCTCATCCACCACGGACGGACGGGTGCCAGAAGGTGACGGCCCTCTCGATGAGGGTGATCACCCCGTAGAAGACGGAGCCCGCGACCGCCGCCACCGCGATCTCCGCCCAAACCATGTCGACATTCATCCGGCCGACTTCGGTCGATATCCGGAAGCCCATTCCCACAATGGGCGTCCCG
>Ga0182743_1001503_pt1 | contig 22575 bp, 21 predicted proteins | sample eDN3rd30CKraftOP_FD_128522 | JGI IMG/M metagenome (GOLD analysis project Ga0182743, IMG submission 128522) | Enriched Organic Plus compost microbial communities from Emeryville, California, USA - eDNA 3rd pass 30_C Kraft OP (version 2) (version 2) ... | reverse complement strand
GGACAGATGGTCTATGAAGGGGAATGCGCAGAACTCGCCAAGGATTCGGCGCGCCTCCATCACCTCTATTTGGGGGACGCTGGCGACGCCGCGGCCTGATTGGCCCGGCGTCGTTAGTCGTCCCTTTACCATATTGGCCTACCCAAGCTCTTTACACAGTAAGGAGCCGGGACATGCAGTTCGGTTTTGGCGTTATCGGATTAGCGCTACTTATCGTGGTTGCTATCATCTTGGCCTCGGCGCCGGTCGTGCGGCACCTGCGCAGCCGCCGCCGCCACCACTGGTAGCCGCCTCACGACACCGTGCTTTTTAACGATTCCAGACTGCGGCGATTTAAATTGACCTGCGTGGTCCACAAATGACATTCCACCCTCGGGGGCCAAACCTGAGGGATTGTCCATGAAGTTCTCGTTCGCCGGCGCTGCCGCTCTCGCCATCCTCACCCTCTCCGCTGCCGCCGTTCCGGCACGCGCGCAGGAAGGCATCACCGTCTACAACGCTCAGCATGAAGCGCTGACTCAGGCGTGGGCGGATGCGTTCACCAAGGATACCGGCATCCCCGTGACGATGCGCCAGGGCGGCGATCTCGAAATCGGCAACCAGATCGTTCAGGAAGGGGCCAACTCTCCGGCCGACGTCTTCCTCACCGAGAACTCGCCCGCCATGGTCCTGGTCGACAATGCCGGGCTCCTCGAACCGCTGCCGCAGGACATTCTCGATCAGGTGCCCGAACAATTCCGGCCGGCCAACGGACATTGGACCGGCATAGCGGCACGCTCGACGGTCTTCGCCTATGACCAGACGCGGCTCGACGAGACCGATCTGCCCAAGTCGATCATGGACCTGGCCGATCCCGCCTGGAAAGGCCGCTGGGCCGCCTCACCGGCAGGAGCGGACTTCCAGGCCATCGTCGCCGCCATGCTCGCCCTCAAGGGCGAGGAAGCGACCTCGGCCTGGCTCAAGGCCATGAAGGAAAACGCCCATGCCTATCGCGGCAACCGCGCGGCCATGGCGGGCGTCAACAATGGCGAGGTCGAGGGCGCCGTGATCTACCACTATTACTGGTTCGGCGATCAGGCCAACACCAAGGAAAGCAGCGGCAACGTCGCGCTCCACTATTTCAAGAACCAGGATCCCGGCGCCTTCGTCTCGACCTCCGGCGGCGCCGTGCTGGCTTCCTCCGAGCACAAGGACGAGGCCGAGCAGTTCATCAAGTGGGTCACGGGCCCGAAAGGCCAGGCAATCCTGCGCGACGGGACCTCGTTCGAATACGCGGTCGGGGTCGGCGCTCAGTCCAACCCGGCGCTGGTGCCCCTCGCCGAGCTCGACGCGCCCAAGATCGATGCCAGCACGCTCGACAATGCCAAGGTGACCGAGTTGATGACGGCCGCCGGGCTGCTTTGATCCGGTCTGGAGACTCCGCCGGAGGAAATCCGGCGGGACCACATGCAATGAGTTCGCTTTGACCACCGCCCTCTCGATCCCCCTGCCCCAGCCGCGCAAACGGCTGGGATTTCGCGCCACGCCCGCCATGGTCGCGGCATCGGTCATCGCCGCCCTGTCGCTGATCCCCATCGGCTTCATTGCCTATGTGGCGGTCACCAGTGGCTGGGACACTGTCTGGTCCCTGGTCGTGCGTCCCAAGGTCGGGGAACTTCTGGTCAACACCATCGTCCTCCAGGCCATCGCAGTGCCCGTGGCCATCGTGACCTCAGTGGCAGCGGCGATCCTGACCGAACGCACAGACCTCCCCGGAGCCAGGATGTGGTCCTGGCTGATGGTCGCCCCGCTCGCGGTGCCGGCGTTCGTGCATTCCTATGCCTGGAACAGCCTCTTCCCCCATGTGCATGGGCTCTTTGGCGCCGTCCTCATTTCCGTGCTGGCGTATTTCCCGTTCATCTACCTCCCCGTCGCCGCCCAGCTGCGCCGACTTGATCCGGCGCTCGAGGATACCGCTGCTTCCCTGGGGCTTTCACCCGCCGCCGTGCTGTGGCGGGCCGTGGTGCCGCAATTGCGGCTGGCCGTCTGCGGCGGCGCGTTGCTCTTTTCCCTGCACATCCTGGCCGAGTACGGCCTCTTCGTGCTCATGCGCTACGACACGTTCGCCACCGCGATCGTCGACCAGTTCCAGTCTTCCTATAACGGTCCGGCGGCCAACCTCCTGGGCGGAGTGCTGGTCCTGCTTTGTCTCCTCATGCTCAGCCTCGAGTCGCTCGGTCGCGGGCACGCGCGCTACGCCCGGGTCGGTTCGGGCGCGGCGAGACGCGCGGGGGTCTTCACGCTCGGCAGGTTGCGGTTTGCCGCCCTGCTGTTGCCGGCAGCGCTGGCAATTCTCGCGCTGGGCGTACCGGCGATAACGCTCGGGCGGTGGCTCGTGGGTGGTGGCGGCGCTATCTGGCGCCTCGAATTCATCGGACCGGCCCTTACCCAGACCGTGCTGCTGGCCCTATCAGGCGCTGCGTTGACGACGCTGGCCGCCATACCCATGGCCTGGCTGTCGGTCCGCTCGCCGGGCCGCCTGCAGCGCTTCCTGGAAGCGTGCCACTACTATGCGGGAGCGCTGCCGGGCGTCATCATTGCCCTGGCCCTCGTCACCCTGACCGTGCGCCTGCCGATCTACCAGACGGCAGCCACGCTGATCTTCGCCTATGTGCTGATGTTCCTGCCCCGCGCGGTGGTGGGTCTGCGGGCCAGCATCGCGCAGGCGCCGGTCGAGCTCGAACGCGCCGCGGTCAGCCTCGGGCGCCGGCCACTCAAAGCCATCGCCGCCACGACCCTCAGGCTGGCGGCGCCCGGCGCCGCCGCCAGCGCCGCGCTCGTCGCGCTGGGCATCGCCAACGAGCTTACCGGCACGCTGATGCTCTCGCCGAACGGCACGCGCACGCTGGCCACGCGATTCTGGGCCTACACGGCCGAACTCGACTTCGCCTCCGCCGCCCCCTATGCGGTCCTGATGATCGTTCTCTCCGCGCCGCTCGTCATCCTGCTGCGTCTTCGCGCCGAAAGGATCTCGGCACCATGAGCCTTCTGTCCCTGCGCAAGGTCACCAAGCGCTACGGCAATGTCGTTGCCGCCTCTCATGTCGACCTGGACGTAGCTGCCGGCAGCCGCACGGCGATCGTCGGTCCCTCGGGTTCGGGCAAGACGACGCTCCTGCGCCTCATCGCGGGGTTCGAGACCCTCGACGGCGGCAGCATCTCGCTGGACGGCGAGCTTCTGACGGACGAAAGCAATTCCGTACCGGCCTATCGCCGCGGCATCGGCTATGTTGCCCAGGAAGGGGCGCTCTTTCCCCATCTCACGGTCGCCGAAAACATCGCCTTCGGCCTCAGCGGTCACGCCGAGCGCCATGCGCGGGTCGATGCCCTGCTCGACCTGGTGGGACTGGCCCGGACCATGGCGGACCGTCGCCCGCATGAGCTGTCGGGCGGGCAACAGCAACGCGTTGCGCTGGCACGGGCCCTGGCGCGCCGTCCCCGGCTCATGCTGTTGGACGAACCGTTCTCGGCGCTCGACACGGGCTTGCGCGAAGATCTTCGCGACCTGGTGGCTGAAGTCCTCTCCAGTGCGGGCGTCACCACGGTCTTCGTCACCCACGACCAGTCCGAAGCGCTGTCCTTTGCCGACCAGGTGGCCCTGATGCGCGATGGCGTGATCGTGCAGGCGGGATCGCCCGAGGACCTGTATTTCAGGCCCCGCGACGCCGAGGCGGCGCGCTTCTTCGGGGAAGCGATCGTGGTGGCGGGCGCCGAGGCCGGCGCCCTGGGGCTGCATATCGCGCCGGATGCGCCGGCGATGTTGCGGCCCGAGCAGTTCGTGCTCTCCACCGGCGGCGCAGACTCGCCGGTCTCGGGCCGTGTGCTGACGCGCACCTTCCGCGGCCCCACATGCCGGTTGCTCATCGAGACCACCGGCACGCCGCCCTTCCTGCAGTTCAAGCTCGACTACCCCAGCGCCACCGCGCCCGAGGTCGGCGCCGCCATAGGGTTGAAAGTCGTCGGCGAACCGCATCCGCTCACGGCGCCCTCCCCGGCCGCAACCTCCTGACGATCCGCGCGTTATCCGGATTGACGGCGACCACGCTGGGGCGGGGTCGCAGTGCTGTGCACCACATCAGGAGGACTATCCAAGATGAGCGACCGTACCAACGCAGCCGACAAGGCCCGCCGCGCCCGCCTGGCAACGCCGACGGACCTGAAGGCCGATGCCACGCGCGACATCTCCGCTGCATTGCGCGGCCTGCTCGCCGACGTCTTCGCGCTCTACATCAAGACCAAGAATTTCCACTGGCACATGAGCGGCCACCACTTCCGCGACTATCACCTGCTCATGGATGAGCAGGCCGACCAGATCTTCGCCATGACCGATCCGATCGCAGAACGAGCCCGCAAGATCGGCGGCAGCACCATCCATTCGATCGGCCAGATTTCGCGCGAGCAGCGGATCTCTGACAATGATGCCGAATATGTCGAGCCGCAGGACATGCTGGCCGAGCTGCGCGATGACAACCAGCGCCTGGTCACCATCATGCGCGAGGTCCACGACACCGCCGACAGCTATGGCGACGTCGGCACGACCAGCTTGCTCGAAGTTTGGATCGACGAGACCGAGCGCCGTGCGTGGTTCCTCTTCGAGTCGACGCGCGGCGGCCCGGGCGCCAACGACTGATACCCTCAGGGGATGGGTGGCGAGCCTGGCTCCCACCCCATCACTTGATCAATTAGGCTTCGAGGCCAGCCCCGAACGCGCGGTCCGGACTAGCTTTACCAGAGCCTCGCGCATCTCTGCTCCCGAGCTCAGCTGGGCCGGAAAAGGGACGCGTTCGGCCCTGTCGCCGTTGACGATATCGATGCCGTCGGCATCTATCCCCACCAGTAGCCATTTCCCGGCGTCCGCCCGGGCGAAAAAGCGCGCATAGAGTTCGACCGCGTCGGCGTGATCGGCGTTCATGTGCTCGATGGCTCCTGCCTCGGCGGCCGACAGGCTTTCGTTCGCCGGCGAGAGCGAAAGGATTTCCTCCGCCTTCATGGCGTAGGCCCTGCCGAAACCGCCGTTGAGGCTTGCCCTGCGGGGCTCGAGGCGGAAGTAGCGGAAGTCGCCCAACCCCGCATAAAGCGACGCCTTGGGCTGGTGGCGCAGGTAGCGCGCCTCGATCCGCACGTGGTCGGCGCTGTCGCGTTCGATTTCGACGGCCATGCAATCGATGCTGATGCGGGCGTGGGCGAGCGGATCGCCTTTGCCGGGTTCACCCAGAAGCAGGCTGCATCGCGCATCGGCGCGCAGCGCGGCGCTATGGGCGGCGAGGCCGGAAATGAGGATGACGGGCGTCCCATCCATGTCTGTGGAAACGCCCACGCGGCTGACCAGGGGCGCCCCGGTGCCCGGTTCGAGCACGGCCAGCGCGCCATGGCGGGCCGTCCGGATCAGGGTCTTGGCCAGCGCAACGGCCTGGGCGTCCACAGGCTGCAGCACAGACTTGTTCTCGGACATGTCATTCCTTCCCGTTCACACGGGAGAGGCCTAGCCTAACTTGATTACAATAATCAAGTTATACGCTGCCCAAAGCGACATCGAGGGCGCCGATGATGGTATCGACCTCCTCGGCCTTCAGGATCAGCGGCGGCGACAGGATGATATTGGGACCGGAAATCCGGATCATGACACCCTGGTCGAAGGCAGTGTCGGCCACCTGGGCCATGGTCTTCTTGTCGGCGGGCTTTTTGGTGGCGCGGTCCGAAACCAGTTCGACGGCAACCATGAGCCCCTTGCCGCGGGCATCCCCGATGATCTGGTGCTTGTCCTTGAGGCGGTTGAGCCCGGCCAGCAGTTCCTCCCCGCGCACGCGCGCATTCTCGGCGAGGTTGAGTCGCTGCGTCTCGGCGAGCGCCGCGACGCCGGCCGCGCAGCCGACCGGATGGCCCGAATAGGTGTAGCCCGTGCCGATATTGCCGAAGGTGGTCTTGTCGGCCTCGAACGCCTCGGCGACCTTCTTGCCGATGAGCGTGGCGCCGAGCGGGAAGTAGCCCGAGGTGATGGCCTTGGCGATGCACATCATGTCCGGCTGCACGCTCCAGAGGCGCGAGCCCGACCAGGCGCCGGCCCGGCCAAATCCGGTCACGACTTCGTCGGCGATGAGCAGGATGTCGTATTTGTCGCAGATCTTGCGGACCAGCGGCATGAAGGTCTCGTGCGGCACGATCACGCCGCCCGCGCCCAGCACAGGCTCCATGATGAAGGCGGCGATGGTGTCGGCGCCCTGGAAGGCGATCTCGTCCTCGATCGCGGCTGCGACGAGCTGGGCCAGCTTGGCCGGATCGCTTTCGTTGAAGGGATTGCGATAGGTCCAGGGTGCCGGCACGTGGAAGAAGCCGGGCATGAGCGGTTCGTAGTTGCGCCGGAAATTGGCGTTGCCGTTGGCCGAGGCGCCGCCGAAATGGGTGCCGTGATAGCCCTTCTTGAGGGCGAGGAACTTGGTGCGGTCGCCCTGCCCGCGCACCTTCCAGTACTGACGCGCCAGCCGGAGTGCGGTCTCGACCGAGTCCGACCCGCCGGAGGTGAAGAAGGCCCTCTCGATCCCCTCCGGCGCGAAGAACTGCGCCAGCTCATAGGCCAGCTCGATAGAGGTGGGCGTGGAGGTGCCGCGGAAGCCCGAATAATAGGGCAACACGTCGAGCTGGGCGGCGATTGCGTCCTTGATGGGCTGGCAGCTATAGCCGAGGTTGACGTTCCAGAGGCCGGCTACGGCGTCCAGCACCGTCCGCCCCTCGATATCGGTGACATGGGTCCCCTCGCCCCTGGCGATGATGCGCGGCGGGTTGGCGCGCATGTCGGCGGGGTGCGCCATCGGGTGCCAGATGCTGCGAGCATTCTGCTCGACCAGGAAGTTGTCATCGCGCATGGGGGATCGCTTTCGTTAGAGGCCGAAATAGGCGAGCGCCTCGTCATAGGACTTGGCGGGGTTGGTCACGTCGAAATGGACTGTCTTCATGCCGGCGCGCCTGGCGCCGGCGACGTTGCGGAGTTGGTCGTCGACGAACACGCAGGCTTCCGGCGGCAGGCCGAGTTCGTCGGCCACCTGCTGATAGGCCCGCGGGTCCGGCTTGAGGATGCCCGTGTAGGTCGCGTCCACGATTGTTGCGAACGGCTTGAGGAGCGGCAGCTTCTTGCGGAACTCGGCCCCGTAGAAGAGATCGAGCTCGTTGGAGAGCACGGCCAGCTTGTAGCCGGCCACATGCACCTGGCCGATGGCGCGGCGGGCCTCGGGCCGGATCACCGCATCGGGATCCGCGCCGCGGGCGCGCTTGACGAATGTCTGCATGTCGGCCCAGTCCTCGCCGACGAGCTGGCCGACCTCGCGGGTGCGGGTGTGCCAGTAGTCGCGCTCCGAAATCTCGTCGCGCTGCATCTTCTGCCACAGCGGGTCGGTCGAGGGATCGAAGGGCCCGCGCCAGGCCAGCGTGCCGGGCGGCAGCCCGAGCGCCTGCTCGCTCAGCGCATGGGTTTCAAAGAGGGTCTTGGAGACGACACCCCCGAAATCGAGGACGAGCGCCTTGACGCCGAGCGCGCTCATGCCGCCTCCGTCGCGTCGGGGCGACCTGCCGGCACGATGCCCTCCGCCACCCAGCGATCGAGAATGGCCAGCGCCGTCTCGACAAAGAGCGGATCGTTGATGTGGGCGTCGATAGCATGGAGTTCGGCGGGCGCAGCGACGCCCTTGCCCATCTCATCGACAAAGGCGGTCAGGCCCGCGGGATCGTAGAAGGGCTCGCCCTCCTGGTCCCACTGCTCGATGCCGCGCGTCGGCAGGATGAAGGCCACGGGCGCCTTGGCGGTGGAGAGCTTGGCTCCGATCTTGCGGGCCACGGCGCGGCGCGTCTCGTCGTCGGCCGTCACCATGCCGATCAGCCGGTTGTGGGCGTAGTAGGTGCGCTCCTTGAGATGGCTCGGCGGAGCCTGCCAGGCCGGCATGTCGATCATGTCGATGGCGCCCGGGGCCACGATCTGGGGGATGCCGGCAATCCCGGCATTTTCCAGCCGGTCGGGTCCGGAATTGACCACCGAGCCATTGTGAAAGTTCGCCAGTTCCTGGAGCGAAAAATCCATCACCGCGACGAACCCCTTCTGCGCCGCGATGGCCTCGAGCGCGCGTCCACCCATGCCGGTGGTGTGGAACACCACCAGTTCGTAGCCGCGCTTTTCGAGTTCGGGCTTGAGGCCGACCATGTAGCTCAGGCACGACTTGCCCAGCGAACTCATGCCGATGACCGGCTTTGCCCGAGGCGGCACGATCACGGCCCTGGCGGCCCCCACCACCGCGCCGGCCGCCTGCGAAAGCACGGCCTTGCAGATGCTGTTGAGGCCATAGAGCCCACCGGCCCAGAGGATCATCATCAGGTCCGTGGCGATGCGGTCGGGCGGCAGCAGATGCGAATAGGCGATGGTCGAGACGACGAATTTGGGAAAGCCCAGCGGCAGCGCCAGGGCCACGTCCAGCGCCAGGTCGGTACCCATCGTCCCGCCCAGCGCGATGAAGGCGTCGATCCTGCCCTCGTCATGGAGCCGGCGCGTCAGCGCGGCGGCGCCTTCGGCCATGTAGGTCATCGCCGACATCTCGTCGCCCCCGGCGACGGCCTTGTCGAGATGGTGGCCGCCCGCAGCCAGCACGGCGTGCTTGTCGTAGTCGGGCCGGTAGGGCGGATCGCCCAGGATGCTCACGTCCATCGAAATGGGCTGGCCGCCCGCTTCGCGAATGCATCCTTCGATGAAACGCAATTCGTCGGCCTTGGTGTCGCCGGTGCCGATAACGAGAATTCTCGGAGTTTTCATGCGACCTTGTCTCTAGGCGAAGTTCTGGCAGTGGTGGGAACGGCGCGCCCGCTCAGGCGCGCCGAAATCTTCTGGGCCGCCAGCATCGCCGCTTCCCCATGGGCGTCGGCGGTGCCGTCGGCCACGCGCACCAACGGGCTGGCCACGGCCAGGGCGCCGATGGCGTAGCCGTCCCGGTCCACGATCGGGGCGCCGACGCTGAAGACGCCCTCGGCGCGGCCCTGGTCGCTGATCGAGAAGCCGCGCGCCCGAGTCTCTTCGAGCATGTGCGAGAGCCGTTCCGGATCGGTGACGGTGAAGGGGCTGAACTTGTCGAGCTTGCGGGCGAGATAGGTGCGCGCATAGTCGGGGCGCGAAAAGGCGAGGTAGGCGATGCCGGAGGCCGTGGCGTGGAGCGGAAAGCGGTCGCCGATCGAGACGCTGATGCGGTTGGGCTGGGTGGATTCCTCGACATAGATCGAGGTCAGCAGGTCCGAGTCGTATTCGGAAAGGTGGGCGGTCTCGCCCGTCTGCTCGGCCAGGGCCACGACGAATGGCCGGGCGCTCTCGAGGAACGGGAAATGCGCCTCGCGGATGCGGGCGAAACGCACCGTGGCCGGCCCGAGGCGGTAGAGGCGCGTGGCCTCGTCCTGCTCGATCAGCCCGCCCTGGGCCAGCGACAGCAGCAGCCGGCGCGTCGTCGCCTTGTCGAAGCCGACCAGCTTGGCCAGTTCCGTCAGGCCGAGTTCGGGCCGCTGAACGTCGAACGCCTCGAGCAGAGTGATTGCCTTGCCGACAGTGCTCATATTCTCTCCCCTGCAATCCCGCCCTTTCCGAGGGCCGGGAGCACGTTAATCCAACGATGTTTCGGCTCGCACCATTACTTAACGTGTGAAATACATTGACACCACGCCAGGATGTTTGCAAGTCTGTTTATGAACTCAGGGTTCGGATAATGAACCTGTAGACCAAGCCTCGCAAGCATGTTGCGAGGGAGGAGACAGCAATGCTCGAACAGGGCGCAATCGATCGGCTGGCAGGCGAGACCATCGCCCCGCAGGGTCATCTCATCGCAGGCAAACGAGTCGGTGGCGAGGCGAGCCTGCCGGTGATCTCGCCCATCGACGGGCAGGCGTTCACGACCATTGCGGATGGCTCGGCCAGTGACGTCGACCGTGCTGTCGCCGCGGCGCGCGCCGCCTTTCCCGCCTGGAGCCGTTCGGGCCCGGCTTTCCGCAAGAAGGTGCTGCACAAACTCGCCGATCTCATCGAAAAGCATGCGCTCGAACTGACCGTGCTGGGCGTGCGCGACAACGGCACCGAGATCAACATGGCCTACAAGGCCGAAGCGCTCTCGGCCGCCGGCACCTTCCGCTACTACGCGGAAGCCATCGACAAGGTCTATGACGAGATCGCCCCCACGGGCCCGGACGTACTTGCACTGGTCCATCGGGAGCCGCTGGGCGTCGTCGGCGCCATCGTGCCCTGGAATTTCCCGCTGATGATCGGCGCCTGGAAAGTGGCCCCTGCCCTCGCCGCCGGCAACACCGTTGTCCTCAAGCCCGCCGAGATCGCCTCGCTCTCGCTGTTGCGCATCGCCGAACTGGCGCTCGAAGCGGGCGTGCCGGAAGGCGTCTTCAACGTCGTGACGGGACACGGCACCATCGCCGGCAGGGCCTTGGCCCTCCATATGGACGTGGATGCTCTGGCCTTCACCGGCTCGGGGCCGGTCGGCCGCAAGCTGCTCGAATATTCGGCCCAGTCCAACCTCAAGCGCGTGTTTCTCGAACTGGGCGGCAAGTCGCCCAATATCGTCTTCGACGACGTCGCCGATATCGACAAGGCGGCTAAGGTCAGCGCCAACGGCATCTTCCGCAATTCCGGTCAGGTCTGCGTCGCCGGCTCGCGCCTCCTCGTGCAGGAAGGCATCTATGACGCTTTCCTCGAAAAGCTCGGCGCGACAACCGCAAAGTTTCGTGTCGGCAACCCGCTTTCGCTCGAAAGCGACATCGGCGCCATTTCGAGCGCCGATCAGCTCGCCAAGGACCTCGCCTATCTCGAAATGGCGCGGTCCGAGGGCGGATCGGTTCGGCAGGGTGGCGAACGGCTTCTCGCCGAAACCGGGGGCTACTATCTCTCACCGGCCATCGTGGAGGGCGTCACCCCGCAGATGACGCTGTCGCGAGAGGAAGTCTTCGGCCCGGTCCTGGCGGTCACGCGCTTCAAGACCATGGACGAAGCCATCGCCATCGCCAACTCCACCGTCTACGGGCTCGCCTCGGCCGTATGGACCTCCAGCCTGAGCACCGCCCACACCATGGTGCGCGCCATCAACGCCGGGGTCGTTCACGTCAACACCTATGGCGGGGCGGACATGACGGTACCGCTCGGCGGGTTCAAGCAGTCGGGTTTCGGACGCGACAAGTCCCTGCATGCGCTCGACAAATACACCGACCTCAAGACTGCCTGGATCGACCTCAAGTGACCACTACCGCCCCCGCCACCATCGACGAACTGATCGACCGCGAGCAGCAGCGCTTCGCCCAGTCCCATCCTGTCTCGCGCGCCAACTGGGAGCGCGGCAAGCAACACTTCCTCTATGGCGGTCCCTCGCACTGGATGCGCCGCTGGGCCGGCGGCTTCCCGCTCTATGTGGATGAGGCCAAGGGCGCGCGGCTCTTTGACGTCGATGGCAAGTCCTATGTCGATTTCTGCCTGGGCGACACCGGCGGCATGTGTGGCCACGCGCCCGAGGCCGTGACGCAGGCGGCCATGCGCCAGCTCCAGCGCGGCACCACCACCATGCTGCCCACCGAGGACAGCCTTTGGGTCGGCGAGGAACTGGCCCGCCGCTTCGGCCTGCCCTACTGGACGCTCACCACCTCGGCCACGGACGCCAACCGCGGCGCCATCCGTTTCGCGCGCATGGTGACAGGGCGCGACAAGGTCCTGGTGTTTTCCGGCTGCTACCATGGCGGGGTCGAAGAGGCCCATGTCGAGTTGCGTGACGGCAAGGTGGCGCTGCGCAACATGATCCACCCCAACGGGGTCGATCACTCACGCGTCTCCAAGGTGGTCGAGTTCAACGATTTCGACGCGGTTCGCGCCGCGCTCGCCGAGGGTGACGTGGCGGTGGTGCTGATGGAGCCGGTCATGACGAATTTCGGCATGATCCCCGTCGCCGAGGGCTTCCTCGATTTCGTGCGCGAGGAGACCCGCCGGACCGGCACGCTGCTGATCATCGACGAGACGCACACCATCTCGTCGGGCCCGGGCGGCTACACCCGCCTCCACGGCCTCGAACCCGATTTCTTCGTCGCCGGCAAGGCCATTGCCGGGGGGATTCCGGCGGGTATTTTCGGGGTCAGCCAGGAGACGGCCGAAAAGATCTGGGCGGCGGTGCCCTATGTGAACCCGCGCCAGCGCCAGTCGGCCCACCTTGGCATCGGCGGCACGCTCGCCGGCAACGCCCTGACCATCGCCACCATGAAGGCGGTGCTAGAGAGCATCCTCACGCCGGCCAATTACGACCGCATGATCGCCAATGCCCAGCGGCTGGCCGAGGGCGCGCGGCGGGTCATCGCGGCGAACGAGCTCCCCTGGCATGTCACCCAGATCGGCGCGCGCGCCGAGATCATGTTCACGCCCCGCCCGCCCCGCAACGGCGCCGAGGTCATCGCCACCCGGCGCGGCGACCTCGAGACGCTGCTGCACGCCTTCTACATGAACGAGGGCATCCTGGTGACGCCGTTCCACACGATGTTCCTCATGTGCCCGGCCACCACGCAAGCCGAGGTCGACCACCACACGCGGGTATTCGAGAAGTTCGTCGCCCTGCTCAAGGCGGAGGGTATCGCCTGATGGCCTTCGACCTGAGCGGCAAGGTCGCGCTGGTGACCGGGGGCGGCCGGGGGATCGGCGCCGCCATCGTCACGCGGCTGGCCGAGGCCGGGGCGAGGGTCGTCGCCGCCAACCGCACCATCGAACATGCGCAGAGCCTGGCGGAAAGCGTGCCCAACGTCACCGCTACAGGCTTTCCCGGCAGCGGCCGGGCCGCCCTCAAGGGGCTGGTCGATACCGTTGCCGACGAGAATGGCCGGCTCGACATACTCGTCCACAATGCCGGCGGCTGCCCCTGGGCGGACGTCGAGGACCTGACCGAGGAGCAGCTCGAGGCGGCCCTCGATATCAACCTCAAGGCCACGATCTGGCTCAGCCAGGCGGCGATCCCGCACATGAAGCGCAACGGCTGGGGGCGCATTCTCGTGACCTCGTCGGTTTCCGCCCGCCTCGCCATGGGCGGCGGAGCGCATTATTCGGCGGCCAAGGCCGGGGTGAACGCCTTCATCCGCGGCGCGGCGCTCGAACTGGCGCGCACAGGCATCACCGTCAACGGCGTCGAGCCCGGTTTCATCGCCAAGCCCGGACGCGGCAAGATGGGGACGCCGGAAACGATGGCCACGCTCGGCGGCGAAATCCCGATGGGCCGCATGGGCGAGCCCGACGACATAGCCTACGCCATGCTCTATCTCGCGTCCGAAGAGTCCAGGTACATGACAGGTCAGACCATTGTGGTGGACGGCGGTTCGTCCCTGCCCGAAACCGGCTACGCGGTTCATTCGCTCTGGGGCAAGCCATGACCGGCCGGCTCGCGGGCAAGACCGCGCTCATCACCGGCGCAGCCACCGGCATGGGGCGGGCCACCGCGGAACGCTTCGCTGCCGAAGGCGCGCGACTGGTGCTTTTCGGGCTGGGCGGCGCCGAGCTCGATGACGCTGGCCGCGTCACCGGTGCGCAGGTGATCCATGGCGACATCACGCGCGCCGAAGACGTTGCCCGCGCCATCGCCGCTTGCGGGGCAAAGCTCGATATCCTGGTCAGCGCGGCGGGCATCATCCTTACTGATACGCCCGAAACGGTGACCGATGAAGGCTGGGACAAGACGTTCGCCGTCAACGTGACGGGGACGATGAATGTCTGCCGGGCCGCGCTGCCCCTGCTCAAGGGCGGTGGCGCGATCGTCAACATCGCGTCGGTGGCGGCCTTCAACAGCGGGCCGGGCATGACGAGCTACGCCTCGAGCAAGGCCGCGCTCGTCGCCTATACGCGCTCGATCGCCGTGGCCCATGGTCCCGACGGCATTCGCGCCAATGTCATCGCCCCGGGCTGGGTCCGCACGCCGATGAGCGACATGGAGATGGACGATGCGGCGCGCGCCAACGGGACGACGCGCGAAGAGGAGTTCGAGAACCTGCGCCAGCGCATAGGCTTGCGGCGCATCGCCGATCCCTCCGAGATCGCCTCGTGCTGCCTGTTCCTGGCGAGCGCGGAATCGTCATTCGTCACCGGAACGGTGCTCGTCGCCGACGGCGGCGGGCGCGCGCCGGTGGCCAACCGGGCCGTCTAGCCCTTGACCGCTAAAGGGATGGCGGTCACCTTGGAGGGCAAATAGGCCAGCACTGTAGGGAGGCAGGGTTGGAACTGTTGCAGAGCCAGAACCTGGTGCAGCGCACCTGGTCGGTCGTGCCCTACGAGCAGTGGGCGGATGACCTGCATACCATATGCGGCAACTTCAACCCCGTGACCGTGGAGAAGGGCGATGCCGTGCTCGGCGCCGCCCGCGGGATCGACGTGGGCGGCATGAACTTCGCTCATGTCTCGAACAATCTCGACCGTGTCCACCGCTCGATGGACGACATCCGGCGCGATGCCAACGAGCACCTGTTCCTCATCGTCCAGATCGAGGGCATGTGCGGGGTCGAGCATTTCGGCCGGCAGAGCGTGCTCGACGTCGGGGACTGCATCCTGGTCGATTCGACCAAGCCGACGACCTTCCACTTCGGCGGCCGGTTCTCCAATCATCTGTCCATGCACCTGCCACGCCAGACCATGTATTCGGGCGCCAAGGTCGCTTTCGACATCGCGCGCAAGCTCGAATCCCACGATCCGATGGCCGTCATGCTGCGAGCCCTCATCGCCAAGATCATGAGCGCGGCCGACGATGGTTCGCCGCACCTGCGCGAGCTGATGTTCAACGCCACGCGCCAGGCATTCGTCGCCGGCGGCGAGGCGAGCCTGCAGCCCGCCAATGACAGCTCCAGCAAGCGGCTCGAGATCGTCGACATCCTCATCGACCGGCACCTGACCGACAGCGAGCTGGGCGCCAAGTGGCTCGCCACGCAGATCGGCGTTTCGATCCGCACGCTCCAGGAGGACTTCCAGGGGCTGGGCGTCACTTGCACCACGGTGATCCGGGACCGGCGCCTGCGCCTGGCGCGCGAGAAGATCGAGCAGATCCGCGACCAGGGCAGCAAGGAAACCATCGCCGAAGTCGCCTATTCCACCGGATTCAACGACATTTCCTACTTCAACCGGAGTTTTAAGGAGATGTTTTCCTGCGCGCCGCGGGACCTGCTCAAGCAGTAGGAATGGCCCGCGCCTTTCGCGCGTTTGAGTCCAAGTCTGCCCGCGTCCCTCTCCAAGACGGCATTCGTTAACGGATTCATACTTCTCCCAAGTTCTGGGAGGAGCCCAACGTGAATCCGTATGCCCTTTTGATCGACGGCAAGCGCGTCGAGACCGCGAGCCATGCCGAAGTCAAAAATCCATCGACCGGCGACACCGTCGGCCTGATGCCGCTTGCCACGCCCGAGCAGCTCGACCTCGCCGTCGAAGCCGCCGCCCGCGCCTTCAAGACCTGGAGCCGCACCGCCGATGCCGAGCGCAAGCGTGCCTGCCATGCGGTGGCCGATATCATCGCCGCCAATCAGGAAGAGCTGGCGCTGCTGCTGACCCGCGAACAGGGTAAGCCCCTCAACGGCCTCGGCTCGCGTTTCGAGATGGGCGGCACCCTCGCCTGGACCCGCTACACCGCCGACCTCACCCTTCCGGTCGAAATCCTGCAGGACAACAACGAGGGGCGCGTCGAGCTTCACCGCAGGCCGATCGGCGTCGTCGGCTCGATCACCCCGTGGAACTGGCCGGTGATGATCGCCTCCTGGCACATCATTCCCGCCATTCGCGCCGGCAACACCGTCGTGCTCAAACCCTCGCCGCTGACGCCGCTGTCCACCATCCGCATGGTCGAACTCATCAATCAGGTTCTGCCGCCGGGCGTGGTCAACGTCATCACCGGGGAGAACAGCATCGGTGCGGCCCTTTCGGCGCATCCGGGCATCGCCAAGATGACCTTCACCGGCTCGATCGAGACCGGCAAGAAGGTCATGGCCTCGGCCGTGGCCACCCTCAAGCGCCTCACGCTCGAGCTGGGCGGGAACGACGCGGGCATCGTCCTGCCCGATGCCGATCCCAAGCAGATCGCACAGGGGCTCTTCTGGGGCGCCTTCATCAACAACGGCCAGACCTGTTCGGCCCTCAAGCGCCTCTATGTCCATGACAGCATCTACGATGCGGTGTGCGAGGAACTCGTCGCCTATGCCGGCACCATCGCCATCGGCGACGGGCAGGACGAAGCCTCGATCCTCGGCCCCATCCAGAACGAGATGCAGTTCAACAAGGTGAGCGAGCTGGTCGAAGACGCGCGCACCAGGGGCGGGCGTATCCTCACCGGCGGAGCCCGCATGGAGCGTCCCGGTTACTTCTACCCCATCACGCTGGTCGCCGATGTCGATCACGGTTTCCGGCTTGTGGACGAGGAGCAGTTCGGCCCTGCCCTTCCCATCATCCGCTACAGCGACATCGACGAAGTCATCGATCGCGCCAACAGCCTGCCGGTGGGCCTGGGCGGATCGATCTGGTCGAGCAATATCGAAAAGGCGCGCGAACTGGCGACGCGCCTCGAATGCGGCATTGCCTGGGTCAACAAGCACGGGGCCATCCAGCCCAATGCGCCGCATGGCGGCATCAAGCAATCGGGCATCGGCGTCCAGTTCGGCGTCGAAGGCCTCAAGGAGCTGACCGTCGCCCAGACGGTCCTGAGCTGACCCATGGAGCGCTACGATTACATCATCGTCGGTGGCGGCTCGGCCGGGTGCGTGCTGGCCAACCGGCTCTCCGAGGATCCCTCCGCGAGCGTGCTGCTGATCGAATCCGGCAAGCGCGACACCGATCCGTGGATCCATATCCCCGCCACGTTCTTCAAGGTCCTGGCCAAGGGTGAAGCCGTCCACCCCTACGCGTCCGAGCCCGAAAAGGGCCTCAACGGGAGGCCCTCGATCGTGCCGCAGGGCAACGTGCTGGGCGGGGGATCGTCGATCAACGCCATGATCTACATCCGCGGGCACCGCAACGACTACGACACCTGGGCCCAGTCCGGATGCCCCGGCTGGTCCTACGAGGAAGTGCTCCCCGCCTTCCGCTCGCTGGAGAACAACGACACCTTCAACGGCGCCTATCACGGGCAGGCCGGCACGCTCTTCGTTTCCAACCCGCGCCATCGCCATCCGCTGACGCGCGCCTTCGTCGAGGCTGCCCAGGAAGCCGGCCTCAAGCCCAATCCCGATTTCAACGGCGAAGACCAGGAGGGCGTGGGCTTCTACCAGAGCACGACCCATAACGGGCGACGCTGGAGTTCGGCGCAGGCCTTCCTGCGCGAGGCCGAACGCCGCCGCAACCTCACGATCCTCACCGAGCGCAAGGTCGCCCGTGTGACCTTCGAGGGCAAGCGCGCCACCGGGGTCGAGCTGCTCGACGGGACGCGCTATCTCGCCAATCGCGAGGTCATCCTTACGGCGGGCGCCATCGCCACGCCCAAGATCCTGCAACTGTCGGGGATCGGCGACGCCGATCACCTCTCGAGCCTCGGTATCCCGGTGGTCGCCGACCTTCCGGGCGTGGGAGAGAATTTCCAGGATCACCTCGAAGTGCCCGTTCAGGGCGAAACGCGCGATCCGATTTCAATCCTCGGGCAGGACCAGGGCGTCAACGCCGCGCTGCACATGCTGCGCTATGTTGCGGCGCGCCAGGGGCTGCTGGCTTCCAACGTCGTGGAAGCGGGTGGCTTCGCCGATACCGCCGGGGTGGGACAGCCCGACATCCAGTTCCACGTCATTCCGACGCTCATCGGTTTCGTGGATCGCGAGCCCGAGCCCGGACACGGGCTTTCCATTGGCCCCTGCTTCCTGCGTCCACGCTCGCGGGGCACGGTCAAGCTTCGCTCGGCCAACCCTGCCGACAGCGCGCTTTTCAACGCCAATGCCCTGTCCGATCCCGCCGATGTCGAGACGCTGGCGCGTGGCGTCCAGCTTGCCATCCGCATTCTCGAAGCCCCGGCGCTGGCTCGGCTCGTCAAACGCCGCGTTCTGCCCAGGCCGGGCGTCGAGAGCGATCCGGCGGCCCTGCGCGACTACATCCGGCAGACCGCCAAGACGGTGTTCCATCCCTCGGGCACGGCGAGGATGGGCCGCGCCGAGGACAGGACGGCCGTGGTCGGCCCCGATCTCAAGGTGCATGGCGTCGACGGACTTCGCGTCTGCGATGCCTCGGTCATGCCCACACTCGTTTCCGGCAACACCAATGCCCCCGTGATGATGATCGCCGCCCGCGCGGCCTCGTTCATCACCGGCAAGGCCATTGCCGGCTGATTGCGCTGTCCGGTGCGTGGAGGACGCGCCGGAGCCAAGCGCCAGGACCTTCCGGGCCGCAACTGCCTGATCGCGGCGACCCGGGCGAAAAAGAAGCGATCAGTGGAGGAGGAACTCATGAAACTGCGTTTGGCGGCCATTGCCGCAGGACTAGCTTTCATCGTCATGTCCGCAGGAGGCGCGAGCGCCGCCGCGGTCTGTGGTGAAGGAACGGGCCAGGCCGCGACCGGCGAGCCCATCGTCATCGGCGCCATCACCGGCAAGACCGGCCCGGACGATTTTTCCAATTCGACCCGGGCGGCCAAGGCGTATTTCGATTGCCTCAACGCCAATGGCGGCATCCACGGGCGGCCGGTGCAATACATGGTCGAAGACGACCAGTGGAACCCCGAAATCGCCGCCCAGCTCGCCGCCAAGCTGGTGGATGACCAGAAGGCCGTACTGATGGTCGGCAATTCCTCGTTCGTGGAATGCGGCGCCAATGCCGACTTCTACAAGAAGTCCGGCATTACCGTCGTCGCCGGCGTCGGCGTGCCGCGTGAGTGCTTCTTCGCCTCGGCCATCGCGCCGACCAATGCCGGTCCGCGCGTCTCGATGCTCGGCGCCATGGGCTATGCGCTGGACCAGCTCGGCGCCAAGTCGGTGGTCTGCATTGGCCCCAACATCCCGAACGTGGGCTCGTGGTCCTGCGACGGCGTGATGCTGCTCGCCAAGGAAAAGGGCTTCCCCGCCTCCACCATCCTCATCGACCAGGGCAGCGCCGACTCCACCTCGGTAATGCTCCAGGCGGCATCGTCCAATCCGGACGTCATCGTGCTCGGCATGTCCAAGGGTTCGGCCGTGCCGCTGCTGGTGGCCGCCGAGGAACAGGGGCTCAACGAGAAGATCAAGTTCGTCTCGGCCGCCTCCGCCTACGACCTATCGGTGCCTGAGACCATCGGGCCGGGCTGGGACGGCAGGTTCTACGTGAACATGGAGTTCAACGACCTCGAGGCCACCACCCCGGACAACCAGAACTGGCTCGCCGTGATGGATGAATACGGCCAGAAGAGCGACCCGCGCGACACCTTCGCCCAGGCCGGTTACCTGGCCGCCCGCATCGCCGAAAAGGCGCTGATGAGCATCGACCCCGCCAACATCACCCGCGAAACCGCCGGCAAGGCCGTGGCCGACATCAAGGCTTTCGAGAGCGATATCTTCTGCGCCCCCTGGTATTTCGGCGCCGACCAGCCCCGCCACAATGCGAACAGCACCACGCGCATGGCGGTCAGCGAAGGCGGCAAGTGGAAGGTGGTTTCCGATTGCGCTCCCTCGCCCGATCCGGAACTGGCCGACATTCGCGCCTTCGAAAAGAGCGCCGGGATCACCCAGTAAGTCCTGACGCCAGCGCGTCCCCGGAGCAGCACCGGGGACGCGCCCTTCTCACGGGGACGGTCAATGAATTTCCTGCCTTTCATCATCTCGGGCCTGGGGATCGGCGCAGTCTATGCGCTGTCCGGAGTCGGCCTGCTGGTGCTCTTCCGCGCCACCGGCGTCCTGAATTTCGCCTTCGGCGCCATCGGGGCGGTCGGGGCGCACGTCGCCTGGCAGCTTATGGAATGGGACTATCCGCTCGCACTTGCGATCCTCGCCGCGGTCCTGGTGTCCACGCTCGTCAGTTTCCTTTACGGCCGGTTCCTGGCCCCCCTGCTCTCCTATCGCGACACCGTGGTGCGCGCCGTCGGCACGCTTGCGCTGGCGCTGTTCCTCATCGCGCTCATGGGCGTGGTGTGGGGCGAGCTGCCGCGCCGCCTGCAGTTTCCGACCGACCAGATGTACCTCACGCTCTTCGGCGTGCGGCTGACCTTTACCCGCATCATCGCGCTGGTCCTGGCCATCGTGGTAGTCGGCGGCATCACCGTGCTGCTTGGCACCACGCGCCTAGGGCTCGACATGCGCGCCCTCGCCAATGACCGTGACCTCTCGGCGATCCTGGGGGTGCGCATCACCCGCACCGAGACCGCCGCCTGGATCATCACCGGCATCTTCGCCGGGCTCGGGGGCCTGCTGCTCGCCGATCTCGTGCGGCTGCAGGGGACATTCCTGACCTTCCTCGTCATCCCGGCGATTGCCGCCGCCATTCTCGGCCAGCTCCGCTCGCTCTGGGTCACGGCCTTTGCCGGCCTCGGCATCGGGGTCGCCGAAGCGCTGCTGACGCCCATCGACTGGATTTCGCCCTACCGTTCGGCCACCCCGTTCGTCATCGCCCTCATCGCCGTCATGATCCTGGGAAGCACCGCGCAGGCGGCGCTCAAAGACCGATGACCGCTCAGAACCAGACCCTAGCTCGCCCCATGGCTTCACCTTCCGCCATCCGCGTTCCCCGCGAAGTCCTCGTCATTCCAGTGGTCATGGCCGTATTCACCGCCGCCGTGGCGCTACTGGCCAATTCGTTCTGGCTGACGGCCGCAACCTCAGCGGTTGCCCTGTCGCTCTCGGTCACCGGGCTGGCGATCCTCTATGGCCAGCTCGGCCTCGTCTCGCTCTGCCAGTTCGCGCTGGTGGGTGTCGGCGGCTGGGTGACGCTGCGCATCGGCCACGCCTGGCATCCGCCTTTCGAAGTCTCGATGCTTTCGGGCGGCATCGTCGCCGCGCTTGTCGGACTCATCTTCGGTATTCCCGCCCTGCGCCTGCGCGGGCTCTACCTCGCGCTCGTCACGCTGATGCTTGCCGGGGGCTTCCAGACCATCATCGGGGCCTGGGGTTTTCCCGATGGGGGGCCGGGCTTCCTCGGCCGGGCGGACGGCGCCGGACGCGCCATGCTCTCCCGTCCCGACCTCGCCCAGGATTCGGTGCCCTATTTCGTCTATGTGTCGATCGTCGCCACCATCGGCCTGGTCATTTCCCAGTGGCACAAGCTGGCCCGGCCGGGGCGCGCCTGGGCGCTGATCCGCAAGGGCGAGCACGTCGCCATCGCCTCGGGCGTGAACGTGCTCACCTACAAGGCCTGGGCCTTCGCGCTCTCCGGCTTCCTCGCCGGGATCGCCGGGGCCCTGCTTGCGGGCAATGTCGGCCAGCTCGACGGCCGCGCCTTCACGGCCTTCGAAAGCCTCAACCTCTTCGCGCTCGCCGTCGTCGGGGGCGTCTACAACTGGTACGGCGCCCTCATCGCCGGGCTCCTGCTGCGCGCGGTTCCTGCCCTGCTGACAGATCTGGGCATCGACGGCTACGTCACCATCGGCATTTTCGGGGTTGCGCTGTTCCAGGCGCTCGCCACCGCCCCGGCAGGCATCGCGGGGCAGATTTCGGGGCTCATCGCCCGCCTCACCCGCAAGGGGCAGAAGCCATGATCGCCATCGAAAACCTCGTCGTGCAGTTCGGGGGCGTGCGTCCCATCGACAATCTGACCGCAACCATCTCGGCGCCGGTTTCGGGCCTCATCGGCCCCAACGGCGCCGGCAAGACGACGCTGCTCAACGTTCTCTCCGGCTTCGTTTCGCCGGTCCAGGGTGCCGTCAAGGTCGATGGGCGCGATCTGCTGGCCCTGCGGCCGCTCGATCGCGTCAAGTCGGGCCTGCGCCGCTCGTTCCAGACCGAACAGGTGGTGGAGGACCTCACCGTGGCCGGCAACCTCTACGCCATCGCCGACCACGTCACCGGCCCCGGCGAGCGCATCGAGGCGGTGGAAGCCGCCCTTGCCTTCACCGGACTGCGCGGCGTCGCCGATACGCTGGGCAAGGCCCTCAACCTCTTCCAGCGGCGCCTCGTCGAGCTGAGCAAGTGCCTCATCGGCAAGCCGCGGCTGGTGCTGCTCGACGAGCCGGCGGCGGGGCTCACGGACGAGGAAAGCGCGACCCTGCGCGAGCTCATCATGCGCATCCCCGACGAATTCGGCGCCCAGGTGCTTCTCATCGACCACGATGTCGAGCTCATCCGTTCGATGTGCACGCAGACGCTGGTGCTCGACTACGGCAAGATGCTCGCCCTCGGTCCCACCGAGGAGGTGCTGGCCAGCCCCGATGTCCGCCGCGCCTATCTGGGGGAGTTCTGAGACATGACCCGTTCGATCACCGTCCAGAACCTCACCGTCGCGCGCGGCGGCAAGCGCGTCATCCACGATATTTCCTTCGGGGTCGCGCCCGGCCAGATCTCGGCATTGCTGGGAGCGAACGGCGCCGGCAAGTCCTCGACGGTCATGGCCCTTGCCGGCGCCATTCCCACCGAGAGCGGCAAGGTGAGGCTCGGGGAG
>Ga0182743_1001497_pt1 | contig 22617 bp, 20 predicted proteins | sample eDN3rd30CKraftOP_FD_128522 | JGI IMG/M metagenome (GOLD analysis project Ga0182743, IMG submission 128522) | Enriched Organic Plus compost microbial communities from Emeryville, California, USA - eDNA 3rd pass 30_C Kraft OP (version 2) (version 2) ... | reverse complement strand
TTTCCCGGCCAGCCCTCGTCGACGACCGCCTCCAGGGCGGCAAGCACGACGGGGAAGTATTCGGGTCGGCAGCCGGCCATGGCTGCGTTGATGGCGGCGGCCTCGACCGTGCATCCGCGCCTCACCTGCCGCATAGACCAGATGACCTCCGACGGCTTCCGGTCGGTCTGGTCGAGGAAGCGCCGGACAAGGCTCGGGATCGGCGGGACGACCGGCAGCCCGTCGGTCCATCCGCGCGCGAAGCATTCCTCGATCGCGTCCGTCAGGTCTTCCGGCCTCAGGGCCTCGAGCGCGGTCACGTCGTGGCGGCTTTCAGGATGGAGAGCACCTGCGGGGCCGCCAGCTTCGCGTGCCGGGCGACGGTCTCGGGATCGGCGCTGCTCATCGGATGCGGGATGACCGCATATCTGTAGCCCGGCATCCCCTGTATCCGCGCCATCGCGTCGGCGCTCGCCTTGAGGGCGTCGGTGCAGATCGCCGCGGAGGGAATGCCGCGGCGCTCCATGAGGATGACATCCGCCACGCTCGCTGCGCTGCAGGAGCCGCAACTGCCGACCGCCTCGATGACGAGGTCGCATTCGGCGGCGATCTCGTCGAGCAGTGCTTCGGAGGCCGGGAATGTGGTGGGCACCTTCTTCCAGCTAACGGAGGACGGCTGAAGCTCCGGCTCGAGGATGTCGTAAATCTCCTGAAGCAGCCGGTCGGCGTTGGGCTTTCCGTTGTCCATCAGGACCAGCCGCTTGCCGCGCAGGTCGGCCGGCCGCGGGGCCAGCCCGCTCGCCGAGGCCGCCGGCTGCAAGGTCGGATCCATCATCTCGAAGACAGCCATGACCTTTCCTTTCACTTCACCTGCTGCATGGTCAGCCAGGGCTTGCGGTCCACAAGGGGATCGGGATTGTCGAGGCCGCGCCAGCGGGTGGTGTTGACGACCGGGTTTCCGGTGATGGACCACACCAGCGGCGCGTGGATCATCACGTCCCGCGCGCGCTTCTGCAGCGCCTTGTACGCCTCGCCGCGCTGCGCCTGTCCCGGAGCGACGAGGGCGGCTTCCACAGCAGCGTCGATCTCGGGATCGCAGATGCCGGACGGATTTGCCGAGTCGAGCCTGCGCTCGTTGCACGCATACCAGCGCGTGATGCCGATGCTGGGCTCGCCGCCAAGGCTCGTCCTGACGAATACGAGGTCGAAATCACTCTTCCTGTAGGTCTTCTCCGTATAGACGGCGCTCGCGTCGCCCGAAAGCCTGGAGCCGATGCCGACCTCCTCGAGCTGCGACGCGATCAGTTCCACCATCATCGCGGTATCGGGCGACGAGGTGAGATATTCCAGCCGAAGGGTGAAACGGAGACCGTCCGCGCCGCGCGGGAAGCCGGCCTCGTCGAGGGTCCTGTTGATGGCGTCGAGATCGCGCGGGAAATCCCGGTCGAAGTCGATGTCGGGATTGACCGCCCAGTCCAGATTCTCGGGGAAGAATCCGTTCGCCGCAGTTCCCACGCCCGAGAGCGCCGTCTTGACCAGTTCGTGCCGGTCCATGGCCGCGAACACCGCAGCGCGGACCTTCGGATCCTTCAGATATTCCGACTGCGCGTTGAAGCTCACCACCTGCGCCTCGGGGAAGAACCCCTTTATCAGGATCTCCAGATTCTCGGTCTCGGCAACGCGGGCCGCCTTGGACGGATCAAGGATGGCCTCGTCGATCTGGCCGGAGAACAGCGCCTCCGCGCGGCTGTTGGGGTCCGGGATCTGGGTGAACACCCCCTTGTCCACCTGCACCTCGCCGCCCCAGTAATTCGGGTTCTTCACCAGCACGATCTCCTGGCCCGGCGTGTATGAGGAGAACATCATCGGGCCGGTGCCGACGATCTTCTCCTTGTTGGCCGGGTTGGTGATGTAGTCCGTGCCCTCATAGAGATGCTTCGGGATGATGAACTGGGTGGCGATCGTCTCCAGCAGGGGGCCGAAGGCCTTGGACAGCCGGATCACGACCGTGTGCTCGTCCTTGATGTCCACCGAGGCGATCCGCTCGAAGAGCTGGGCGCCGTAGACCTGCAGCGGGATGATCTCGTCATAGTTGAACTTGACGTCTTCCGCCGTGAAGGGCTTGCCGTCGTGCCAGTTCACGCCCTGGCGCAGCTTCAGCGTCAGTTCGAGCCCGTCGTCGCTTAGCTCCCAGCTCTCCGCCAGCCCCGGGCTCAGCTTGGAATCGCCGGAAATGAAGATCAGCGGCTCCAGTATCTGGGCGCTGAACGTCTTCGTGTTCAGGCCGCCCGACACCTGCGCGTTCAGGCCCGCGATGGCCATGGCGTCGCCGTTCATCGACCGGACGTAGATGCGTTCCGTGGCCTGACCGCTATTGTCGCCGCACCCGCTCGCCGCGAGCACGCCCGCCAGCAAGGCGGCAAGCACCGCACCCTGAGTGAATCGTTTCCCCTGCATATCCGCCTGCCTTACCCACAGCCGTGGTTGACAATGTCTTCAGAACTTTGTTCCGTTTAGCGGAACAATAGTTCCATCTTGATTGCTTCTGACGCTAACTCCCAATGGATATTGTGTCAAGGAGCCGACAGGCTCCAGCAGTATGAGCCGGAATTACTTTCGATAATCTGGGCAGGCCGATCGGGTCCTAGGAACGAGGCGTCCGGGGCCGATGGCGATGCGGCACGATCCCGGCATCCTTCCAGATCCTCCCGATCGTGGTCTGCGACAGCCCGGTTCGCCCGGCCATCGCCGCGCGCGTCCAGTGCAGCGCGTTGGGTGGCGGGGTCGAAGTCATCGCGATCACCCGCGCCACCTGCTCGGCGCCGATGGACCGCGGCCGTCCGGGACGGGGCTCGTCACGCAATCCGTCCAGCCGCTCCGCAAGGAAACGTGCCCGCCACTTGCCCACCGTGTTCTCCGAGCATCTGAGCTGCGCGGCCACCGCCTTGTTGTCCAACCCCTGCGCGCAGGCCAGCACGATGCGCGATCGCAGCGCCAGCGCCTGGGGCGTGGCGGTGCTGCGCACCCAGCGGGTCAGTTGCGAAGATTCGGCGGCGGACAATACCAGCTCCGCCTTGGGACGCCCGATACGCGGCATGATCTCGCTTGTTATCCTCACATCATGTGGACTAATATATAACCCATGAACTTTCGGCGTGTAGCAAATAATTGGCGGTAGCACCGATGCGAAATCCGGACAGTCAGAACGTTCCCGCAAACGGAACGACATCCAGTTCAGGCACTCTTGGCGGCGAGCGAGTCGCGGATGTGCTGCTGATGTTCCTCTCGAACCCCGGCACGCTTGGCGTGAGCGACATCGCGCGGTCGCTCAGCCTGTCGAAGGCCGTCGTATACCGGATCCTGCAATCGCTCGTGTCCCGCGGGCTGGTCGAGGCGAGCGCCACCGATCAGCGCTACCGGGTCGGCCGGGCGATTGCCGAATTCGGCTTTCCGGCCTCGTATGAATATGACCACGCATGGCATGCCGCCGGCGCGGAGGTGCTGCGCGAATTGCGCGACCGCACGGGCGAGACGGCGACGCTGTCGGCCAGGGTGGGCACGATGCGCATCTTCGTCGACCAGATGGAGGGCGCGGCGGCGATCCGGCTCAACGTCGCACTGTGGCGGCCGCGGCCGCTGCACAGCGGAGCGAGCGGCAAGGCCATCCTCGCCTTCCTCGACCCGGACCTGCGGCGCAAGGTCATCGACTATCGACTGCGTTCGGAAGGCGGCGACCCCCTGCCCCGCAACGAGGATCTGGAGGTGGAACTCGACCGCATCCGCAAGACCGGCGTCGCGCTCTCCCGCGCGGAGGTGAACCCGGACGCCATCGCCATCGCGGCGCCGGTCTTCCGGGCCGGCCAGCCGGTGGGCGCGGTGGGCGTGCTCGGCCCGGTCAGGCGCGAATCGGAATTCGCCGGATTCGTACCCCTCGTCCGCGCCGCAGGGGATCAGTTGTCGAAGGCGCTTCCGCGATAATTTTCTGATTGTTCCGTTCAGCGAACCGCCCTGCTTGGTCAAAGAAAAATCCGATCTCCGCAGCTGCGGCTTGTCTGAGTGCGATTTTCGCCGTCCTACCTCTTTCGGCAAATATCATTCAGTTTCATGTGTTTATCTTATTCTTCTTCGAAATGTCTTGCTCCGATCGCTGAATCGACAACGCCGGAAGCCGGCATCGCTGTTGACACATTTTCGCGATGGAGCTAGCGTCCGTCACAGTTATCAGCGATATAGTGTTTCGCTAAACGGAACAAATCGGATTGCTTGAGCAGTCAGGGGAGGAGACCTGAGTGTTGGAATCGATGCGCGTACTGGACCTGACCTGGGTCCTTGGTGGACCGTTTGCCGGCCAGCTCCTGAGCCAGCTCGGCGCGGAGGTCATCAAGGTCGAGACCCCGGCGGGAGATCCGGCACGCGCCATCCCTCCCTATATGTTCGAGGGCGATTCCTCGTTCTTCCTCTCGGTCAACCGCGGCAAGTCGTCCGTGGTGATCGACCTCAAGAACAAGAAGGGCCTCGCGGCCTTCTACGACCTGGTGAAGGTCTCGGACGCGGTCATCTACAGCTATGCGCCCGACGTGCCGGAACGGCTCGGCATCGACTACGAGCAGTTGCGGAAGATCAATCCGCGCATCTGCGTCGGCCAGTTGATCGGGCTGCACGATTCCGACGGATATGCGCGCTCGCCGGCCTATGACCTGATCGCGCAGGCGCTCGGCGGTGTGATGTCCATCACCGGCCAGAAAGGGGCGCCGCCCTCGCGCGTCGGCTATCAGGTCGCGGACCTCGTGGGCGGCGCCTTTCTCGCGCTCGCCACCAGCTCGGCGCTCGCGGGACGGACCGAGAAACGCGGCTCGCGCGTGCAGGTGTCGCTGCTGGACTGCCAGCTCGCGATGCTCGCATGGCAGGCGCAGAACTATTTCATCTCGGGCGTGATCCCCGGCCCGATGGGCTCGCGAAGCCCCATGACCACGCCCAGCGAGGCTTTCCGGGCCGCCGACGGCAGATATCTGGCGGTGTCGCCCACCGGCACGGAGTTCTGGCAGGCGTTCTGCCGCGTGCTCGGAATGCCTGAAGTTGCAGAGGATCCGCGCTTCACCACGCGGGCGGCGCGGTTCGACAATGTCGACGCGCTCTCCGGGCTCATCGCGGCCAGGATCGCCGAGCGCGATTCGGAGGAATGGCTGAAGCTCTTCGCCGAAGCGCGGGTCCCGGTCGCTCCGGTCCTCAACGTGGCGGAGGCCGTGAACCAGCCGCTGGCGAAGCTGCGGGAGATGGTGGAGACGGTGCCGCACCGACGGACGGGCGCGACGCTCGAATTTCTCGGGAATCCCTTCAAATACGAGGGTCGCCAACCCTTGGAGTACCCGCCCGCATTGGGCGAGGACACGCAGGACGTGTTCCGCAAGCTGTGCGGCTACAGCGACGAACACATCCAGGAGTTGATCTCCGCTGGCGCAATCGGAACAGGAATTGGAGTGAGAGACAATGAGACCGTCTGATGTGAAGCCCCGCGAGGGAGAAGTGCGCGGAACGCGGTTCGAGGAATATATCATCCACGATCCGCTCCCGGAGATGCGCTTCACGCTGACGCCTGAAGTGATCCGCGAATATGCGGTTTCCATCGATGCGGACCCCGACCGGCCCTTCGCGCTGCCTTCGGTTCTGTGCGTCTATCTGATGGCGGTGCTTTACCGCAAATATCCGCCCGCACAGGGCGGCATCATGGCGGCGAACGAGTTCGAGTTCCATCGCACGCTGCCGGCCGACGTCCCGACCGCCATCGTCGCGAACGGACGCATCGAGGCGAAGTTCGAGAAGCGCGGGCGCCAATACATCCAGTATTCGGTGACCTTCCGCTCGGAAGAGGACGGCAGCCTGATCGCCACCGCGGTCAATACCAGCACCTTTCCCAATGAACAGGCCAAGGCAGCCTGACAGGAGTGAACGCGATGCAGAGGACATACACCATCACCCAGGAGAAGATCGACCGGTATGGCGTTCTCAACGGCGACCGGGACATCATCCACTACGATCTCGACTATGCGAAGAAGCGCGGGTTCCAAGGCACGCTCGCGCACGGGCTCATGGTGCAGGGCTATGCCAACGACGTGGCGCTCGCCATGTACGGCGAGGACTGGCTCACCCGCGGCGCCATCAAGGTGAAATTCGTCGCGCCGGTCTATCCGGACGAGGATTACGTGGTCGAGATAAAGCCCGACGGGGAGCTCACGGCGACCGGGCCGCGCGGCGTGGCGATGGCCGGCACCGCGACGCTGCGGCCTGTGAACTGACGAAGGGCCACCCGGAATCGACGGAAGCAATGACGCTCACCACCGCGATCTCGCAGCACAGGGCCGACGGTTTGACCGTGCGGGGCCATGATCTTACGCGCGAGATCGTCGGGCATCGCTCCTTCGGCGAGATGCTCTATCTGCTGCTGTGCGCCCGGCTTCCGAGCCGGGCCGAGGCTTCCGTCCTCGACGCCTGCCTCGTCACGCTGATGGAGGCGGGCATCAATGCCAGCACGGTGGTCGCGCGCGTGACGGCGGGGGCCCAGCCCGGCAACGCGTCCGCTGCCATCGCCGCGGGCCTGCTCACCGTGGGCGACAAATATGCCGGCAGTGCGCAGGCGTGCGGCGACATCCTTGCCGCGGCCGTCTCGGACGAGCCGGACCGCGACGCCTATCTCCGCAAGGTGGTGCGCGCGCACCGGGAGCGGCGATCCGCCGTTCCGGGGTTCGGCCACGGCAGCCACACGAGCGAAGACCCGCGTGCCGTGCGGCTGCTCGATCTCGCCGCCGAGGCGGGTGTCTCCGGCGCGCATGTGGAGGCGCTCCACCGCCTGTCCGCGGTGCTGGACAAGGAGGTCGGACGGCATATCGTGGTGAACACGACGGGTGCGATGGCGGCGGTTCTGCTCGATGCGGGCCTGCCGCGCGCTGCGCTGGCGAGCATCGCCGTGGTCGCCCGGTCCGGCGGGCTGGCCGCGCATGTGCTGGAAGAGGCGCAGAAACCGACCTCCGACCGGATATGGCAGGCAGCGCGGGACTCGATCGCCTATGAGCCGCCGGCGCCCGGCAAGGGAGCATCCCATGATTAACGTCGTCGCAGCACTGAGCCCCGAGGGCATAGCCCCGCCGACCGATCGCAAGGTCATGGCAGCGCGGCCGGCGAGCCTCGCCGGACGGACCGTCTTCCTGCTGGACGCCGGATACGACAATTCCGACCTGTTCCTCGCCGAGCTTGCCGAAGCGCTGCGCGCGCGAGAGCCGGCGGTGACCGTGCGCACCGTCAAGCTGGTCGACATCGTCGAGCCGGCGCCCGCGATCTACGAGCGGATCGCCAAGGAAGGCGACTTCGCCATATGCGCGGTCGGCCTGTGCAGCATGTGTGCGCCGGCGGTGACCAACCACGCCGTCAGGCTGGAGAGCGACTATCAGGTCCCCACCGTCGCCGTCCACGACCAGGCCTTCGCGCGCCTCGTCGCCTCCGCCTCGAAGGTTGCGGGCATACCCGGGCTGCGGCATGTGTTCCTGCCCTCGCCCGTGCGCGGGCGCACGTCGGGCGAGTTCCGCGAGGCCATCCACGGCCGCGACCCCGTGACCGGCAAGCCCTTCCTCGACGGGGTGCTGGACGGCCTCACCCGCCCGCTCGCCGCCGAGGACGAAAGCGGCGGGACCATGGAGGAAGCACGGCCCCGCATCGTCGAGGCGGCCTCGGAAGACGCCCTGCGGCAGATGTTCCTCGAAAAAGGCTGGACCGACGGCCTGCCCATCGTGCTGCCGACGCCCGAGCGCGTCGCCGCGATGCTCGCCGGGACGAGCCATCCGGCGGACGAGATCGTCGGCCGCATCCGCGGCACCAAGACCCGGCCGTTCTGGACCTTCACCGTCGAGCAGGTGGCGATCAACGCCGTCATGGCCGGCGCCACGCCCGCCGAGTTCCCGACGATCCTCGCGATCTTCTCCAGCGGATATACCGCGCGGCACAGCAGCACCTCCTCGATCGGCCGGATGGTCGTGCTCAACGGGCCGGTGCGCGACGAGATCGGCGCCAATGCCGGAATCGGCGCGCTGGGACCCTACAGCCGCGTCAACACGGCCATCGGCCGCGCCTACGGCCTCGGCTCGCAGAACCTGCAGGGCGGGTCGGAGCCCGGAGTTACCTATGCCGGCTCGCTCGGAAGCCCCTTCGCGCTGACCAACCTCACCTTCGCGGAGAACGAGGAGCGGTCGCCGTGGGAGCCGCTTCACGTCCAGTACGGCTACCAGCCCTCGGAAAGCACCGCGACGATCTTCGGCATGGTCCGCAGCCTCGTCATGGTTCCGGCGGGAATCAGGCCCACCTGGCGGGAGCAGGCGGCGGCGGCCCTTGGGGGTCTGCGCCCCGGCGCCGGCGCCACGCTCCTGCTCGACCCGCTCGCCGCACAGGATCTCGTCACGCGCGAGGGCTTCGCGACCAAGCAGTCGCTGCGCGAATGGATGGCCGAGAGCGGCCGCACCACCGCCGCGCGCTGGCGCGACCGGCCGCGGCCGAACAAATACGAGGCGCTGGCGCAGGAGGGCGTCGAGCCTTGGGCGAGCTACTTTAAGGCAGGGGACGACGCCCCGATCCCGACCAACGTGATCGAGGACGTCCACGTCGTCGTGGTCGGCGGCGGGACCCTGCCGTGCTGGGCCATTGCCGAGGGGCTGACCAACAAGTCGGAATACAACCATCTCTACGGTGCGACGGTCTCCATCGACCGCTGGCGCTAGCGCCGTAGGGAGGCGGAAGTGGATGCTGTTCTCGGGACGAGACATGCGTGAGAACTAAGGAGGAGGAGCATTTCCGCGTTTCGTAAAAAGCGGGAATGCTCCGGCAAATCGCCGGTCGATCGGTCGGCGACCCGGTGGAGGAGACTGGGATGAATGCAAGACTCATCCACTATGGCAGGCTGCTCCTGTCGTCGTTCCTGTTGTTCATCGCCGTCATCACGGTGCTGTTCTTCCTGCTGGAGCTCGCGCCGGGCGACCCGGCGCAGGCGATGATCGGCGACATGCCGGTGTCGGAACAGTTCCGGGAAAAGGTCATCGCCAGCTTCGGCCTCGATAAGCCGGTCTGGCAGCGATACTTCATCTATCTGGGCAATGTGCTGACCGGCAATCTCGGCTACTCGGTGACCACCGCCGAGGAGCCCGTGCTCGACCTGATCCTGAGCCGCGCGGGCGCCACGCTCGCGCTCGCGCTCCCGGCCTTCCTCATCTCCACCATTGGCGGGATCCTGCTCGGATCGATCGCCGCGCGCACGCGCAGGCCGTGGCTGGACAGCGGCATTTCGGGTCTCGCGGTCGGCCTGTTCTCCGTGCCGAACTTCTGGTTCGGCATGCTGCTGATCATGGTGTTCTCGGTGAGCCTCGGCTGGTTTCCGCCGCAGGGCAAGAGCGCCTACGGCCAGTCCGGCATCGGGCTGCAATATCTCGTGCTGCCGGTGATCACCATGGCGACGACCGAGCTGGCCTACAAGACGCGGATCATGCGCTCGTCGATGATCGAGTCGCTCAGCCAGGACTTCATCGACACCGCCCGCTCGAAGGGGCTGTCGTCGCGGCGCATCCTGTGGGGCCATGCGCTGCCCAACGCGCTGCTGCCCATGGTGACGATCTCCGGCTACAGCCTCGGAACCGTGCTGGCCGGATCGGTGCTCGTGGAGCGGGTGTTCGGCTGGCCGGGCATGGGCCTGCTGTTCGTCGAGGCGATCTACCGCAAGAACAATATACTGGTGCTGGGGGTGGTGATCGTGCTGACGGCGACGATCATCGTCGTGAACATCCTCACCGACATCGTCTACGGGCTGGTCGATCCGCGCCTGCGCGCGCGGGTCTCGCCGAAGCATGAGGTGACGGCGGCATGACGCAACAGGATATCTCCGCGGGCCTGAAGGCCCCTCTGCCGAAGGCCGAGCCCGTCGCGGCTTCGCCGCAACGGAGCGCCGGCCGGCACGCGGCATGGTGGGCCTTCGCCCGCAAGCCGTCCACCCTCGTGCTCGTCCCGCTGCTGCTGGCCTTCGTGCTCGTCGCGGTCTTCGGGCCGATGTTCGTCGGCAGCCCGCGCGCGGCCGCCTTCCCGCGGCTGCTGCCGCCCGGCGGCGAGTTCCTGCTGGGCACGGACATGCTGGGGCGCGACTATCTCGCGCGGGTCGTGCATGGCGGCCGCATCTCGCTGCTGGTGGGGTTCAGCGTCGCGGTGCTGTGCATGACCTTCGGCCTCGTCGTCGGCGGCCTCGCCGGCTATTACGGCGGCATCATCGACCTCGTGATGGTCAAGGTGGCCGAGTTCTTCCAGGTGCTGCCGGGGCTCGTGCTCGCCATCGTCGCGGCGGCGCTGCTCGGCTCCAACGTCCTGCTCATCGTGGCGATCCTCGCCGTCACCATGTGGCCGGGCGTGGCGCGCCTGGTGCGCGCCGAGGCGATGCGCATATCCCAGCTCGGCTATGTCGAATCAGCGCGCGCGGCCGGCTTCAGCGGGCTGCGCATCCTCTGGTCCGACGTCATCCCGAACCTGATGCCGCCGGTGCTCGTGGCGACGACGATGACGGTGGGACGGGCGATCCTCATCGAATCCGGGCTGGCCTATATCGGCATCGGCGATCCCGGCAACCCGAGCTGGGGCGCGCTGCTGAACTCGGCGCAGTCCTACATGCGCGACGGCTGGTGGCTGGCGCTGTTCCCTGGCCTGTGCATCTTCGTCGTGGTGCTGGCGGTCAACATCCTCGGCGACAGCCTCAACGACTCGTTCAATCCGACCGTGGGCAGGGTGAAATGAGCAGTCAGGTCGAGACGACGGAACATGCCGCCGGCACGCCGCTGGTGGAGCTGGAGAACCTTCGGGTCGTGCTGCCGACCGGCGACCGCAGCGAGGTTGAGGCGGTGCGCCGCGTCGACCTCGTCGTCCGTCACGGCGAGCGGGTCGGGATCGTGGGCGAGTCCGGCTCGGGCAAGTCGGTCACCGGGCGCGCCATCGCCGGGCTGCTGCCGACCTCGCCGCGGGTGCGCGTGAGCGGGTCGATCCGCTTCGACGGCCGCGAGATGATCGGCGCGCCGGACACGGCGTGGGACACGATCCGGCGCGAGCACGTCGGCATGATCTTCCAGGACCCCCTCACCTTCCTGAACCCGACGATGCGGATCTGGCGCCAGGTCGCCGAGTCCATCCCGCGCGAGCGCGAAGGCTCCGAGGCGGCGCGCAGGCAGGCGGTGCACCGCTTCCTGCGGCAGGCCGGGCTGGACGACGCGGAGCAGGTCGCCATGGGCTTTCCGCACGAGCTGAGCGGCGGCATGCGCCAGCGCGTGCTGATCGCTATCGCGATCGCCAAGCTGCCGTCGCTGATCATCGCGGACGAGCCGACGACCGCGCTCGACGCCACCGTGCAGAAACGCGTGCTGCAGACGCTGGACGACACCGTCTCCGAGCTGCGCACCTCGCTGATCCTCATCTCGCACGACCTCGCCGTCGTGTCGCGGATGACCGACCGTATCTACGTCATGTATGCCGGGCGCATGGTCGAGGAGGGGCCGACCGCGCAGGTCATGCGGGAGCCGCGGCACCCCTACACGCAGGCGCTGCTGCGCAGCGTGCGCAGCCTGATCGATCCCGACACCGAGCTCTATTCCATCCCCCCGTCCCTGCGACGCGAGCTGGCCGCGGAGGTGCGCGATGCTCCTTGAGGCGAAGAACGTCTCCAAGATCTTCCAGGCGCGCCGCACGTCGCGGCCCGTGCAGGCCGTCGCCGACGCCAGCCTGAAGGCGCGGCCCGGACAGTTCGTCGCCATCGTCGGCGAGAGCGGCAGCGGGAAGAGCACGCTGGCGCGCATCCTGCTCGATCTCATCCCCGCCACGTCGGGCACGGTCGAGCTCGACGGGACGCCGGTCGCCGCCATGACGGCGGAGCAGCGCAAGGCCTATCGCAGATGCGTGCAGGCCGTCTTCCAGGATCCCGCCGGATCGCTCAACCCCCGCAAGAAGGTCGAGCGGATCGTCGGCGAGGTCATCAGGCTGCACCGCATCGCCACGACGCGCGACGAGGTCCGCCAGAAGGTCCTCGACGTGCTCGAGCTCGTCGGCATGTCGGAACGGTTCCTCGAACGCTACCCGCACGAGCTCTCCGGCGGCCAGCGCCAGCGCGTGCTCATCGCCCGCGCGATCGCGCTCAACCCCCGCATCGTCATCGCCGACGAGGCGGTCTCGGCGCTGGACGCCTCCGTCAAGGCAGGCGTCCTGCGGGTGATGGCCGACCTCAAGGACCGGCTCGGCGTCGGCTATGTCTTCATCACCCACGACCTCCCGGTGGTGAAGAAGGTCGCCGACTACGTCTACGTCATGCGCGCGGGCCGGATCGTCGAGGAAGGCCCCAAGGAGGCCATCTTCACCTCGCCGTCGCACCCCTACACCCAGGCGCTGCTGGCGGCGACCCTGGGCCTGATGGAGTGACCGCAGCCCGCGGCGTCGGCCATCCCGCGGCTGACGGCGCGCGCGCCGACGGGTTGCAATCGGGCTATGGCAAGGATGGTCAGTTCAGCGCCGGCGCGACGATCCCGTCTTTCTCCAGTCGCCGTTTGATAACCTGCAGGATGCCGCCTTCCCGGTAGATGTCGGTCACGCTTTGCGGGAGGGTCGGCAGCGGCAGTTCTCCGCCGCGCGTGATATTCCGTACCACGCGCGCGGGATAATCCACCTGTATCTCGTCACCGTCCTCCACGAGCTCGCTTATGCCGCGAACCGCGTAGGTCGGCAGCGCGAGCGCGATGCTGTTGCGGCCATGGATGCGGGCGACCGAGTCAGCGATGACGGCGGCCACGCCGGAGAGTTGCAGCGCTTCGACCGCCGACTGGCGGGCCGAGCCGCAGCCGAAATTCTCCCCGGCCACGAGTATGTCCCCCGGCCGGACATTGCCGGGGAAATCGGGGCGGATGCCGCGAAGGCAATTGATGCGCAGCGTTTCTTCCCGCGTGTCCCCCTGCAGCCCGCCGCCGGCGAGCTGGTTCGTGTCGACCGAGTTGCCGATCTTCCAGGCGCGCCCGGTGAGTACGGTGGCGAGATCGGTCATTGCAGATACTCCGTGGGATCGGTGATGCGCCCGGCGATCGCGGAGGCCGTCACCGTGGCGGGGCTGGCGAGGTAGATCTGGGCTTCGGACGTTTGGGAGCCGCCGAAGCGCCCGCGATAGTTCCGCGTCGTCGAGGAAATGCAGGTCTCCTCGTTCAGGACGATCCCGGGCGACTGGCAGATCGTGCACCCCGGATCGACGACCTGGACGCCCGCATCGAGCAGCGTGGCGATGAGGCCGGCCTCGACGCACTGCTTGTAGACGGTCATGGAGGCCGGCGAGACGTAGAAACGAACCCCTGGCGCGACCTTACGGCCCTTGAGCATGCGCGCGGCGATCTCGATATCCTCGAAACGCCCGTTCGCGCACGAGCCGAGGCGGGCCTGGTCGATCTTCACGCCGACGGTTTCACCGACGGGAACCACATTGTCGAAGCGGAAGGGCTTCGCCACCTGGAAACCGATCTCGTCGCAATCGACCTCGATCACCGAGGCATATGAGGCGCCGTCGTCCGCCGCGACGGGTTCGAACGGCTTGTCCGTCCGTTTGCGGATATATTCGATCGTCTTCTCATCTGCATCGAAGACGCCGAACTTCGCGCCGATCTCGACCGCGTGGTCGGCGATCGTGAGGCGGGTGGCGATGTCCATGTCGGCGGCCAGCGGCCCGGTGAATTCGAGGGCGCGGCCCTGCGCGAAGGTCTCGCCGAACCTGCCTGCGAGATGGAGTATGATGTCCTTGCCGAAGGGATACGGCTTCGGCTTCCCCTTCAGCACGATCTTGATGGTCTCGGGCACGGTGAAATACAGCTTGCCGAACGCCCAGGCATAGGCGGCCTCGTTGGTGCCGATCCCCGTCGAGACGGCATTGATGCCGCCATACGAGATCGTGTGCGAGTCGCAGCCGACGACGAGTTCGCCGGGCCGCACGAACCCGTAGTCGAGCATCATCTGATGGCAGACGCCCGGCTCGGAATCCACGAAGTTCTTCAGGCCGAGCCGGTCCGCATCGCGACGCGCATTCAGGTTCGCATAGGCTTCGCGCACGGTCGGAGGCGGCTGCACATGCTCGCTCAGGAGGTAGACGCGCTCCGTATCCCACACCACCGGCGGACCGTCGGGGAAACCCATCCTCCCAAAGGCTGCCCGGAAGAATTCGTACATCACGACCAGAAGGCCATCGATGTCGGCGTCGATCATGTCGCCCGCGCGCACCGGCTGGCCGGTCACGTTGCGCCGGGAGAGCATCTTCTCAGCGATGGTCTGAGGGAAAACGGCGGCCATGCGCGGCTCCTTGCTGCTTCTTGTTGTCTGCATTCGTTATCTGGACGGCGCGGCGTCCAGCCGCTCGCGGATGCGGGCGATCGCGTCCAGCCCGCCCCTGCGGACCAGCCCGATATCGCTCGACGACATCAGGAAGCGGATGCCCGCCCGGATCCACTTGACCTGCTGCTCCGGGAAAGGCGCGCCGCCGGCGCCCGGCACAAGTCCGTGGCGCGCTGACGCCTCCACGACGGCGCGCAGCGCCTCATCCACTTCGGGCCCGTCATGCCGGCCGGGGATGCCCATGTCGGCGAGAAGGTCGTTGAGCCCCACATAGAGCCCGTCGAGGCCGGGCACGGCCGCTATCTCGTCCAGCGCGGCGAGCCCCGCCGCCGACTCGATCATGCAGAACAGCATCACGGCCTCGTTCTCGGCGCGCATCTGCTCGCCGGCCGCGATGGGCGCGAAGCCGTTATGTATCGACATGCCCGCAAGCGAGCGCCGGCCGACAGGCGGATATTTGGTGACTTCCACCAGCCGGCGAGCCTGATCCGCCGAGACGATGTCGGGCGCGACGATCCCCAGAACGCCCGCGTCGAGCATGAGCGGGATGTTATGGTCATCCGCCGACACGACCCGCACGAAGGGTGCGACCCCGACACCGATGGCGGTCTGCGCTATCCTGCCGATGGTCTCCAGATCGAACGCCGCGTGCTGCGCGTCGATGTAGAGGAAATCGTGGCCGCTGGAACGCGCAAGCAGCGATATTTCGCCCGAGCGAACCACCCGCACACCCATGCCGAAGGCGATCTCGTCCGCTTCGATCCGGTCGCGCACAGGATTGCGGATGACGAGCTGTGAGGCGGATGGCGCACTCATGAAGCCGGCCTGCTCCGGTGTCCGCAAGCCGCGTCCGTCGATCTCTTCACCTGATCCTCCCCTTCCATCGGACCCCATCGGGCCATTGACAGCCCAACACGAGTTCAATACTAAACTCCGGAACCGCAGCACCCGTCAAGTGCAAGTTCGGGGCCGGCGCGACAACGAAATCTGGAGGAGGGATTCCGTTGAAAGCTTTCTCTTTCGTGCGATTTTCGCCGAGCGACATCCCATGACGAGCGTCAGCCAGGAGGTGCGACAGCCTGCTCGTGGCAGCGGTGTCGGCTTTGCGGTCGCTGCGGAAAACAGCCGGCTTCCATGCGAGGAAGGACGAAGCCGGGCCGATACCCAGCCTGTTTTCGCCGTGCGGGACCTGCGTGTCGAATTCGGCCACGGGGAAAACGCTGTGCGCGCCGTCGCGGGCGTCAGCTATGAGCTTCGGGCCGGCGAGACGCTTGGCGTCGTCGGCGAAAGCGGATCGGGCAAGTCGGTCACCGTGATGGCTGCTCTCGGGCTGCTCAGCCCGGCAGCCCAGGCGCGCGTGACCGGCGAGGTGCTTTTCGACGGCCGGAACCTGCTGGCGATGGGGCCCCGCGAGCGGCGCGCCATGCTCGGCGGCGACATCGCCATGATCTTCCAGGACCCGATTTCTGCGCTCAACCCTGTCCAGCGCATTGGCGACCAGATCGCCGAGACGCTGCTGCTGCACGATTCGGCGATGACGGCGGCTGCCGCGCGCGCCCGCGCGGTCGAGCTGCTGGCGCTGACGGGCGTGCCGCGGCCGGATGTACGCGCACGGCAATATCCGCACGAATTCTCGGGCGGGATGTGCCAGCGCGCCATGATCGCGCTGGCGATCGCGAACAAGCCCAAGGTCATCATTGCCGATGAGCCGACCACCGCCGTGGACGTCAGCGTGCAGGCCCAGATTCTCGAGCTCCTTCGGATCGCGGCGCGCGAGACGGGTGCTGCGACCGTGCTCATCTCCCACGATATGGGCGTCATCGCCGAAATGGCCGACCGCATCTGCGTGATGTATGGCGGGCGTGTGGTGGAGAGCGGACCTGCCGCGGCGGTTCTCACCTCGCCGCAGAATCCCTACACCAAGGGGCTGCTTGCCTGCATCCCGTGGCTTGGCGACCGCGTCGCGCGCCTGAACCCCATTCCCGGCCAGCCGCCGTCAGGTGCCGAGATCGCGCATGGATGCGTCTTCGCGTCGCGGTGCGGACTTCGCCTCGGTCGGGAGGCATGCGTTGAAGTGACCCCGCTCCTGCGCGACCTGACGGGAGAAGGCGAGCGCCTGACCGCATGCCACTTCGCGGAGGAGTTGCCGGCGCAGGCCCCAATGCTGCCGGCCAGACCGGCATCCGTGCAGACCGGGACCGTGCCGAGGCCCGACACGGAGCCGTTGCTCGTCGTGCGCGACCTCGTGAAGCACTTCCCGGTAGGCAGGACCGTCTTCGGCAGACCGCTCGGCCTGTTGCAGGCGGTCGCCGGCGTCGACCTGGCGATCCATCCCGGCGAGACCCTTGGGCTCGTCGGCGAATCCGGATGCGGCAAGTCCACCACCGCGAAGCTGATCATGGGGCTGGAGCAAGCCACCTCCGGCGCCATCATGTTCGACGGAACCGACATCGTCACTGCCTCGCCCCGGCGCATGCGCCGGATCCGGCAGGATATCGCGATGGTGTTTCAGAACCCGAAGAAGTCGCTGAACCCGCGTCTCAGCGTCGGCGACAATGTGGCGGAGCCGCTTCGGCTCGCGGGCGGCTTCGACGCCGCCGCGCGGCGCGCCCGCGTCCGCGAACTCTTCGAACAGGTTGGATTGCGGGCGGATTATGCCGGCCGCATGCCCGCCGAACTCTCGGGCGGCCAACAGCAGCGCGTGGCGATCGCCCGCGCGCTGGCGCTGCGGCCGAAGCTCATCGTCATGGACGAGCCCGTGTCGGCTCTCGACGTGTCGGTTCAGGCGCAGATCCTCAACCTGCTCAACGACCTCAAGTCCGAGCTGGGTCTGGCCTACCTCTTCGTCAGCCACGACCTCAGCGTCGTGCGGCATGTCAGCGACCGTGTCGCGGTCATGTATCTGGGGCGGATTGTCGAGACGGCGCCGAGCAACGAGATATTCGACGCGCCACGGCATCCGTACACGCGCGCGCTTCTGGCCTCGGTCCCGTCCCCCTATATCAACGCGACCGGCGAAAGAGTGCGCCGCGCGCCGCTGCAAGGCGACCCGCCGAGCCCCGTCAACCCGCCGAGCGGATGCCGGTTCCGCTCGCGGTGTTCGCTGACGCAGGACATCTGCGCCGAGATCGAGCCGCCGCTCGACCTCCACGGCGGCCTGTCCGACGACCTTGTCGCATGTCATTTCGCCGCCAGACGCGAGGTGCTTCCCGTCGTGCCCCCGCTGGCGCCGGCTGCTGACGCCCCGGTTGTCCAGCCGGCCGCTATCCAGTCCTCTGAAAGCGCAGGCGCCGAGGTGCACAAGCCGGTGTCTTCCGTGCCGGACGTCCGCAATCCGGGGCTGCTCCAGAGGCTGCTCCGCGATCCGGGTGCGGTTGTGGCGATCTCCCTCCTGGTCCTGCTGACGGTGTCGACCTACGTCGCAGGATTCACCTTGAACGCCGCCAGGCAATCGGCGGACGTGCTCAGCGGCCCAAGCCTGCAGCATTGGCTCGGCACAGACGAGTTCGGCCGCGACATCGGAGTCCGGTTGCTCGTGGGTGCGCGGATCAGCCTCGAGGTCGGCCTGGGAGCGGCGTTGTTCGCCGCGGTGATCGGCGTTTTCGTCGGGCTGGTATCCGGCTATCTGGGGAAGCTGTGGGACGCGATCCCCATGCGCGTCCTCGACGTCCTTCTGGCGCTTCCGGAAATCGTCCTCGCCCTTGTGATCGTCGCGATTCTCGGCAACACGACGCTCAATCTCGTCGTCGCCATCGGCATCGCATTCATCCCGATCTTTGCGCGGGTGACGCGCGCGAGCGTGCTGTCCCTGCGCGAGCGCGACTTCGTGAACGCCTCGCGCGCGATGGGCGCGTCGAAGCTGGACACGATGGTCCGCACCATCCTGCCGAACCTGATGAGCGTCGTCATCGTGCAGTTCGTGATCACCGTCGCGCTGTCCATCGTGATTTCGGCCGCCCTCGGCTTCCTCGGCCTCGGCCCGGCCCTGCCGGCGCCCTCCTGGGGCGGAATGCTCCAGACCGCAAAATCATACCTCCACCAGAACCCCTGGTATGCGGTGTTCCCCGGCCTCGCCCTTGTCCTCACGGTGCTGTGCTTCGACCGGCTCGGCAACAGCCTGCGTTTCGCGATGGGCACCCATAACGAATCCCTTCGGAGGAACGGCTGATGGCACGTTTCGTGATCCGCCGGCTGCTGCAGTTCATTCCGGTCTTCCTGCTTGCCGCGATCGCCGTGTGGGCGCTCATCTATGCATTGCCGGGAGACCCCGCCGAAGCGCTGGCGGGACTGAACGCCACGCCGGAGGAGATCGCCGCCGTCAGGGAGCGGATGGGGCTCGACCAGCCGGTATGGGTCCAGTTCCTGACCTGGCTCGGCAATGCCGCCGCCGGAGACCTGGGCGTGTCGAGCAGTTCCGCCTTTTCCGTGAGCGGGCTCCTCGCCAAGCATATCCCCGCCTCGGCGCAGCTGGCGGTATTCGCCATGTTCATCGTGATCCTCATTGCGATCCCGCTGGGAATGGTGAAGGCCCTGGCACCTCACAGGCTGGCCGGCCGGATCGTCAATGTGTACCTGTCGCTGAGCCTCGCCACGCCGCCGTTCTGGATCGGGCAACTGCTCATCCTCGCCTTTGCGGTGAGCTTGCGAATGCTTCCAGCGGCGTCACGCTACGTGCCGTTCTGGGAGGATCCCGGCCAGGCGCTGCGAAACATGGTGCTGCCTGCCCTGGCCCTCGGCATCTATTCGGGAGGCGTGCTGGCGCGCTTCGTCGCGGCTTCGCTCTCGGAGGCGATGGAGAGCGACTATGTGCGGACCGCACGGTCGAAGGGAGCGTCCGAGACGCGGGTCGTCCTGCGCCACGCGATGCGCAACTCGATGCTTCCGGTGCTGACCGTCGGAGCGCTCCAGCTCGGAACGCTCCTCGGCGGGGCGGTGGTGATGGAGGTGCTCTTCTCCTACTCCGGCATCGGCCGGTTGCTGTTCGAGTCGATCCGCACGCGCGACTACGCGGTCATGCAGGCTTCCATCCTCTTCGTCGTGATCTTGTACCTCGTGCTGAGCCTGCTGGTCGACGTCCTCTATGCGGCGCTCGACCCCCGCATTCGCCTGAAATGACCCGATCGCCGGCGCGCAAGGAGGCTCGCCGGCACACCGGGAATAACCCAGATGGAGGAGAACGTGACATTGCAGTCAGAACCGCAGAACCCGCGAAAAGGCGCAGGTCGCCGGGGAGCAATTCGAACAGCCATTGCGGCGATACTCGCCGCGACCCTGACCGGAGCGCTGGCGGTCGGCGCCGGCGCCCAGTCGAGCACGCCGGTGAAGGGCGGCACCCTCACCCTCGGCGTCGGCCGTCCGCTTCAGGACTTCGATCCGTATCAGGGGGCGAACCAGAACTACATCATCGCCAAGACGCTGTATTCGAACCTCATCTCCTATACCGACGACCTGAAGCCGGAGCCGGACCTCGCGACCGAATGGAAACTGGCTGAGGACAACCGCTCGGTCACGATCACGCTGCGCGATACCGTTTTCGCCGACGGAAGCCCGCTGACCGCCGAGGATGTCGTCGCCGGCATCAAGCGCGCCCAGGATCCCAAGATCGCCTTCACGCAACGCGGCGTGGCGGAATTCATCGAATCTGCGACGGCGATCGATCCGCACACCGTGCGGGTCGATTTCACGCGGCCGACCGGCGAGGACCGCGTGCTCGACTGGATGTTCTACTTCCCGGTCGTCAAGGCGGCCAACAACAACCCCGAATTCCTCAAGACCGGCGCGGCCGGATCCGGTCCGTTCATGATCGGCTCCTATTCACCGGGCACCGAGCTCACCCTTGTGAAGAACCCGCACTACTACGAAGAGGGCAAGCCCTATCTCGACGAGGTGGTGTACCGGTTCTTCACCGACCAGGACGGGCTTGTCTCCGCCCTGCTGTCCGGCGACGTGGACGGGACCGTCTGGCAGGAGCTGCGCTACGACCAGCAGCTCGCGCAGGACTTCCAGCTGATCGACGGCTCGCTGTCCGCGCAGACCCAGCTCCTCTACGTCAATCCCGTCAACGCTCCTTTCGACAATGTCGAGTGTCGCAGGGCCGTTCTTCGGGCGGTCGACCGCGAGAATATCCGCCGGACGGTGCAGGGCGACGTCGGCATCACCGTGCTTGGGCCCTTTCCGCCCAATGCCCCGGCCTATGATGAAGAACTGTACAGCCAGGTGAGCTTCGACATGGAGGCGGCGAAAAAGGGCATTGCCGAACACTGCGCGACCAAGACCGCGACAGCAGCCGTGTCCCCGAGCCCCGGGGTAGCCACCATCCTCACCATCGTGCAGGCCAACCTCGCAGAGGCCGGATTCGACCTGAAGCTCGAGAACATGGATGCCGCCACGTTCATCAGCCTTGTGCGCAAGGGCGAGGTCCAGATGGGCAGCTTTCCGACGGTCAACCCGTTCCGGAGCGTTGCGAGCCTCGCCACGAACCGCGGCTTCAGCGGCGGCGACAGCAACTACTGGTGGTTCGGCAAAGGCGCTCCCGCCGACTACGACGCGGCCCTCGAAGCCGTCCGTTCGGCACTCACGCCCGAAGAGATCGCCGCAGCCAACAGGCAGTTCAACGAAGCGCTCCTGAACAACATATGGACGACCGGCCTCTTCACGATGATCGATCGTGCAGCGATGAGCCCGAAGGTGCACGACTTCCAGTTCGCACTGGGTAGCCAGCTCGTCCTGAACAACACCTACGTGGCCGAGTAAATCACTGCCGGCCTGTCCCTCCCCTTCCAAGGGGAGGGACTTCGCGGTCCTCCCGCGCTTCCGCACTTCGCCGCCGCACGCCGGATTTGCCGCATGTGAGAATCCCCGAGCGGAAGAGGCGACCTGTTCATCCGCTGGTGCTGCACGGCCACATCCGTGTTCAAAAATCCGATACAATCGCGTTGTGATCGGTGTTAAAGCCCGGCCCGGGCAGGCAAAGTTCCCCTCAGTTCGATGTCACCCATTGCCCGCTCGACCGGCGTGGCCACGCATATGCGCCTGAGATAATCTGCGCGTGCGAAAGACTCTTGGTGAGGATGTCTGAACCGCAACAGGGAGCCGTTGTCAGCGCGTGATAGAACCGGGAACAGAAGGAGATGTCTCGATGAGATCTCCCGAAGAGGACGAGGTCGTCCGTCATCCTCTTGCAGCCGCGATCGATCGGGCGACTTTTCTGCCCGCGCCGCTTTATGTCATTTCCAATGCGCTCACCTGGGGTGCTTCGCGCGTATTCCGTCATCATTTCAATGTCGGCGCCAATGAATGGCGTGTCCTCAGCGCATTGAGCCTGCGCGTCGGAATAACCGCATCCGAAGCGTGCAAGATCCGCGGCATAAAGAAGGCCATTGCCTCCATGAGCATCAAGTCGCTCAGGAAGAAGGGGCTTATCGTCATAGAAGACAAAGCAGGTTCGAAGCTGATCTATCTCACCCGAAAGGGCGCGGAGATTCACGATGCGATCGTGCCTATCGCCCGGGCGCGGGAGAGCATTCTGCTGGCCGGGCTCAATGAGCAGGAAATAAAGCAGCTGTTTGAACTCGTCGCTGCAGTCGAGAGGCAACTGCCCCAGCTTCAGGCATATGACGATGCAATGGCGGCCGGCGCGCCTGGCGAAGACTTTCCGGAGGACGCGGAATGAGCGCCATATGTCCGGAGGCGGTCTGCTTTCCGGTTGCATGGCGGTCAGGCAAGGTTCAATGCGTGTCGAACACCGCCTGATAGAGAGCGAGCTTTTCCGCCGTCGCGGCAATCTCGTCCTTGGTAGGCGCGAGCGGATCCCTTGCCGGGGGCAGCATGCCGAACTTCATGATGCACAGCATCAGCAGGATGCGCGCCTTGACCGAGGTCAGGTTCGAGCCGGCGATGAACGGCCCGCCGGCGATCGCGAAGCCTTCGGTCGTTCCGCGCCCGACATTGACCACCGGGAAACCGGAATAGACCGCCTTCAGCAGGATGCGTGACTTCGAGGTTGCCGCGGCCTTGCCGTAGGGGTTCAGGCCCTCCAGCACAAATCCCGACAGCGGCGCGTGCTTCAGCTTGTACTCCATGAAGGCGATCGTATCGACTTCCTGCGCCGGATCGCTCTCTGGTCTGCCCCCTGAAAAGTGGTCCTCCCTGAAGTAGGTTATTGAGCCGTTGGAGAGGACGTTTGAATGCCCCAGAAGAAGCATAAGCCCGAAGAGAGCGTCGCGA
>Ga0182743_1001494_pt1 | contig 22670 bp, 25 predicted proteins | sample eDN3rd30CKraftOP_FD_128522 | JGI IMG/M metagenome (GOLD analysis project Ga0182743, IMG submission 128522) | Enriched Organic Plus compost microbial communities from Emeryville, California, USA - eDNA 3rd pass 30_C Kraft OP (version 2) (version 2) ... | reverse complement strand
GACTCTGCGTTTCTTTGCCATCACTGATTCTCCTGATTCCATCTTATCGGAATCTTGTTATGAATCAGCTACTCTGTCTCAAATTGATAGCCTTATCGACTCCGGTATTCTCACCGCAGACCAACTCTTTCTGAACCAACGGAAGCAAGCAATAACTGAGGGCCGCCTTGTGCTAGAACGTCTGCTTTGAAAACGTCATAGGCCTCCGAGCTGGACACAGCATAAATTTTAGAAGTGAGATCACTGAGTCTGGACATGACCTCTCCGAGGGCCTCAGGGTCTTTTGAATACTGTCCGTAAAAAGACCAGTAGTAGGCGGTTTTGAAATCTTCAGCTAAGTTAGCTGAAGTCTGTTGAGGATTTGTTGTTTCTGCTTTCGCGGAAAGAACCAGGGAGAGCGCTAGTAGAATACGTGCTATCATTTTACTCTTCATGGGAAGACTCCTTGTTTAAATTGATGGTCGAGTAATAAAATCTGAGGGCTTTCTTTTCAATGGCCCGGGCCATTTCATCCTCCGCGGAGGCGAGTCTTGTGTGGCTATGAAGGTTTTAAAGATTTTTAGATTTTATCTTTCAACCGCGGCGGCGGATAAATTGAATTTGGTATATAGATGTCAAAAATGTAAACACCGGGTTCGACTATACGTACTGTGTTTCGGCGAAGACCGACATGCGATGGGCTTTGACGACGACTCTCGCCGCTGCATTTCTTGACGATTATTTTTCGACTGAGTGTAATGGCGGTGGAGGTTGGCAATGGCGGACAATCAAATTTTGATCGGTAAAGGGGAAGATCCTTGTTATTTGCAAGGACGTTTCGCCAATCGACATGGTCTTATTGCGGGTGCCACGGGCACTGGAAAAACTGTAACACTGCAAACTCTAGCGGAAGGTTTTTCCTCTCTGGGTGTTCCCGTGTTTCTTGCGGACATCAAAGGCGATCTTGCGGGTCTAAGTCAAAAAGGCCGTGAAAATCCTAAAGTTGAAGAACGAGCAAAATCACTCGGTATCACAAATTACGCTTACCAGGCCTTCCCGGTGGTTTTCTGGGACGTCTTCGGTGAACAGGGTCATCCCGTGCGAGCCACTCTTTCTGAAATGGGACCTTTGCTCCTTGCGCGTCTCCTTGAACTCAACGACACGCAAAGTGGTGTCCTTGAAATGCTTTTTAAATACGCCGATGACAAGGGTCTTCTGTTGCTTGATCTGAAAGACCTTCGTGCTTTGGTGAGCTTTGCTTCTGATAACCTCGCAGAGTTCGGAAAAGACTACGGCACCATCACCAAACAAACACTCGGAGTTCTGCAAAGAGAACTGCTCAGCCTTGAACAGCAAAAAGGAGATCTCTTTTTTGGGGAGCCTGCGCTCAAACTTTCGAACTTCATGCAGACCACACTCGATGGCAAAGGTGTGATCAATATTCTTGCCGCCGATAAACTTTATCTGCAGCCGAAACTTTACGCGACTTTCTTGCTGTGGCTTCTTTCGGAGCTTTTTGAAAGTCTTCCAGAGGTGGGTGACAGTGATTTGCCAAAGATGATTTTCTTCTTTGACGAAGCTCATCTGCTTTTTGATGATGCGCCGAAAGCGCTTATCGATAAAGTCGAACAAGTCGTGCGCCTGATCCGCTCCAAGGGAGTGGGCGTGTATTTCATCACGCAAAACCCGCTGGATGTTCCCGAAAAAATTCTGGGTCAGCTTGGAAACCGCGTGCAGCATGCGTTGCGCGCTTTCACTCCGAAAGACCAAAAGTCCGTTAAAGCGGCGGCAGAAACGTTCCGCGCGAAACCGGGTCTTGATATCAGTCAGACGATCACAGAACTAGGCGTAGGTGAAGCGCTTGTTTCCACACTCACCGGTGAAGGTGTGCCAAGTCCTGTGGAAAAAGCCAAGATCTGCCCGCCCCGCTCACGCATGGGCACGATCGCTCCCGAAGAACGTCAGGCGGTTATGAGCCGTTCTCCATTTAACGGAATTTACGATCAGGTCGTCGACCGTGAATCCGCTTATGAAAAACTGCAGGCGCGTGCCCAGACTGAGGCTGTGACGGAGGAGCCAACTGCGACCAAGAAAGGCCGCGGACGCGAGCCCGAAAGTCTGTGGGAAGCGGCGGCGAAAAGTGCCGTGCGGGCTGCCAGTTCACAAGTGGGTCGCAGTATCGGAAGAAGTTTATTGCGGGGAATTTTAGGTTCTCTGACAAAAAAATGAAAAATGAGCGCGGCTCACCCAGGACGCAATGTTGACTAACGGCACGACACCGGACAGTATGGTTCCCCTATGAAAAAGGAATTCATGATAAGAGCCATCGAGCTCTCCAGAAAAAACATGCAAGCCGGTGCCGGCGGTCCCTTTGGAGCAGTGATCGTTAAAGATGGCAAAATCATTGGTGAAGGCTGGAACAAAGTGACTTCTTCCAATGATCCAACAGCTCACGCGGAAGTCGTTGCTATCCGCAACGCCTGCGAGAATGCAAAAAATTTCAGCCTTGAGGGCGCGGAGATTTACACAAGCTGCGAACCTTGCCCGATGTGCCTTTCAGCGATTTACTGGGCTCGCATCAGCAAAATTTATTACGGCAACACACGCAAAGATGCGGCCGACATTGATTTCGACGATGATTTCCTCTATCAAGAAATTCCCAAAGACATTAAAGAGCGCAAAGTGCCTATGATTCAGTGCGCACACGCTGAAGCTTTGGACGTCTTCAAAGAATGGCAATTGAAAGCCGATAAAGTTCCGTACTAAGGGCGAGGAAGTTCCTTTCAGGACTCCTGCCCAGACCTCTTCTTAGAGACAATGGAAGAATGAAATTACTGGGTTCTCTTCTTCTTCCGTTTTTGTGCGTTTTTCTTTTCAATTCGTGCGCCCATAAAGAAAAACAAATTCCTCGTGATATCGCTTCTTTGCAAGCCAATGGCGGCATGGAAGGTATTTGGTTTTTGCAAGGCACTTCCTCCACACGTGGACCTTACAATGGCGAACTGGAGTTGCGTCGCTCTAATGACGGCACCTTTAGCGTTGTCCGTGTCATCACTTACATCAATTATTTCTTTGAAGGTCTGCATGTTCAGGAAGTATGGACTGGAAAAGCGGTGGCTGCCGCGGACTCTTTAACAATCAGCTATGATTTGCAACAGGCGGATTTTATCACCCGCCTTGATAATCAAAAGCGCGACCCGAATGACTTCCGTCATCCACTTGAGATCACGTCGCGTTTTGCTCCTTCGACAACCGGTTTAAAAGCTCAGTTCGTGGATCAAAAAGAGTCGAACTATTCCGAGTGGATTACAACCCGTCGGGATCTCGAAGCTCAGCCTTTGTGGGTTAACGAGCGCAGAAATATCGATGCTAAAGGGAAGAACATTCCATTGCCCGTTCGTGGTGTGATTAAGATTTTTAAAATGGACATCGGCTACGACAAAGATCCGTTGGTGAAGTCCTACAAGAACCGTCCAGAATTTAAAGATGAACATCCCTACATAGTTTTTGATCCGACCGATTTTGATTTCTATCGTCACAACAAGGACGTTATCCGAGTTGTAAATAAAATTACTGACGACATCAGCATCACTGAAGCTTTGGCAAAACGGAATGCCTATGCGCCTACTTTGGAAGAAAAAGCGCAAGGGTTTGACAAGAACGCACGCGATTTTCACATCAATGAGGCCGGAATGCTTTCTTACGCTATCTTAGATGAAAGCGGCCGCCTAAGTTCTTTTGCGTATGACGGAGACTCCGCTCTGTGGACGGGAATGTATCTTGCCTCCCAGGCCATGCGCTACCAGCACACCAAGGACAGTGACGCTTTAAAAAACGTCAAAAAATCCCTGAAAGGTCTTATCACCCTTTTGGACATCACTGGCAACCCTAAGGAATTCGCTCGCACGCTGGCTTCTTACGATCCGCAAAAACCGATTCCTGAAAAATGGCATCGCGGAACGGGTCTTTATCAAAATCTGATTTGGCTTGAAGGTGGCAATAACGACATGGTGAAGGGCATCTTCCATGGCTTCCTTTGGGCAAGCCTCGTTCTTCCTAAGTCCGAGACAGATTTGTGGAATCAGATGCGTGAAAAGTCGCGCGGACTTGCGGATCTAAAAGTCGTCGATGAAAAACCTCAGAATCGCCCTCTGGCTCTGGGTCTGGCGGCTCTCCTTACCGGTGATCAAGAACTAAAAAAGCGTTACGTAAAATCCTATGATTCGTTCAAAGTGAAAATCTCGGGTTACAGTTTTGATACCACTTTTTATTGGCATGGCTCCGCGGATTGGAGCGGTATCAATCTTGGTATTGTTGGTGATATCACTAGCATCACGCTTGCGGATTTACTGGGTGAAACCAGAATTCGCGATCAACTGCGCGAGCGCTTGATGGATTCCTGGGTGACTTACGAGCCGGCGCAACGACACCTTTTGACTCTGGCAGCCTATGGATTTGCTTATAAGCATGGAACTCGCGGTGGTAATTTCCGTTCTGATAGCAGTGATGCGCGTTTTGAAGCGGCCTTGAGACAAGCTATTTGGGGTTTGCGCGAAATTCCTTATCCTCGCCCGAATCTCACAGTAAGCATTGATCATTCGCTTAGACCTGACTGGTGTATTTCGCCGATTCCTCGCTTGTTCTGGAAAGCGGTGAAAAAGCCGGAACCTCCGATTGATTTCTTTTATCAAGGTCTCTACAACTATCCGATTTTTGAATTGCAGGCGTTTTCCAGCAATTTTGTTTGGAAGGACTCCGCTTTCTTATATCAAACGGCTCACACCAAGGGAGTCGAAAATTCAGGCGTCGATTATCTCTACGCATACTGGTTAGCAAAATACGTCGGAGTCAGGGATGTTGAGTAGGTTCGTTCTGGGTTTTGCGACCGTTTGCTTTACGGTCAGTGCGTGGGCAGCCAAAGAGATTGTATTTTTCGGAGGCGGTGGAGAGCCGCAAGGTCCGACAACTATTTTCGATGCGGCTTATGCGAACTTTGCCCCTTTTAAACCTGACAGTGGTTGGAGCGTGCGTTCGTATTTCGATGGAGGTCATTCTACCTCTCAGGCCATTGCAGATCAGATGTTCCCCGGAAAGAATAAATCCATGACCACCAAGAATGTCAGTCAAGAGGTCGCCAATCTCAAAGCGCGCATTCAGCGCGGTGAACTTAAAAGCGGTGATCAGGTTATGATTACACTTGCCACGCATGGTTTAAAGAAATCCGCTTCGCAAAGCACTCACAATGTGGCGACTGTGGACGGCAGCTTCAACGTTGATGAACTAAAACAACTGCGCGACCTTGCTGAGAAAAAAGGTGTTTCGCTCGCGATCGTGGATTTTTCCTGCTACTCAGGGAATAGTTTGAATCTTGGAACGGATAAAACCTGTGTTATTTCCGCAGCCGGAGACAGCCTTGCTTACAACACAACCGGACACTCGATGAGTACGCAGTTTAAAAAAGGTGTTACTCTGGAAGAGGCTTTCTTAAAGGGTCGTCAAGTTGTGAACCCTGCGGCTCCGCAAATTTCCTCGGAGGCGGGCCGTAAAGCTTATGAGCTGACGAAGGTTCTTACTGAATCCATGAAAGAAAGATCCGCCATCGCCACCGCTCAAGACATGGGCGCTAATTGCTATGGCACATCCTCAAGCCCTTATCGCAAGCTTTCCGGGCAACTCAAAGATATTCAGCGCTCAATCGGCATGGTTGAGTATTTAAAAGTTCAACTTGGTTTGGCCGAAGATAAGATAAAGCCCATGATTGATAGGCTCGAGGGCGCCGTTAAAAAATATGCCAATTCCCGCAATGAAGTTCAAAAGACCTTCGATGAACTGAAAGCTCTTGATAAAGAGCAGTGTTATGAGATGGGAATCAAGATGTGCGGTAACTTTGATAATTGGACTTACGGTCACAAAGTTTTAAAGGATTTGCAGACAAAGAGAGCTTTAAGCGCAGCTGAAAAAACGGAATTGGCTCTCTACGAAGGTGTGTTGAAGCGGCCCGAATACCAGCGTTGGTCGGCTTTAAAGAAAAAATTCGATACGCACAACAGTCTTTGGGATGAAGCCAATGACGTGGCGGCGGCTGAGCGTGATATTTATAAATTACTTTACGATCATTTCTCCAAACAAAGCACGAAACCAAATCCGTGCAGGAGTTTCGTTTTATGAGAAATTTAATGTGGAAAACCTTGCTAACTCTGTGGATTTCTCTGTTTGCAATAAGCTCGCATGCTGATGAACCGTTTAAGTGCGGTGAATATGAGTTTTACGGAACTTTGCGCAAGCATGAAGGTAAGAACGTCTTGAAACTCTATGAGGGTTCTTTAAGTGAAACCATCATGTCGCTTTCACCGGATCTGCAGGATCTGGCCGAGGTTCACATGGGTGATTCGGTTGTACTGAAAGGCAAAATGTTTGAACCGGTGAAGAATTACCGCGGAAAAATCGAGTCCATGTTGACGGCAGAACAGGTTAAGGAACTCACAGCTCCGGGTAAACCCTATACGGCTCGCTTTATGCGCGATGATATCAAGGAGCGGGTCGCTGATCCCCTTCATCCGGATATGGATTCTGGAATGAAGCTCATAAAAGAGCTGTCTTGCAATGGACGCGAGCCCAGCGCCACTAAGAAGAAGACAAAAAAATAAGTGGCGAACCCTGAATTCTTGAACTAAAAGGTCCTCATGAAAAAGAAAACCGGCAGAGACGCTAAAGAACTTAAAGATTTTATTCTCGGTGAAAACCAGACCAAGTATCCGGAAACATATGCTCCGGAGGTGCTGGAAGCTTTCGATAATAAAAATCCCGGCAAAATTGCGTGGACGACTTTCGTGTGCACGGAATTCACTTCCTTGTGTCCTAAAACCCGTCAGCCGGATTTCGCAAAGATTTTTATCAACTACATCGCTGATAAAAAAATGGTCGAATCCAAATCTTTGAAGCTGTATCTTTTCAGCTTCCGTAATCATGGTGACTTCCATGAAGACTGTGTGCAAACAATCTGTGACGATCTTGTTGCACTGATGAAGCCGAAGTACATCGAAGTCGTCGGTGAGTTCACTCCGCGCGGAGGCATTGCGATCTACCCGTACGCAAGCTACGCCGTGAAAGATCGCTTCTTCCAGGAACTCTATCAGAAACGTCTGAGTGAGTACGCTCCAGGGAAGTATTCCATGGAGCTTTCAAAGCTTTACTAAATTATTTGCGGAAGAAATCCGCAGGGCATCTGTTGATGGAAACTTTGTCCTGAAGTTCGTTGGGGCCGTCTACAAAGAGGTAAGCAATTGCATCTTTACCCTGGTAGTGAGCACTCTCCAGCCATTCCTCATCCCAATTGAAAGTGTCATTGTTGATAAGCTCAATCACTTCTGAACGTTTTCCCGTGAAGCAGGCGTCGCCTTGGGCTAAAGCACCGGCACACTGGAAGTGACCGTCTTCAGAGGCAGCGTTATAGATTCTGCCGTTGTTTTCACAATAGACTCCGCTTTTCGCAGCAAACGCGGATGTACAGAATAGCAAAGAGATTGCAAGCGCAGACAATTTCATAAAATCTCCATTATTTGTTCGAAAAAAATAATGGAGTGTTTTTATCACAGAGAAACCATCGTATTGTGTTAGGAATGACATCCTGATAAAAATTTCCGGACGGCTGGAAACAGTTCCTGTCGAACTTTTCGCCGTCTGGAAGTGACGCTTAGTTCTTATAGCAAGAAAAATAATCGTAGCTGCACCAGTGATAACACCACGCGATCGCCAAGCGGCCTTTCGCATTTCCAGCGATAAGATCTTGGCCGACCAGAACTTGGCCGTAGCCTTCACCAAACCAGTCGCTCAGAGGTGAAAAGATCAGGTGTTCAAAAGTGACATAACGGCTGGCCTTACCCGCACCCTCAAGGCGAGCTTCGCCGGTCTTGTTGCCGACGTTGGAAGAAGAAGCCACCTCGGTGATTTGAACTTTATTCGCCGAAATTTTCACAAGAGTTTTGTCTGTCGCAAATTCGTTCTTCTTGGAAGGCAGACAGGTGTAGTCTGCCAAAGCCGCGGAACTTCCAAAAATTAACAAGGCTACGATCAAAAGGTTTTTCATGGGTCTATCCTCACGAGCAAAAATGGGTTTCGTGAGTAGTTGATGCAAAATAGAGGAAGAGTTCCGAGGAAATAGAAACCGATTGAGCTGTTCAACTTTTAGACGGCGTCCCCAAATAGTGAACTTGTTTTCTAAGAGATCAATGACGACAAAGGTGACCGGCATCGCAGACAAATAGTGCATCGAATGCTCTTTAAATTTCAAATCCCGCTTTTGATCAACCGGCCGAGCCACTCCCGAAAAAGAGCGAGTTCGTTTTCAGTAAATCCAGCCGTTGTGGTGTTCGTAACTAATGCTTTGAGAGCAATTGCAGCCGGGACCAGCGCGCTCTCCTTTGCTTTCGAGGATACGTTCGTCACCGCCTGTAGCGCAATTTCTCTAGCGGATTGAGAGAGCGCCATATCTCTTTCGTCCGCTGGTTTTGACAGAAGTGTAAATACAGTCCCGCAAGCATATGCGTGCACCAGATCAGCCGCCTTCTCCTCGGTCATTTTTAGACGCCCCGACGCTGCGATCCTCTGCATAAGTTCGACCAGCATACTTCGCGCTTTGGCACCCGCCGGAGAATTTGTTCCACTTCGCAAGTCGCCATACATCAAGGAATAGATTGCCGGATTGTTTATGCCGAATTCTATGTGTAGATCCCATCCTTGCCGCAAAGCCTCGATAGGGTCGGCGGTATGTTTCGATGGCAGTTTCTCAGCCATATACTTTAAAAAGCCATACTCGGCGACCGCATCAAGAAGGCCGTCTTTGTCTCCAAAAAGCCTGTAAATTGTCGGAGGTTGAATACCGGCTAATTCGGCAACATTCCTTGTGCTGACAGCGTCCCGACCCTCTCGACGCAACAACTCGACGGCAAGTTGAATGATTTGGTGGCGTAATTCATCTCTCGTAACGCTTCGTTTTGAGACAGTTTTTGATCGACTCTTTTTCATAGTTCAAATCTAACCCATTTTGTTTCCACTGATAACAATTATTTGTCATTGGAATGATTCCACTGTATCCTAAATTTGTTAACACTGGAAACAAGGAGTTTGAAATGATCATTGTGACAGGAGCTACAGGAAAACTGGGCGGATTCATTGTTGAACAGCTTCTAAAGAGGCTTCCACCGGCCCAGATAGCGGTTAGCGTTCAGGATCAGGCAAAGGCTGAAACTCTAGCGAGCCGCGGAATCAGAGTGCGTGAAGGCGACTACAACGACATTGAAAGCCTTAAGCACTCATTTGAGGGCGCTTCAAAAGTATTAATCATATCTGCGCCCGTGATTGGTGAAGCAGGTCATCGTCTCCATCAGAATGCAATCGATGCCGCAAAGTTGGTTGGCGCAAAACGCATTTTGTACACTAGCCATATGGGGGCAAGCCCAAACTCATTATTCCCACCGATGCCTGGGCACGCCGTCAGTGAAAAAAAACTCGAAGCAAGTGGTCTGAAATTCACGGCACTACGACATGGCTTTTATGCCCAATCAGCTTTCATGCTCATGGCAGAAGCCCTTAAGACAGGAAAACTGATTTTACCTGAAGACGGACCTGTGTGCTGGACAACGCATGAAGATCTATCTGAAGCAGACGCGATGGCTCTTTCGCAAGAGGGGGTCTTTGACGGAATAACACCTCCGTTAACAAGTTCTGAGACCTTGAACTTCCGACAGCTTGCCGAGATGGCTTCAGAAATCACCGGCCGTGAAATTCAGCGCATCACCGTGAGCGATCAAGCGTACAGAGATAGACTTGCAGAAAAAAAAGCACCGCCGATTCAGATCGAAATCTTGTCTGGCATGTTCGCAGCCAGTAGAAAGGGAGAGTTCAACAAGACCGACCCGACGTTAGAAGGTTTGCTTAAACGTAAACCAGTTTCGATGCGTGAATATTTAAAGAAGGTTTTATCGCTGCAATCGGAAGATTTCTTGCGCGGAAGTTGACCGTTGCAGTTACGTGTTTCGCGTCGCCCCTGCATTTTTCTAGTAGATGAAGGGAGCTTGGAAATGGCGGACACGCGTGGATGACTTTGTAACTGAGTGTCTGGCGTTCGCAGCTTAAATCGAATATATAAGTATCTCGCCATACGAACGAAGAGATGCTATCGAACTTTCTACCCTCACCTGGTCCTCATCCTTCCAAGTCCAATCCCATGATAGATGCAATTGCTCTAGAAACATAGTCCCTGACCTCTTCCGCTGTTTTTACCTCTATAGGGCCGCCACGCATCATGAAGCCGTGTTTCCCTTTCGGTATATCGCGGGCAAGGAGCTTCGGCTCTGGATACAGAGCGATAGCGATTGCTCCATGGGGTATTTGCTTGGGCGAAGACTCTCCCTCACGATAGATAACCCAGGCAGGTAGCATAACACCACCAGGTGGCTGTTGTCGAAAGTCGACAGCTTGATTGTGACGTTGGATACTTCGAGCACCGATCCCTCGTGCTGGTTGTTGGGGCAATGGACGGAACCCAAGCAAGGACAAATTGTTATTCCGATTGCTTGGCGCCCCCATCGGCTCACTCAAACTTTTTGTTTGGGCAAAGATGATTTGTAACGCTCTACTACGGTGCTTATAGATAAAAATTGGTTCTAAATCAGAGTGCCCAGGCGAACGCTCGTTAAAGTCATATTCGGTTAAGTCACCAAGGGCGGCGTACATCTCCTCGAAAGCGGTTTTCGCAGCCGGATAAACGATCGAACTGTATTCTTGCCATGTCTCTGTCTGCTTTACTTGCTTTTGAAGCTTTTCGGCCTGTCTTTGCTCTTGCTCACTTCGTTGTTTAATCATACTTTTTCGGGCTAATTCAGCAATTCGATTTGTTCCGATTTTAGTTCTGGTCACAGCTATGTCTAGCCATGACTTTAAAGCGTCAGAAAATTCTTTCGCGGACTTGAAACGATCTTTTTCGGGAGCAATAGCTTTGCGAATTATAGGATCAATCCCAGCCAATTCTAAACTTACAGAACTAAGAGAGTCATAGCTTTGAATATTTGGGCGCTTTCCTGCTAGAATTTCATAGAGCGTGATACCACAAGAGTACACGTCATGTGTAGGGGCGCGATGAGTGAAGTCCGCGAGTACTTCGGGAGGAATATAACCAACGGAGCCGACATATTTTGTAGTGAACTCTTGGCTGGAGATACCCTCGAACAAAAAGGCGAGACCAAAATCCACGATAACGCTCCTCCCATCGGATTTTCTCACCATCACGTTGGAGGGCTTAATATCTCGATGATAAACACCCGTACTATGAGCGTATTCAAGCGCATCCAAAACCTGAGAGAGTAGGTCTACCCTCCCAATAAATGGTTGGGCTAAAGCAGCATCTCGCAAAGAATTTCCTTCAACAAACTCCATCGCCAAATATGGCACTCCACTTTCCTCAGTAAATCCCGAAGTATAATATTTTACGATCCCACTATGGGCGAGTTTGTTGACGGCCTCCGCTTCTCGCAAAAATCTTTCGTGAAGGTGCTTCGAGTCTGAAAAAGGATGTGGTTCGACCACTTTTACAGCCGCTTGCTTTTGAAATGGTGATTTATCTTTCGCCCTATAAACTTGACCAAATCCGCCATGACCAAGGCTTTCTATGAGTTCATAACCTGCGACTTTGTATGGAATTTTTTGTTCATTCGGCATTTTTAGCTCCTTTTGATTCTTGGTTTGCCTTCTTTTTTTGCACCCCTTAAGTTGCGATAGCAAACCGGACACCACGATCCTCTTTTTATTTTATCGGGTGTTGCCACCCAAACGTGTCCATGTTCACATTTCCACTTTAATTTAGTTTTTGCAGTTTTATAGTTTTTCGACAAAAGCCCGCCGCCCTTGTCTTTGGCAACCTCACGAAGTATATCGAGTGGATTGCCGTAGATTTTGACCTTCGCGCAGTATGGACACCACGATCCAGCCTTGGCTTTTTCTGGCGAGAGCAGCCATTCGTGGCCAACTTTGCATCGCCATTTTAGTTTTGTCGCTGAACCGAGGTAGGATTCCGATAAAAGGACTCCGTGCCGAGACTTTGCAATCTTTTTCAACTCATCGAGAGGTCGCCATACTCTTCGACCGGCACAAAACGGACACCAATTACCAGCTTTGATTTTACTCGCCGAGGAGTCCCAAGTATGGCCAGACTTGCATCGAACCTTTAAAGGCGAAGTCGATCCAAGATAGGCAGTTGAGAGCAACGATCCGCCGTTGGCCTCGCATAAGACTTTAACTTCATTCAACGCATTTGGCTGATAGGGGCCAGTCAACGATAAACGCATTTTCTCGAAGTTTTTTGGTGGTTCTATTTTTAGTGTCTTGAATTGGCGTGAAATTTCTTTTTTTAGTTCGTCGAGCTTTGGGGCTGAAGTCGTATATGAAATCTCGATCAGTCGAACGCCATGTGCACGACAAATCGACCGTTTTTGTTCATCGTAGTATTTTCTATCCTCAAAGTCTTTTTCTCTTCGGTGAAAAAAACGTGTCTGTTCGTGGTGTTGAGGACCATGATACTCGAAAGCAATCTGAATTTTTTCGCAGTATCCATCAAGTTCGAGTCGTTTCCCGTCGTTTGTCACAAGCCACGATGGGCGCTTTCGCGGAAATTTTTCTTGGAAGACCTGCTCTAAAATATCTCTATATAACCTTTCTCCAAGCGAAGAGGATGAGTTACACTGTGGGCACCAATGATAGTTGATCGCGGACTCTCGACTGGCTTCCCACTCGTGCCCGTGCGAGCAGCGCCACCTCAAAATCGACTTTGTATTTTTGTATTCGGATGCCATTGAGAGAAGAGTGCCACCCTTTTCTCTAGCTTCTTTCCGAACTTCCTCGATGGTTTTCGTTACGTTTCCATAGCAGTAGGGACACCATTTTCCTGACTTGATGTTTGCAGGACGAGCTTTCCAAAGATGTCCATCAGCGCAGCGCCATTTTAAAGGCGTGATGTTGTCTGTGTACCTCTTCGAGACAAGTGAGCCGCCTCTTTTTTCCGCTATCTCTTGAAGGGCTATGATGGGATCGCCCCATATACGTTTTTTAGCACAGTACGGGCACCAGCCCCCAGATTTTAAACGGACGGCTTGAGCTTCCCATGTGTGTCCTTCTGCACAAATTAAATTTAGTCGTGTCTTTTGATTTTGGTACTCCGTTGAAAGGCACTTTCCACCGTGACTTTCGGCGATTGATTGCATCTCTTCGATGGTATCGCTCCGGTGATCGGCCATACGCTTAAAGGCGCACCGACGACACCATGATCCTTGTCGGATCGAGTTCGGTGATGCAAACCAAACATGTCCGCTTGAACAGCACCATTTAAGGCGCGATCTAGCTCCGACATACTTTTTAGATAGACAAATGCCGCCCCTACTCGCGGCCAGTTTGTTCATATTCTCGATTGTATCTCGAAGTTTTTCTGACCGTTCAGATATAGAGCATGTAGGACACCAAGTTCCAGTCTTTACGTTACTGGGGCGAGCTTTCCAAAGATGTCCTTTAGCGCATTTCCACTCAATTGGAGTGGTGGAATTGACATAGGTTTTCGAGATACAGGTTCCACCGCGTTCATGAGCAAGAACCCTCATGTCCTCGATGGAGTCTTTTCGATCATGCACTCTTTTCTTTGCTGCACACTTCGGACACCATGTTCCATTTTTTATTCCGTTGGGAGTTGCAAGCCACTCATGTCCTTTCGAGCAGCACCACTTGAGCTTGGTCTTCGCACTGACATATTTACGCGAAAGCAATCTGCCACCCCGCTGTTCAGCGAGATGAGAAAGCTCGACAAATCGTTTTTTTGATTTTTGAATTTTTCCCGTCATTTTCAATATGCTGGTAATACTAAATGTATGAATGAATTGTACATAATGAAAAATTATAACTCATTTAAGGCTCTAGATGCCGCCAAAAAACGTAAAGGGAAATACGAACTACTTTTTCCATCCCGAAGACCGAATAAAGCCCAAGTCTACCGCAATCGGCGTTGTTCTGTCCCCATGGTTCAAAACTCCGAAGCCAAAGGAAGAACGACCAATATGTCATAACATATTGAAACCACTTAATTTTTATCTCATGCCCTAATCTTTAACATATAGTAATAGGAGCCAGGCGCGAAAGTTTAACCCATTGGCCTGGTAAAATAAGAGTATGAGTAAATATGAAAAACGACATTTGGTGTTTTATAAAGACCATCCCGCAATAATAGAAGACGTCATAGAACTTGATGGGTTTCCTTTTGTCGTCATTTATAAAATTCAGTCTTCGATTTTTGGTCAAATTGAAGTCTTTGAAGAAGACTTACAGCTTCCTTCATTTGAAGATTAAAGTTCTATCAAACGGCTAATTCTTTAAAAGGCACGTGCTTGTAAGGATGCTTCAGTTTGTTTCTAAAGTAGATTAAAATAGAAACGTGGCAAAACCCAAGGGACTACCAAAATCAGGTGGCCGTCAAAAAGGTACCCCTAATAAACGCACAATTGGCTTTCTGGAAGTTTTAGAAGGCAAGGGCATCAACTTACTCGAAACGATCATCGACGAAGCTATGGGCCTTTCTGGGCGCGATAAAATCAATGTTTTGGTGGACCTTCTGCCTTACGTTTATCCAAAGAGAAAACCTACGGAGCAGGAGCCATTTTCGATTACGGCGAGTCTTGATGGAATGGGGCCAAAAGAGTTGAATCAACTTCAAGGGGAGCTGAGCCGTCGCCGTGGAACAGATAGGCCGCTTTCTCAATGGGACCCTGCAGGGCTGCACAAGCTAAAAGAAGACGTTGAACACGCCTTGCTTATCCAGAAGCACATTAAAGACCTTGAGGATGATCCGTGGTCTCAATAGTTAATGTCGATCTTTCCCAAAAAGGGCTTAACAGCCTTTTCAAGGCGAATCATGGCGTCGATCATTTGATCTTGTAGCTCAGGCCACCCGTCTTCCTGGGAAAGACCTAATGAAGAGAATGTCTTTCTAATGCGTGACGCGCGTTTAGAATCTAAACGCTCCCATTCCAGAGGTTCACCAAAGACATTTTCAATAGACGATTTATCCTGAGCTAACAGATCGAATATACGTTTATTTTTATCTCCGGTCTCTTTGTCGGTGTCGATGTAAAGCTCAACGGCTCCCCATTCTCCTGTGATGACATAGGTGAATTTAATCCCAGAGACTCCGGCTCCGGTGCCGATCCAATTAGACTTACTTGGGGAGATGTTGCCAAAGAGTCGGGTTTTACTTTTACTTCGCTCTAACAATCCAGTCCAAAACTCGTGTCGGCTAAGATGTCGAGATGCCCATTCTTTCTTTTGTTCACCTATTTCTTTTGCTTGGTTGTTTGGTGAGGCCAAGACTGTGAACAAAGGAGCATAGGGCGAATTGCCAATGCGAGCGGCCTCAACTTTCACAAGATAAAAGCCAACCTCAGTGGATGATGATTCGTTCAGCCACTCAATGACCCGTTGATGTTCGGGTCTTGCTTCCGTAGAAATCCAAATAGCTATCTGAGCCTCAAGACCGATCATGTAAGTTAATATCTGTCCTAGATGACTGTGGTTCGTTCTTTCGAGCTGATTTTCAATAACGACTTGTTGTCCGTCTTCGCTTTCACAAACTAGGTCTAATATAAAGTCCCCAACGCGCTTTTCACGTCCCGTCACGGTTAGCTGTAAGCCCAAGCGTTCACCCAAGACTTCGATATGACTTTCGAGCCATTTAGTGAAGTCATACGCTTCATGCGCGAAGGCTGCCCGGACTGGGACTATTTCAAGACGTGATACTTCATTAGGACCTTGATTCATTTTTAAGACCTTTATGAAAGTGATTAGTTGAATTGAACTTTGAGGGGCGCGATGCTCTCAAAGTCGTAAGGACGGGATACTTCCTCAAATACAAAGGTAGTGACTGGATATGGTTGTGAGGATGCGTAGTTAGAGCAGCCTTCAGGGGCTGATGGGTACGGATAGTCGTATTCGTTGAACATACTTCTGTAACTGAACTGTCCAGGGTACTGCCCAGTGATTCGGTAATATCTACCGCCGAAGAAAACCACACTTTTACCCGTTTCGCCTGGGAATGTACCACCGGCTGTTACGGCAATGCCCGTACAGTCTGGACCAGAATAATAAACCCAAGTTTTTTGATATTTGCCGGTCGTTAGATCAACACGTGTGTATCTATCGACAGAAGGAATATAGATAGTAGCGACGTTTGATTCGATACCCAGGACATAGGCAATTTTCTTTCCATTATTTACGATATGAACGGATGCGGCTTGAATGGGGTTCGAGGTGCCGCCTGGAATATCGCTATTCTGATCTGGGCTTTGCGAGGTGGTGCCGCTTCCGCCAGCACAGTTTTGAAATAAAATAACAGTGCATAAGGCGATTAAAGGAAGAACTACGAATTTGATCTTTTTCATTTTTCACCTTTCTTTCCACGGAATTTTTCGACGTGAACCCTGTACACTCCCTTGTGGATGGTAAAAAATCCGTCATTCATATCTTCGATAAGACTTCCAACAATTTCCTGCTCCGGCTCTTCGCCCGTAGCTAAAAACTCAAGACTGACGCCAAAGAATCGAGCCAACTTGATTAGGTGTTTACCGAGTTTAGGCTCACGTCCGGCTGTCCACTCTGAAATTGTACTCGCAGGAATCCCTGTGGCCTCACTGAGGACCCGTGCGGAAACTCCGCGCTCTTTCATTAGATGCTTTAAGTTTTCAGAAAAGGACGCCATAACCCATTGTCCTTATTCGGCAATTCCGCGACAAAGGGTAGGAAAGTTCTGTTTGTCGTTCGTTATATTCTGCAAGTCGTTCAATATACCCGAGATACAGAATTTAAAATTGATGAGGATGTTCAAAATACGGTCGTATATCGAACAGTCGAAATGACTTTCACAGATCAAAATAAAAGGGGTTTTAAGCATCATCTTTCACCCCCGATTTTTGAACACCTCGAACAACGGTCGAAATAGTCCCAAGTGATGCTCCTGTCATTTTTTTGATTTCGCGATAGCTTTTCCCCTGACGAGCCAATTCGACGATCTGACTTTTCATCCTGTGCTGAGGACGACCGAGGCGAACCCCTTTCGAGCGAGCGTAGTCCAGACCCATCATGGTACGCTCACGCAACAAAGCCCGTTCAAACTCGGCTAGTGAGCCAAGGACTTGCACCATCAAACGACCGGAAGGCGTCGTATAGTCGATATTGTCTCGAACGGCGACGAACTGAACCCCCAAAGCTGAAAACTCATCCAGGGCCGTTACTAGGTGCCGAAGGCTCCGAAAGAGACGATCCATTTTCGTTACGACGATTCCGTCCACCTCACGACGACGAACGGCTTCCAGGAGCTTTTGCAGCCCTGGTCTTCGATCCGTGCCGCCACTGAGCTGTTCGACTATCTCTGTTTTTATCGTCCAACCACGGGCCGCACAGAACCTACGAAGCTCCTGAACCTGAATATCTGGGTTCTGATCGTGGTGGCTTGTGGATACTCTGGAATAAGTTATGACTTTCATGCCCCCATTATATCGCATTGCATTACAATATGCAATACAATTGTACTGTGCTATTGTATTCCTTATGAGCAAACTTGAATTTCAAAAAAAGCAAAAGAGAAATGCCGCCCTGACGGTTCGTCTTACTGAAAGCACTGTGGATAAGCTTCGGGAAATCGCCGAAAAGCATGGAGTCAGCCAAGCGGATGTCATCGAAAAACTGATCGAAAGTGCGTACCTTGAGATGAAGCAAAAAAGAAAGTAGTACCTATGGTAAAGGAAATCTCAGATCAGTTTGAAATGCTTAACGAAGACGATCTCAATAATTGTTGCCGTCTCTATCGGGAATTTTTTGCCACAATCAAAAATCCACCTGAACATGGTGATCGCCATGAGGAAATCCATCGGTGTCCATTTTGCGGGGAGCAAGGCTCTCTTTTATTTGTACGTCTTCACTAAGGAGCAAAAAGATCAAAGCTCATCCAGCGTATAAAGATAAGAATAAGCGCCAAGCTCCATGGCATCAGCTTTGTCACGTTGGAAAAGAATCTTTCTATAGATATGAACAGTCTCCTCTGTAGAGGCTTTTACTTTTTTTGGATCACTAAAGGAATGGCGTCTTTTAAAAGCACTATTCAAACTTCTATAGATGTCTCCTTTTATAGTGTACTTATAGTTCGACTTTGTTTTGGGACGGATTTTCCTCTTCAGGAGATGAGGAAAAGAGAACGGCATATCATGATTTCCAAATCTTCTTTTATACCACTGACGGAAAGTACCTTGGCTGTAAATGAACTCTAAAAACTCATTATCCAATTCGGGGTCAGTTTTGGCTTCTTCGATCATCGCAAGAAACCAATATTCAAGATTACCTTTTTTAGAAGGCAGACCCGAATGACTATTTGAACTTAAGAAGTCCTTAATGCTTTTTAGAGCTAAGGCACATTCTTTTGTAAATTTCTGTTTTGATGAAATGGCCTTAGATTGAATTTTTGGAAGCAGCTCCAAAATTTCCTCAAGTGGTTTAATGTCAGCTTTCAAAGAGGATGCAGTTCCGATTTGAGTAAGTTTTCCGATCTTTTTCTCTAAGGAATCTTTGTAAGGTTCTACGGGTTTAACCTCATAAAAAGCACAAAGCATTTCAGTTATTAAGATCGCTTCTTTTTGCCAAATCGGAAAGCTTTCAAAATCTATCATATGAACCCTCTATCTTTTTCAGGCAATTGACGCCACGAAAACGCCTCTAAATGCCTTGAGCACTAATTCTGGTGGCGCCCCCACTTTGCAGGGTAGTTTCTATTTTACAGACACGTGCCTGTAGCAACAACAACAGGTGGAATTTACCGGACAATTCCCCACTTAAATCAAGGGTTTACTCGCCGTCACAGGCGGGTCCCTAAAGGAATTGGTATGAGAAAAAGCAGGGAAGGCAAAAATCAAATTGGCAACAGAACGAAAACGACAATGTGGCAAGAACACATCGCGGAGAATCGAAGGAAGCTGGACGACATCATTCGTCTTTCGTTGATGTTCTCATTGTATTCTCGACTGTTTGGGGGACGCCTATCGTCCATTAAGGAAGTCGTAAAGGTTCGCATCCAAACTCAAGGTGAGCACCCCTCTCAAAAAATGCTGAAGGACTATTACGAGCACGTGGCGAAGGTATTGTCGGAACACTACCAGAAGGCCACGGAGCGGACGTGGAGCGAAGAGAAGGTTAAAAAAGGCCTTAAAGAAATAGGAAGTCACTTTGTCCTGACTTCTGCTTGGATCGGTCGAAAAAACATTGATCTTTTGTTGCCTGGATTGGCGGGGCTTACTCGTGGATCAAAGGGACCTGGCATCCGATTTAGCGGAGTAGCTATTGAAGTCGATGGCGGCGTCCATGACTTCACTCCAAAGCTCCTGGGCGATTTTGAAAAAGACAATCTCTTGAGCTTCATCGGAATTTTGCCGGTAAGGATAAGGAACGAACAAATTCATCAGAAAAATATTCTGGATGCTTTGAGAGAGATGTCCGTTTACTCGGTGATAGATTCGAGAGCGAAGGAGCGAATGTGGAAACGCATTTACCTAACAACAATTTTTTTAAATTGGGAGCCGAAGCAAATCGAAGACGTATTCGGACTCAATTACGAACGGGCCAAGGAAAAGATTTTAAAGCGTTTGGCAGTCAATGGGGGTGTGTAAATGTCATTCTCCAAGAAAAGACTAAAGCCGTCCGAAAATCCTCATCCAAGGCTTCCTCAATACACCATAGATGAGGTTGGCAAAGCGATTGAGGCGATTCGGCTTTTAATTAAAATCCGTGATCGCTGTCGTCAGCAAGGCCGAATTAGTTGGTAGTGACAGAGGATTAGACAACTTTAGAACTGGGGATTTCTGGATTTTTATTCAGAAATCCTTTAAAAGACGGGAAATAGTTATGGAATTAAATTGGATTGGAAAAAATAAGAAGGCGATTGCTCCACTTCGCGTAAGCAGCAGTGGACAAGAGGATAATACATCATGGGCCACGCAAAAGCGTGAGTGCGAGGAGTATTGTCGTCGTTATGGCTTGGAGCTTGTTGATACTGTTCGCATAGTTGAAACAGCAAGCAAGCCTCAACAAAGGAAAAAGTATAACGAGCTTATTAGACGCGCTCTCAAGCAGCAGATACATCATGTGATTTTCCATCGTTATGATCGAGAGGCCCGCAACCTCACAGATAATGAGAATAATGAAACCTTGGTTAGACAAGGCAAAGTGATTTTGCATTATGTTGCCGAGGGAAAAGTTTTGCATAAGGAAAGCCCTGATGCTGACTTTCTCATGCGTGACTTCTACGCTGTTCAGAATAAGCACTACAGCCGTGACCTCGCTACGAAGGTGCGTCGAGCTGCCAAAGAGAAAGCTGAATCAGGATGGTGGCCAGGGTGCCGTCCACCCGATGGCTATATTCAACAAAAATTAAAAGATAGCCGAGGCTTTGAAAGACAGCGCGGCTCTATCATCGTTCCAGACTTGAATAAACAGGTCGTTAAAAGGGTTCAGCGTGAATTTGAGATTCGAGCTGAAACGCCTACCCCTTCACTGAAGGAAATCAGAGATAGAATTATCGCTGAGGGGTTGGTGCCGACCGATCAAATAAAGAAATACCACGCTAGTGTCGTCGAGAAGCATTTGAAAAACATTTTCTATGATTGCCGCTTTGAGTGGTCGGGCGTCGAGTATGACGGCAAACACGAGCGTATCATTTCATCGGAACTTTTTTGGCGTGTGCAGGAGACCTTCGGGAAAAAGAATAACTTTCGCAAAAATCCAGATGCGCTGTTTGGGCACGGTTACATGAGATGTGCGGACCCTGCGTGTGGATGCTCGATCATCTTTGATCCAAAGGTTAAAAAAATTAAAGCGACAGGAGAAGTTAAAACATACAGATACTATCGCTGCTCGAATGGTAAAAAGGTCCATTTGAGTCAAAAGGGATTGTCCATTACCGAGGAGTCGATCATGAATCAATTTGGAAAGGCCGTGAGCGAAATTTCGATTCAACAAGACTTTCGGGATGAGTTGATGAAGGCAGTCAATGAGACGCTTCATAAAACCCGTCGTGCCGTCAAAGACGACCTCGACCGTTACGAAGCCGCACTTGTAGAGTTGGAACAACGTGGAGACCTTGCGTATGACCATTTTGTTTCTGGAACCATTGACCAGGAAACTTATAATCGCCAACGCAATCTCTCGAAAGAGAAAAGACTCGAATACGCTGCTCTGATGAAACAGGCACAACTAAAGATCAATGAGGTTGCGGGCGAAACAATTGAATCCATTATCGAACTCGCTACTAATGCGGAATCACTATGGATTCACATGACCACCCAAGAACGGCGTGAGCTGCTTGATAAGCTACTATCGAACCGATGGTTAAATGGTGTAACTGTTGAATATGAAATAATAAAACCGTTACGGATTTTGAGTGAAATGAAGGGAAATCAAAAATGGCGGAAAGGGCGGGATTTGAACCCGCGGTACACCTTTTGAGTGTACGAGCGTTTAGCAAACGCTTGGTTTCAGCCACTCACCCACCTTTCCGCGGTCGTTATAAGCGACTTGAGGATTCAAAGTGCCATACCGCCGACCCATAATCAAGGCCTTGCGCCCGTTCTTTTTGCAATTTTAGTAAGAATGCTTGATTTTTTATTACGCGCAGACTATCAATACCTTTCTCTCACAGTGCACTCGTAGCTCAGCTGGATAGAGTACATGACTACGAATCATGTGGTCAGAGGTTCGAATCCTCTCGAGTGCACCATTTTTTCCCCTTACAATTCAGATTTATACTCCGTTCCAATTTGCTTGTGGTGTTGCTGTCGCGTTCGTTTCTGGACTCGGCGCTTGGCTTTCCGTATCGTGAAGGTATGAAAATAGGCTTCATTCTAAAAATCGTCGTTCTGTGCGCGGCTTTGGGATTCGTTATTTACGGAATCCGTGCGTTGCAGTCTCCGCAGGTGCAAACAAAGCTGGGCGAGCCGAACAGTGCTTTGGGAATTCTTTTGGGCTCGGATCAGAGGCCGCTGAATTGGTGCCCGCAGAATGTGCAAAAGGTTGAGATTTTTTCTGAAACGGGACAGGTCTTCCGCGTTCTTTCAACCCCGCAAGATATCTCCGCAGTTTGCGAACTTTTAATCGGCGGTTTTACTCAAAGCTCGGAAACCCCGCCGGCGTTTTACCTTAAAATGCGGGCTTATCCCGTGTCCGGAAATCCCGTGTCACTGGAAGCCACCCAGGATGGCGCCGTGTTCAGGGTCCAAGGCCTCCCGTTTTCTTCTCCGGGCTTGGTTAAAGTGCTGAAAAGGCTGGGGCCGCCTTAGATATCTGTTTGACAAAACCACGGGTTAGGCCCTAATTTAACTCTTCACCGAGTTCAGGAGTAGCTCAGTCGGTAGAGCAAGCGGCTGTTAACCGCTGGGTCGGGGGTTCGAGTCCCTCCTCCTGAGCCATTTTAATCACAACGAACCACCGCAAGGTGGTTTTTGTGTGGCTCTTGCCCATTAACGGGGGCAGTCGAACTTTTGCTATCCAAGATATAATCTTGCTCTTAATCGGAAATTCTCAAATTTTCTAAAACCATAAGCTCTTCTAATCAGTTCCTCCATCCGGGT